>PVBE012761645.1_pt1 | contig 10593 bp, 9 predicted proteins | sample 1631181 | NCBI WGS metagenome assembly PVBE01 (sample SAMN08397723, study PRJNA350692) | Marine metagenome, whole genome shotgun sequencing project. | isolation source: water | place: Pacific Ocean | collected 2012-04 | reverse complement strand
TAAATCTTTCTTCAAATAGCAATACATGAGGAGTAAAAAGTCCTCCATAACTCATTTCTACATAGAATATATTATTATTAAACAATTCTTTTCTTGTTTGTAAATAATCTATTGTCCTAGAGGTATCTACTGTCCAGTAAGAAAGAAGTTGTCTAAACATTCTCATGTGTTCTTGAGTGCTTGGAAAAGAGATATTCATATTAGTTATTCTATTCATAGAGCCCTTATAGGCTGGCCAAATAAGTGTTCTTCCAGATTTAATAACAAAATCTAAACCGTATTCTCCTGGGTCTACTTCATCAATACTAGGAGGGGTTCTATAGTAATTAGCTCCAGGGTAAAGAAGTACTGAATCTAGAGGACCTCTAGCATTTTTAGGCCTAAAAATCAGCACATCCATTTTCTCATTGTTGTAACCAACCTCTAATTGGATTCTCTCTTTATTCCATACAGGATGACTTTTATCTACATAAATTGATTTAGTATTTAGCTCAATGGGACCAACTTCGAAGTTTCTAGAATAAAGTGTAAATTCTTCATCTGTAAAGGGTTTATAAAAATCCGGTGGTTTGGGTGCTTGCCTTTCTATAGGATCTCCAAAGGGATTTAGGTCTCTTGGATTTAAAAGCCTTACTGTTCTGAATCCTATATTTTCAGATCTTAAGAATCTGGGAGAAGGGGTTGCAGATGATGCTGAATAAGCTGGATCTAAAAAATTTCCTCCCAAAGTTAAGCCTCTGCCACCAAATATATTCCAAGACCACTCACTTACATTCCCAGCCATATCGTAAGTACCATAAGGGCCTAATCCATTTTCTCCCACTTTATATATAGATTTATTAGAGAAATTACTTTTTTTCCATAATACAGGTGAGATAGGTGCAGCTATTTCAGTAATTGGGAAAGCAGCCTTCGCCCAATGGTACATTGGTGGAAGTATATTGCCTTTATATCTCGCATAAGCCTGTGCTTCGTACCAAGTTATACCAGTTACAGGCAAGTTTTCTTCCCCGTCCTTATATGATCCAATCTCCCAATTAGCTGGGCCAAAAACTCCAGTTGAATCAATCATCTTTTCTCTAGCTTCTTCCCAAGAAAGAGACTCACCATTTAGAATGAAATCCATATCTGCCCAATATTGAAAGATTTCATAACCATTTGCGTCAACAAATTCTTTGTATTCTTTATTAGTCACTTCATTTTTATCAATGTAATAAGCGCTTAAGTTGTATTCTTGAATACCTTCTCCAATAAGAGCAGGAATAAAGTTCCCCGCATCTACTGGGACCATCCCTTCAGGAACAGACCCTTTCGGGTACATGCTTAAAGGAGTAATTTCAAATGAAGGAGGTATTGGGTGATTTTTGAAAGTAAAACTAGGGTTTGCTTCTGTTATAAGCCTTGTTTCAAACCCCTCTTTTTCTAATCTAAGGCTGATAACACCTCTAGGCAAATTAAACCCTTGTAAGGGTGTAGTTCCTATATATCTCCATTCATAATCTTTATCGACAGTATATGGTTTCCATGAAATTTTGACACCCGGTTCCGAAACGTTTACTTCAATCGGAAGGCTTATTTCAGAATCTACATTTTTTGAATTATATAAAAAAAGGAGCAAATGAATTTAACATATTAACTTGGTCCCAAGCTGTGACGTAATTATCTTCTTCTAAAGCCATCTTTAGGTCAGGCAAAATAAAAGTATTTACCCATATATAGCTTCCACCGCCGTAACCAGTAAAAAGAACAACAAAAATAATTCCTAAGATTTTAAAGGTACTAAATTTTGAAGATGCAGCCCAAGCAGTGATAGCTATAAAAGGTAAAATTACCAAGAAAACTATTATTAAGTTTTGCATAAATTCTTGGCCAAACCCAAAAGAACTACTAACAAGGCTAGCAACTTGTACTGTTACAAAAGCTAGGATGGCATATCCTGAAATTACTTTAAAGACAGTGCTTTTCTTTAATTTATCAATAATATTTTTTGATTTATTTTCCACAAAAACCTCCAAAATCTAATTTCTATAACTAATATTCATTGAAAGTTGTACAAAAGTAAAATATCTTTTTCTACAAGTCATAAATATAAAGCTTAAAATAGAGTTATTCATTAAGGGAGGTTATATGAAACAGACTTTTATAGGGGGCCAGCAAAGGAAAGAATTTTCTGAGTTAGAAGAACAGTTTAAGAAGGTAGAGTCTTTTATGGGTTATGTTCCTAATGCGCATTTAACTATGGCAGAAAAGCCTGAACTTTTAATGGCATTCTCCAATTTAGCTATGACTATATTCCAATCCGAAGGAATAGATATGCAAACGAAGCAACTGATTGCATTAGCTTCTAGTTTATCTTCAGGGTGTAAATACTGCCAAGCCCATACTTCTCATGGTGCTGAGAGGGCAGGCATGAAAGAAGAAAAAGTCGCTGATATCTTAAATTACGAGGAAAGCGAACATTATTCTAAAGAAGAAAGAGTTATCTTAGATTTATCATTTGCGTCAGGAAAAACTCCAAATGTATCAAATAAAGAACATTTCGAAGAATTAAAAAAATATTTCTCAGATGGCCAAATAATAGATATAGTTTCTGTTATATCCCTCTTTGGTTTCTTAAATAGATGGAATGATACTTTCGGAACAAGATTGGAAGATATTCCTAGGGATTTTGTAGAAGAAAAATTAGAACCTTTGGGTTGGACTTAAGAGGAGGAAAATTATGGAAATACCTTATGAAAAAACTATGGTTGAGATCTTTCGATGGAGAGTCAATAAATCTGGTAATGAAATAGCTCATAAGTTTGAGGAAAAAGAGACGACTTTTAATGAATTGGATTCCTTTTCTAACAAAGTTGCACAAGGTCTAATTAAAGAAGGGTGTAAACCTGATTCTAGAGTTGCATATTTAGGCAAGAACTCTGATATTTTCTTTGAATTCATGTATGGAACAATTAAGTCAAGAACAGTGACCGTCGGAGTTAATTGGAGATTAGCTCCACCAGAAGTTGCTTTTATCTTAAATGATTCTAGTAGCGAGATTCTGTTTGTTGGTCCTGAATTTTTTGGCCTTATAGAAGAAATTAAAGATGAAATTCCTTCAGTAAGAAAGATAATCACTGTAGGCGGAAATCATGAGGAATGGGAAGATTATACTCATTGGAGGGACTCTCATCTGGATGAAGATCCTATGCTTGAAAGCAATGGTGATGATGATGTCATTCAGCTTTATACTTCTGGAACTACAGGCCACCCTAAAGGAGTTCAGTTAACAAACGATAACTTTAGCGCTTGCTTCATTGTTAATGAAGAAGCTATGTATAGAGACATGGATGAAGGAGGAGTAAATCTTGTTTGTATGCCTATCTTCCATGTAGCAGGCACAAATATGGGAATAGCAGGGATGGTGACTGGAGCAAAAAGTATTATTATTCCAGAAGTTGATCCAGGACTTATACTTAAGCTAATAGAGCAAGAAAAAATACAACACACAATTTTTGTGCCAGCAGTTATATTGTTCTTAATTCAACATCCTGATTCAGCTAATACTGATTTTTCTTCTTTAGAAACAGTGATTTATGGGGCTTCACCGATAACAGACGATACTTTGATAAAAGCGATGGAATTAATGGATTGTAATTTTTGGCAAGTTTATGGGTTAACGGAAACCAATGGAGCTATTACATTCCTGTATCCTGAAGATCATGATATTGCTAGAGGTAAACTTAGATCATGTGGAAAAGCAGCCAAAGGTGTCGGGCTTAGAGTTGTAGATTCGGAAGATAATGATGTGCCGATAGGTGAGGTTGGAGAAGTAATTATTAAATCTGGTCTAAATATGAAGGGTTACTGGAATAGACCAGAAGCAACTGCTGAAGCTGTTAAAAATGATTGGTTTTACTCTGGAGATGTAGGTTATTTTGATGACGAAGGATTTTTGTATATACACGATCGCGTAAAAGATATGATTGTGTCAGGAGGGGAGAACATTTATCCAGCTGAAGTTGAGAATGCTTTACTAAGTCACCCATATATTGCAGATGCTGCTGTTATAGGGATACCTGATGATAAATGGGGAGAAGCTACCAAAGCATTTATTGTTCAGTCAGAAGGAGAGAAGTTAGACGAGGACGTGGTTATATCATATGTAAGAACTCAAATAGCAGGATATAAGTGTCCTAAGACTGTAGAACATATAGATGAACTTCCTAGAAACCCTTCGGGGAAAATTCTAAGAAAAGACTTAAGAGCGCCTTATTGGGAAGGAAAAGAAAGGAATGTCTCATGAGTACTTACAGTCCTGAAAAATTTGAATTGAAAGGTTTACCTTTTGAAGTAAATAGATTGACTCCAAGAATAGGAGCAGAGATATTAAATATTGATCTAAGTAAGTCTTTAGACAAAGAACTAAAAGAGCTTATCTATGAAGCATTGCTTGTATATAAGGTTATTTTCTTTAGAGAACAAGACTTAACTACTGAACAGCATTTAGAGTTTTCCAGAAACTTTGGAGATCTGGAAGTTCATCCTTTTGCACCTTATAAAGAGAATTTTCCTGAAGTATTAAGTATAACCCACAATGAAAAGAGCCCAGGAAGAGAAAATACTTGGCATTCTGATGTTACATGGAGGTTAGAGCCTTCTCTAGGATCAGTATTGAGAATGATAGAAAAACCGACACATGGCGGGGATACGCTATTTGCTAATATGTGTGCAGCTTATGATGATTTAAGTGATGATATAAAGGTACGATTGGAAGGTGCTGTTGCTATTCATGATTTCGAAGGGTTTAGGAAAAGGTTGATAAAAGAAGGGAAGTCCCCTGAAGAAATAAAAGCTTTCAATGATAAATATCCTATGCCGGAGCACCCTGTTATAAGAACGCATCCCGATACAAAAGAGAAGATGATCTATGTAAATCAAGCTTTTACACAATACATCAAAGGCTGGGAGAATGAAGAATCTGATTCAATGCTTAAATATCTATATTCCAGGGCATCCATTCCTGAATATCAGTGTAGATTTAGTTGGAATAACAATTCCATTGCGTTTTGGGACAATAGGTCGTGCCAACACTATGCAGCTTCAGATTATTGGCCTCACGTAAGAAGAGTAGAAAGAGTTACCATTATTGGGGATAGGCCTTATTAGGACTTAATCTACAAACTATATATGCAAAGAAATAAGGCTATAGACTGGTCTTTAATCATAGCTATTGGTATAGCTTGGGGTTCTTCTTTTATGTTTATAAAAGTTTCAGCTCCTGTAGTTGGACCGATGACTTTAGTTTTTTACCGTCTTTTTATAGCATCAATTATTGTAGCTCCAATATTTATAAAGAAAGAACACCTCAAAAACATAAAAGATGATCTGATTCCCATAATCTTCTTATCATTCTTTAATGCAGCTATCCCTTTTTATTTATTTTCACAGGCAGCTTTGGATTTAAATGCTGGAACTATGTCTGTTTTAAATGGAATTACACCCTTGTTCTCTTTCATTATTGCAACTCTATGGCTTAAGTTAGATTCCAATGGGATTCAACTATTGGGAATATTTATTGGAATGTTGGGTTTGTTTGTTTTCGTTGGTTATGAATCGATAGAATTTTCTCTTGGAGCTATTATTTTGTGCTTACTTGCCTCTTTCTTGTATGCATTTTGCTCTAACTTTATTTTTAAAACAAAAGAGATAGAGCCTACTTACTTAGCTTCCATAACTCTGCTAATAGCTGCAATCATTACCTTCCCTTTTATTTTTTTGGAGAACGGCATAGATTTAAATCAACCAAATGAAGTTTTATTAAGCGTTGGTTTATTGGGTTTCTTATGCACAGGACTTTCATATATGGGATTTGTGACCCTTATTAAAAGAGTAGGGCCTATAAAAGCTTCTACCGTTGTTTTGATAGTTCCTATAACGGGCATGTTATGGGCTAATATTTTTTTAAATGAGCTTATAACGTTAACGATGATATCAGGTTGTGTGCTTATATTGATTGGGGTTGGTTTAGTTAACTTCTTTAAGAACGAAGAAACTTAGTTAAATAGACAACGCTATGATCTTCAAAGTCTTTTGCGCCTACTTCTTCAAAACCAAAACTATCATGAAATGCCAAGGAGGGGTTGTTTCTAGGGACAGTGTTTACTTCACAACAAACATTTACTCCAAGCTGCTCTCCAAGATCCAAAACTTTATTATAAATTAGCTTACCTAAGCCCTTTCTTTGATGATTCTCTTGGATAGCAATGCGATCAACGTATAGAAAAGGTTGATTCTTTTTATTGAAAAATTCATAGTTAGGAGATTCATATTCTTGACCTTCTCTCATCAATATTATGAAGCCAGCTAAATCTCCATCCTTAACCACTATCACATGGCTACTCCAATTGATTAATTGTTGTAATCTTTCAATAGATTCAATATCGCTTACTTCAGGAATATTCTCTTGATTTATTGTTCTGATAGCTTCTAGGTCGGTTAAAGCCAGGGGGTTCTCAAGTATTTCTAAACTATTCAATTACTTAATTAAGTTCAAGTCCTTCCAGCTTACCTTTTGATCTCCATTTCTTCATAAGAGAAAAGAATTCTATGGGCCCTCCACCATAAGTATTGTTTTGAGGGGTTTGGTTTACCTTACCTTCATTATTGTAATAGCCTGGAGTACAGTTTTCTTGGAATGTTGCTGTTAACCTAGCCTTTTCAATAATAGTTTCAATCCAACCATCTTCTGCTTCTTTAGAGGCTTCAATTCTGATGGCGCCTCTTTGCTTAGCCTCTTCAAGTATATAAGCAAGATGAATACTTTGTTCGTCTAAAGAATAAGTGTAAGTTGCTGTGAATCCTGATTGAGCTGGACCAAAGAAAAAGCAATTAGGAAATCCTCTCGAGTGCATCCCATGAAAAGTCTCTAGACCATCTTTCCATTTTTCGGAAACGGTCAGTCCATTTATACCTTCAATTTGATAACCACATCTTCTGCTGTAGTCTGTCCCAACCTCAAATCCAGTAGCAAAAATAATACAATCTACTTCGTACTCTATTCCATTAAAGATGATTCCTTTCTCAGACATCTCTTCAAGCCCTTTTCCATCTGTATCTATTAAATGAACATTTTCTCTATTGTAAGTAGGCAAGTATTCATCATGGAAACAAGGTCTTTTACAAAATTGATTGTAGTAAGGCTTAAGAGATTCTGCTGTTTTTTGGTCTTTAACGGTTTCTTCGGCACGAGCACGAACTTTTTCCATCTTTTGAAAGTCAGCCATTTGCATAGCATTTGCAAGATCCATGTAATCCGTCGCTTTATCAGTCATGTACTGTTTAAATCCATTCTTATAAAGGCCAGGAGAAAATACAGAGGTTGCCGCCCAAGAGAACATCTTTAATTTAGAAGGAGCTTTGTCTCTTAGACTGCCGAAAAGTAAACGAAAAGCTTCTGTCCATCCATCTGAAACTAAGTCTTCTTTAACTCTTCCTCCAGTAAGCAGAGTCTCAAAGTTATTCCTTCTCTCATTATGCCATCCACTTTCTTGCGTCGATATCCAATCAGGGTCAGTTGGTCGATTATTTCTAACATCAACGGATGAAGGTGTTCTTTGAAATACGAACAAGGTCTCAGCTGAGGCTCCTAGGTGAGGAACGCATTGTATTGCAGTCGCACCCGTACCGATAACTGCGACCCTTTTATCTTTTAGGTTGGTAAGGTTTCCCTTGGTATCACCACCCGTATAATCGTAATCCCAACGACTAGTGTGGAAAGTATGCCCTTTGAAATCGTTAATGCCTTTCATGGCAGGCAATTTCGGCCTATTCAGAGGTCCATTTGAATGTACTACGTACCTCGCTTTGATGCTGTCATCTCTATCGGTTTTAACGGTCCAGAGTCCTGCGTTTTCATCCCAGACAGTTGAGGTAACTTCTGTTTGCAGACAGGCGTTATCATATAACTTATATTTTTTACATATTAAGTGACAATAATCTAGGGTCTCTGAAGCATTGGTATATTTTTCTTTAGGTACAAATCCTGTTTCTTCAAGCAAAGGAAAGTATATATAGGCTTCTATGTCGCATGAAGCTCCTGGGTATCTATTCCAATACCAGGTTCCACCAAAATTACCTCCTTTTTCAATGATTCTAAAATCATCAATACCTGCTTCCCTTAATCTAGCTGCAGCAAGCATTCCTCCAAAACCACCACCAATAATTAAGACTTCTACTTCATCTGTTAGAGGTTCTCTTTCTATTTCTTCTTCCAAGTATGGGTCTTCAACAAAATAAGAAAACTCTCCAGAGACCTCTTGATACTGTTCATTACCATCCTGTCGTAAACGTTTATCTCTTTCTAGCCTATATTTCTTTGCTAGTTCATCAGGATCAAAGTTAATTTCATTTAGTTCAGCTGACATAGATTTTCCTCAATTACGGTTAAATACTAATTCAAGTCAAAGAAAAGTTCATTAAAAATTATAGATAGAATCTTCCACATATCCTATAAGGCAATTAGATTCATAAATTCCATTCTAGATTTCTGATTATCTCTAAAAGCACCAAGCATTCTACTGGTAACCGTGCTTGTTCCTCTTTTTGATACACCTCTACTGCTCATGCATTGATGTTCAGCATCTATAACAACCGCTACTCCTTTAGGTTTAAGTACTTTATTGATGGTATCAGCTATTTGTGCTGTCATTGTCTCTTGGGTTTGGAGCCTTTTTGCAAATAAATCTACCACTCTTGCAAGTTTACTTAAGCCTACAACACGCTTATCTGGAAAATAGGCAACATGAGCCTTTCCTATAATTGGAACCATGTGGTGCTCACAATGAGATTCCAGCAATATATCTTTGACTAAAACTATTTCATCATAACCCTCAATCTCTTCAAAAACTTTTGAAAGAATTTCTTCTGGATCTTGACCATAACCCTCATAAAACTCTTCATAAGACTTAACCACTCTCTTAGGTGTATCTACAAGCCCCTCTCTAGAAGGATCATCCCCAGCCCAAGAAATTAATGTTCTTACTGCATCTTCAGCCTCTTTTCTGCTAGGTTTAGATGTAGGATCTTTTGTATTCATAATTTACCCCTTGCATTAATTATACATTAAGGTAATTAAATATTTATTAGTGTGGATTTCTTGATTCACTAGTTATAAATTAACCGCTCAAACTTAAGAGGAAAAATAATGAGTGAATTCGATACCCCAAACTTTTCAGTGGATTTATCTAATCAAGTTGCATTGGTAACAGGAGCTTCCTCCGGGCTAGGTTATAGATTCTCGAAAGTCTTAGCCAAATGCGGAGCTAAAGTGGCTTTGTCAGCAAGAAGAGTAGAAAAGCTTGAGAGTTTAGCTGAAGAGATTAAATCAGATGGCGGAGAGTGCATTGTTGTGCCTATTGATATGGTAGATAGAGATAGCATTCGTGCAGCCGTTAAAAAAGTTGAAGAAGATTTGGGTACGATTAATACACTTGTAAATAATGCAGGTATGGTTGATGCTCAATGGGCAATAAAACAAAGCGATGAATTAATTGATGGAGTGATAGACACTAACCTTGTAGGGCCGTATTTGTTATCAAATGAGGTAGCCAGAAGGTTAATAGAAAAGAAAGAACCTGGAAGAATGGTTAATATCTCCTCTTTAGCGGCATTTAACACCACACCAAATTCAGCTGCAGTCTTGTATTCAACGACCAAATCAGCGATTGTAAGAATGACCGAAGCTCTGTCAGTGGAGTGGGCTAAGCACCATATTAATGTGAACGCTATAGCTCCGGGTATGTTTTCTTCAGAGATGTTAGACGGAATGCTAGAGAGAATAGGGGATGTGAGTCAAACCCTTCCAAGAAAGAGAATATGTACTCCAGAGCAAATGGACTCAACATTGCTCTTTTTAGTTTCACCATCTTCAGAGTGTGTTACGGGCACCTGCATAAAGATAGACGACGGGCAAACTTCTAGGTAAATAAAATGACCGCTAAAGGCAATCTTTATACTAGTTATAAAGAAGGTTTCGTAAATAACCTCGAAGGCCAGTTCCTTAATGACAACAAAGGATTAAAGATTACCTATAGAGAGCTTGACTCTGAAACAGCCAAGCTAGCCAATGGACTTAAAGAGCTTGGGTTGTCTGCAGGGGATCGAGTTACCGTACAAGTGGATAAGTGCATTGAAATGGTCTACTTATATCTTGCTTGCATTAGATCTAATATTATTTTTCACCCCCTTAATCCAGCTTATAAAGAAAAGGAATTAAGCTACTTCTTAAACGATGCAAAACCTTCATTATTTATTTCTAATGAAGAAACTATTTCAAGTATTAGTGATTTAAAACTTGGGCATAGTATCGATCATTTATTTATTTTAAATAATGATGGAAGCGGTAATTTCTCAGATATTTCTACTTCAGAAGATAATTTTATTACGGTTGATTGCTCAGAAGATGACATAGCTGCCTTACTTTATTCTTCTGGAACCACGGGCAAACCAAAGGGCATTATGCTTTCTCATGGCAACATATCATCAAATGCACAAAGTCTGGTAAAAGCTTGGGGTTTTGAAGAAACTGATTGTCTGTTGCACGCCTTGCCCATT
>PVBE011814808.1_pt1 | contig 10593 bp, 6 predicted proteins | sample 1631181 | NCBI WGS metagenome assembly PVBE01 (sample SAMN08397723, study PRJNA350692) | Marine metagenome, whole genome shotgun sequencing project. | isolation source: water | place: Pacific Ocean | collected 2012-04 | reverse complement strand
GCGAAATCCGGGACCGTCACATAGTCATTGGTCTCGTCGAATCCGTAGGCATTGTCGAACGGACCTGCTTGTCCAAGGGCTGCGCCGTTGATGGTTCCGTTATGCCCGTGACCGCTGTCGTCAATAGCAGTTGTGCCGGAGATCTCGTCACACTTGAACCACAGACTCATATCTTCCGCGTATATGATCACGGGGTCTTCATCCAGAACGATAGTTGCGTAGCCGTTTGACACCGGGTACGTATCGCTACGAAAAGCATTCGCGTAGTCATCCACATCTTTCCCCTGGGAGACAGTCGGCACGAGCTTGGAGACAACGACAAGTGGTCCGGGCAGGCCGGTAAGCTCTACCGACGTCTTGTGTCCCTCGCCCTGATATGAGGGGTCGTCATAGTAGTCCCACCATGCAAAGGCTACGCTCGGGTCTGCCACTTCGGTCCGACACACATAGACGTACGTTCCAGACTCCAGTCCGTCCTGGCTGTTGGTTATGCTCTGCCAGTCATCCGGGTTCATAGATTCGGCAAGTCTTCTGTAACTATAGTAAGCCAGTTTTCTCACTCCGTACCCGGGGTCCCCCTCGCCAACACCGTCATAGATCAGGCCGGTGTGATCAAAGTAGTCGTCACCTGGTATTTTCTCGAAGCCTTCAGTCATTCCGAAAGCAGGAAATATTCGTTTGATCCCTCGCGAGGAGCCATAGATCATTCGCTTCATGAGGTCCTGAGCGTGTTCCCTCTCTGTCTGTGCTTTTACCTCCGGAGTCTCCACCGGCGAGGAATACGATCCCATCTCTGTGACCCATATCGGAATCCCCGGGGCGATCCCCGTGTCTTCAATGGCATCGCGCATGTGTTCGAGCAGATCGGCTCCGGTCGCCTGATCTTGCATTCGATAATGGCCACTTGCATCACCATACCAATGGAAATCGAAAACATCGGCGTAGTTCCCTCCCAGGCGCTCCAATATAGGGGCGAACGCGGCATCGAAGTTGGTCAAGAAACCAACAGGAGCAGGGCCGTTCCCCATACCAGCCAAGATCACACGAGCACTAGGGTCGGCCCTTCTGATCGCCTGCCAGGTTATCCGGTGGAGGTAATCAAAGTCATTAGTTCGTGCACCGTACCTGCCGTGGTTCGGTTCGTTTCCGACCTGCCAGTAACGAATTGGGTTTACCAGGCCCGGCATATCGTTGACACCGTCACCATCATAACGCTCAACAGTCGTTTCCACGAAGGCTATGTACTGTTCTTCGTCGATCGGTTTCCAGGAATTCGTTTCGCAGTACCCGGTCTGTTCCGCGCCCTCTGGCCCGATGCTTGTGACGATCTCTATCTCGCGGGGAACGCTGCCCCAATGATCATCAAGACTCCCGAACGTGTAGAACGTGCGGCCAAGGTCCGGCTGAAGCTCCCGCCAGAGCGCCTGGTGAAGAACTCGCGTCCAATCAACTCCTATGTTCAGAGCATCCGTATGATCATGCTCCCCCGTTTCGGTGTCCACTGTACTTGCAGGATGAAATCCGAACGCCGAGTTTTCCATTTCACGAAACACGTTGAAATACGTCGCCTGTCCCTCCACATGCAGACCCGTCAGAGCTCTCCCGAGGACTGTTGTGTTGGATGTCACATTTTCAAGCAGTGTCACGCCATCTGCCAGCTGTCCCTGTCTGTCAGAAACGTAGGCCCGATCAGCGGGCAGCCATACGACAGATGCGCCGGGGAACTCGAGAATCAAGGTACTGGCGAACAGTTGTACCGGGTTCAGAACGTCCGAGGTATCAAGGTCATAAACTTCGGGCCGCGATTCCGAGAAGGCCAGGAATCTCATCCCGTCAGGCAGGAAGGAACCACCGGACATCGATGCAGAAGTGAGCGTCGAATCCACCATGGGCGATGAAGCGATCAATGTAGAATTGACCAGGTCCAGCACGTTGAGGCGGTTACTTTGTATGCCGGTCACGTACATGACATTCTCGGCGGGATGAGGAGTAACAGAATCCGGACGGGCGCTAGGCGGGATCCAGGGTTGAAAAGCCGTTTCCTGCATGTTTGTCAGGCTTACAATCCGCACCGCCGGTTCATCACGTACGCACACTACGGCAATGCTGTCGTCCGGGGCAATGCAGACATCCACGGGGTTTGTCCCGACGGCCAGCGATTGGGCAAGAGAAGCGGTAGGAGGCCATGACCCTGATTCCAAAGCAACCAGACTCAACTGATCGTCGTGACTGGGAATCCCGTCCAGACCCAGGGTTGTAACGGCCAGCGTGGCACCGTCCGACGAAATCGCCGCCGACAGCGGTATGCCGGTGAAACCGCTGATCACAATCTCCGCCTTGTCCATGCTATCCGGATTAATCGCCAGCAGGCTTCCTGATTCGAGAAATGAATAGGCGATGCGGTTCCACTTCGGAGCAACCAGGGCGACAGGCCGCGATGCCAGGTTGAGCGCGTCGACAATTGTATTATCAGTTACGTCCACTTTGACTATGCGGTTGCTCGATGTGTCGGAAATCAGGACAAAGTCTCCGGGCACAGCCAACGCGGTCCAGCACGCTGAAACGCAGGCCAGAAACTGGGTCGTAAGTAGAATAACCCTTCTGCCCTTCACCCGTGTGACCTCCTCGTTCTAGAACATCGCCCCCGTGACTCATTATATATAGCAGGTGGCGTGCCAGAACGGAAAGCGGCGCAACTTATCACAGAATGCGGCAGATTATGTGAAAAAACGGAGTTATTGCACATCTAATCGGTTCTCACGGCTAAGAATAGAGAGAAACAGGCCCGGACCTCCTGTATCATCTGTCTCGTCACGATCCGGTTGCGAGAAACCGGTACTCTCAGAACAGCGTGTAGATGAAGGGTGCGGATGACTGACCAATGAACAGAAGTGCGGCCAGTAAAAGAAATACCACTATGATCGGCACAATCCACCATGCCTTGTTGTGCCAGGCGAACTGACCGAATTCGGCCAACAGAACCAGAAGGTGTTTAATAAATCGCATTCTCGTGAATCCCCAAGTTATGCTGCGTACTTATGAAGCCGTTTAAAGGGGCACTAGTCAAGAACAAGACTCTGCTCCCAGTCCTTTTTCTCATGCCATGGTGGCTGTTCATTCTTGGTCAAAAGAAAAGATCCTAGTGCCAGGCAGTCCATATCCGTGCGCATGAAGCAGGCATACGCGTCTTCAGGGGTACAGACAATCGGCTCTCCCCGTACGTTGAATGACGTGTTGATTACAACGCCGTATCCTGTGCGCTCTTCGAACGCCTTTATTATGTCGTAGTACTCTGGATTCACATTTCTGTCGACGGTCTGTATCCGGGCGGAATGATCGACATGCGTGATAGCCGGAAGATCCGATCTCACCATGTTGACCCTGTCCCGCATCGACATCTCCTCCGACACTTCGGTATGCTTGCATCGCTCCTCGCGCACTTGGGCGGTAAGCAGCATGTATGGCGAGGGAGAATCCAGCTCAAAGTACTCGCTCCCCCGTTCAACGAGACATGAAGGAGCAAAAGGCCGGAATGACTCCCGGTGCTTTATCTTGAGGTTCAGTGTCGACTGCATCTTCTCTGAACGCGGATCACCCAGGATGGAACGGTTGCCAAGCGCCCGCGGCCCGAACTCCATCCGCCCCTGGCACAAGCCAACAACGTTCTGTTCATCCAGTAGTTGCGCGATGGTTCCGGCGCGCTCTTCGCTGGACAGCCGCCGTGCAGGATACTCTCTTGCCGAAAGAAAATGTTCAATCTCATCGTCGGAGAACGTGGGGCCCAGGTAGCTTCCCTGCATTGAATCGGTCTTACCGTCTACTGTCCTCGATTGCTGTTTCACCACGTGCCATGCAAAAAGAGCTGAGCCCAGTGCGCCACCGGCGTCACCGGCGGCAGGCTGTATCCATACGTTCTCGAAGGACCCGTCACGCAGCACTTTCCCGTTGGCAACACAGTTGAGAGCAACGCCGCCGGCGAGGCAGAGATTCTTCTCCCCCGTCTGCTTCCGCGCTTCGTGAGCCATCAGCAAGACGATATCTTCCGTGACGACCTGGATAGAGCGCGCCAGGTCCATCTCCCTTCGTGATATCTCAGTTTCCGGCTTGCGTGGAGGGCCACCGAAGAGCGCATCGAAACGGGAATTGGTCATGGTAAGCCCATCAAGATAGGCGAAGTACTCCATGTTTAAGCGGAACGAACCATCTTCATTGATGTCTATAAGATTATCCCTTATTGCATCAACGTATGCAGGCTCGCCGTAGGGGGCCAGCCCCATCAGTTTGTACTCACCGGAGTTCACCCTGAAACCGGTGAAGTAGGTAAATGCTGAGTACAGAAGGCCCAGTGAATGGGGAAAGCGGATCTGTTTGATTATGTTCAGATCGTTGCCTTTTCCGTGGCCCAGCGTGCTGGTTGCCCATTCGCCGACTCCGTCGAGCGTAAGAATGGCGGCACTTTCAAACGGGGAAGGGAAGAACGCGCTTGCAGCATGCGATTCGTGATGCTCGGTAAAGATGAGATCCTTCGGCATCTTGAATCCGCGGTCTTCAAGTGCGCCTTCAATCTGGTAAGGAATCCATAGCTTCTCCTTCAGCCAGATCGGAAGCGCCATAACAAAGGAGCGGAATCCTTTTGGGGCCACCGAAAAATAGGTTTGGAGTATGCGTTCGAACTTCGTGATGGGCTTATCATAGAATGTTACTACATCTATGCCATCGGGATCCACTCCGCCTTCAGCCAGGCAATAGGAAATGGCATTCATCGGTAGACTGGGATCGTGCTTACGCCTGGAGAACCGCTCTTCCTGGGCTGCGGCAACGATCTTGCCATCTTGCACGAGTGCAGCCGCAGCGTCATGATAGTAAGCGCTTATACCGAGAATATTCATTACCGACCCCTAAAACTGCTTCCCATACCGGTCCAGCGGCGCCCGCTCCGGATGCTGCACCCAGCACGTGGTTTCATCGGTCTCGGCCTTTCGCCTCATGGGATCAACCTTGAGCACAACTAGCAGAAGCCTGCCCACGGTAAAGCAGGTATAGAAAAACGGAATCAGTAACACCCACGTCAGGACAATGCCGACAATGTGCCCCAGGGCCTTCCCAAATCTATCTATTCCGTGAAAGATGGCCGGGGCAAAAAAAGCGCTCAACAGAACGATCGTGGCGAGTACGAGGATTATCACCGGCATCACATGGTGATGGAACAGAAAATGCAGAACGGCAGCGATGCCGCACATAACCGCAGCCTGTAAGGCAGCCTTGCGAATCAAGGATCCCGATTCCGCAGACTTCTCGTCTGCGACCATCCAGGGCCAGACCGTTCCGGAGACTTTATTCTGTTGGAAGCTTTCCATGGTGGGGCCTTTATACGGGAAGTAATCAGTCGATGCAAGGCAGATCAAGCCCGGAATGGGGACTTCTACTCCTCGTCGATCACGATCTGGTAATACACCGTGTCCGACAACGGTGGAGGGGCCGTATAGATGTTGTCCGGTGGTGTAGCGGGAATCCCGTTACTCAGGGAAGCAAAACCCAACATGAGGTTAGTTGAGAACCTCACATCATACTCGCTATTCGAAGTGCTGGACCATTGAATGACGTAGCCGTCCCCAATCTTCACTGCGGAGGTAAGCCGAAGAACAGATGTATCATCCGTGGGAATCGTGCCGGCCGTATACTCCGAGAGATTGCTGGAGCCATCATTGTCGTTGTCATCATCCGCATCATCCTCCGACAGCGAATCGAGACCGTAGGCAATCTCCCAGTCATCGGGCATCCCGTCGTTATCATCATCCGGATCATCACCATCCGGCATTCCGTCCGAATCATTGTCGGGACGTACGAGGGCGCGAATCGCAACATCGACGGCGGTCGGAGCTTCGTTTGAAACAACGACACTGCTCACGGTATTGGTCTCGTATCCCGGCGCCGTGACCGTCAGTCCATAGGTTCCCGGCAGCAGCATACGATAGTAATCCCCCATGTCCGCGTCACTGAAAACCAGCTGATCTATTCCCTGTGCCTGCACAGAAGCAAACACTGGTTCGCCGGTGTCATAATCGGTAACCGTACCCTTGACTCCCATGTGAACCGCTTCCAGGTACAGCGTCATCGACTCACTGTTCATCCCCCAGAATAGGGGGAGAGCAACTCCCGGCGGCTTGAAGTCGTTGGACAGTTCAATCGTAATATCATTGCAGCCAAGATACCGGTACTGCCAATCCTGCAAACCGCCACTTACCACGTACCAATCAGCTCCATTAACCGTCCCGTTGACAAATGCACCGCTGTTATTGGCCCACATCGGAGGGTTGTTGGTTGAGTACAAAACCGCGAGGTATTCGAAGACATCGTCATCCGGGGTTGGAGAATCCACGTTGCCCTTATTGTCGTTGTCGTACGGATAGTTGGCCACCAGCGCTCCCGTGTGGAAGTTGGCCGATAGAACAACACTGTTGGAAGCGCTCCATCCCATTACATGCCTCACCTCTGACGGCCGGCCGTTCGTATCCATATCGGGGCCATAGAGGATGTTCCCGTAGGGTGTGGGGGGAGACCCCTCCGGGAAAGAGCGGTTCAGATCGAAACCCGTCGCATTGTAGCGCGATCTCAACTCCAGGCCATCGGGATTCATAAGGGGCATGATCGATATATCGGTGTTGTCCACCAGGTTTGAAAGACGTGCATCGGAAGTGTAGTTCGTAAGCAGCATGTCTATGAAGTACAGGCACATCTCCGTGCCTACGGGCTCGTCACCATGCATGGTGGAAATGTACCTGACCTCCGGCTCTTCTTCTTCAACGTCGGGATTGTCGGTAATCTTCAGAACCCACAGTTCGCGGCCCTGTTCAGACTGCCCTATGGAATACAACCTGCAGATATTCGTGTAGGTAGCAGCGTAGCCCTGCAGCTGGGTAGTCATCGTGGCGTAGGAATGGTAAGCTCCCAGGTCCTCTGCTCCCCTACCCTCGTACATAGGTCCTCCGGGCTGACGTTCAATCTCGCGGAAACGAAAGCCCTGTTTCGTCAGTCGCCTCGCCTCGGCCTCCGTGGCATAGACCGTGGCGGCTCTATCCGTGACCTGGTCTATGCTGTAGCCTCCCTCAACAAGCCTGTGCAGGTCATCCCGCCCATCCAGCTCAACCCTCAGCACCTGGACAATTCCCAAGCGTTGCACAGGCGCCGCAAAGGCCGAACAGACAGGGATCAAGGCGACGACCGCAAACAGAAGTATTCTGACGTGATGACGACTCATTCTGTGGTAATGATACCATGGTGTGATGATGAACATCAACGTCCGAGAGGCCTTCCCCCATTTGATTTGCATGTGCGGCAGCAAACTTGATAGATTCGCCCCATTGATTCTGGGCGGGGGGGATCACGCTCTGCCGGGAGCCATGCTGGAGCTGCACCGCTTGCCAAGGAACACGGACTCACTTGTCGCTGCTGCCGCGAAAGCTTAAACCGCACCTCCCCGTGCGCCCACGCTGGGAGCATGCCCTATTTAGCAGGGCGTCCATGTTGGAGGGCACAGTGGACATAGAAACCCGAAGACGACGCAACAGAAGGGTCCAGACGGTTGGGCTTGCCCTGTTTGTCATGGGCCTTCACGTCGGGCTATTGATCTTCGCGCGTCCTGGTTTCCTTGGCAGCGACGATATTTACTACACTCAGATTGTGCGACAAATCCTGGATGGTCGCTTCCACGTGCACCCACGCCAGTTCTACAATCGTTTTGGGTTACTGTTCCCAGTCGCGCTAGCCGTGCGCTGGCTCGGAATGAACCCATGGAGCTCTATCCTCTGGCCCTTGCTCTGCTCCTGTGCAACCGTACTGCTCGTCTTCTGCTGGACGGCACGCCGCTACGGCAGGACTGCGGCCATCTTCGCCGGGATACTCATGGCCACCAGTGCTTCGCAGATTCACTGGGCGATGCATGTCATGCCCGATGTGGTGCTCGGCACCATGCTCTTCGGCGCAGTGCTCTGCCTTGAATCGTGTAGAACCGCAACGGGTCCCGGTCTGCGCTGGGGCTGGGCGGCGGCCTTCGGCGTCGCGGTGTTCTGTGCTATCTGCACGAAGATGACTGCAATCTGGATTGCTCCTTTTCTTGCGCTCTCCCTGGGTATCGACCTCGCAAGAGGAAAAGCATGGAAGCCATGGGTCTCCATTGCAGTCGCAGGCGCCGCCTCAGCAGGCGCCTACATGGTGATGTACTGGGTACTGACCGGAGATCCACTGTTTAGAATACACTCGGTCGAGGCAGTATTCACCACGGGCTCACTTCCCGATACTTTTGAATACTCGCGGTCAGCCTATCTAGAGCGACTCATACACCAGCCACTCCGTCTTGTCTGGACTGACCGCTCTTTCCGGGCGCTCTGTATCCTCACGCTGTGCATGCTGGTGGGGTTGCGGCCGCACGAGCGCCAAGATCAATCGGGCGGAGTAAGGCTTGGGCTTTACGCGCTAACCTTCTGTTCGACATTCTGGTTTGGCAGCATCTCACTCACCCGGTATCGGCCCATCGAGCCCCTGGGCAGATACCTGCTGCCGATGATTCCACCTATGGCCGTCTGTAGTGGAATTCTAATGGCCACAGTAACAGCAAAACCCGACACTCATCCCGGTGTTCTCCGCCCGCTTCGGAAACTGTTTCGGATCCGTTACTTAGCTTTAACCCTTATGACACTGTCCGTCCTGTTTCATGCGACACTCAACTCCCATCATGTTATCCATGGACGGATAGGTGAGCTGGAAAGTACTGCAATCGACCGCCGCTTTGTTGCCAATCATTTGGCCCTGCGCGACACTCCTGTTGTGGTGTACACGGATCAACGGTCGATCGAAGTGCTCCGTTTCCATCTCAGTTTGGGCGGTAAGCATACCGCATTGATAAAGCATTTTTCGGAATACGACCCTGAAGAGGGCACAAGCACCGTTAAGTACTTGCATGTCAATCAGAACGCGCTGGCAATTCTGAGAAACCTGTACAAGATCACCCACGATGAGGAGATCGCTAAACTACTGAAGACCGGGTCCTGGAAACTAGTGACCTCCACGCCGGACGTAGAAATCTACCAGCGTACCGACTGACACGTATGAATCTTCTCATCTCAAGTCGCCCTCCGACTGACCATTTGCAGATAGACACACTTAAACCCGATGCGAGCGAAAAATGCACCCTCACCATTTGATTTGCATCCCCAGCTACGGAGCTGATAGATTCATCGCACTGATTGTTATTGAGGGGATTGTGCATGCATGCTGATGATAATACTGGTGGCGGTGAGTCGTTTGAACTCTCTGTTGTCATTCCTTGTCTCAACGAAGCCGACACACTTGCGACATGCATCGGGAAGGTTCAGCGTTCGACCACAGAGCATGACATCGTCTGCGAGATAATCGTTGCCGACAACGGCAGTACGGATGACTCTGTGAAGATCGCCAATGACCTTGGCGCCAGGGTGGTCCCCGTTAAGGAAAGGGGCTATGGCAGCGCCCTCATGGGCGGGATTTCCGCGTCCCGGGGCAAGTTCGTACTCATGGCGGATGCCGACGACAGTTATGATTTTCTTGAGATTCCCAAATTCGTAGAAAAACTGAGGGAAGGTTACGACCTGGTCCAGGGGTGCCGTCTCCCCCGCGGTGGCGGTCGTGTTCTACCGGGAGCCATGCCGTTTACTCACAGGTGGCTGGGCAATCCCCTTTTCTCATTCCTGGTAAGACTCTGGTTTCATGCGCCAATTCACGATGTGTACTGCGGTATGCGAGGATTCACTCAGGGGCTGTACCAGCGTCTGGATCAACGGTGCACCGGCATGGAATTCGCTACCGAAATGATCCTGAAGGCTAGCCTGTTCAAAGAGAAGATCGCTGAAGTGCCAATAACGCTTCATCCGGACGGACGGGTTTCACACCCGCCCCACCTGCGCACATTGCGGGACGGTTGGAGAACGCTTCGGTTCTTCCTCATGTACAGCCCAACCTGGCTATTCCTGATTCCCGGCGTTTTTCTCGTACTCCTGGGATTCGTCGGGTACGCACTTGCCATGCCGGGAATCCCGCTCGGCGGCATCACGCTTGACGCCCACACGTTGCTCTTCTCCAGCCTGGCGATAATCTGCGGCTACCAGTCGATACTGTTTTCTATGTTCACCAAGACCTTTGCGGTGGGCGAACATCTCGTACCCCATGACAAGCGACTTGACCGGTTTTATACGGTTATGAACATGGAAAAGGGACTTCTGTTGGGTGCGGCAGTTTTCGGGTTCGGAGTAGCACTGTTGGCTCACGCATTCAATACATGGCGGCTCCAGTCTTTTGGTCCTCTCAATTACAGCGATACCATGAAATGGGTTGTTCCGGGAATGACCCTTGCCGTGTTGGGTTTTCAAACAGTGCTATCCAGCTTCTTCGTCAGCATCATCGGCATGGTCCGCAAATGACCGAGCAGGACGCAACTACGGCCTCATGGGAAGCCGCCTACCTTCGCTTCCGCACCCCTGAGCAGGAAGACCAGGTCTTCCGAAGCAGTCTCACGGCAGCCGGAGCCGATGGCTGGTCACGGGAAGGCACTGTTCTCGAACT
>PVBE011483852.1_pt1 | contig 10593 bp, 8 predicted proteins | sample 1631181 | NCBI WGS metagenome assembly PVBE01 (sample SAMN08397723, study PRJNA350692) | Marine metagenome, whole genome shotgun sequencing project. | isolation source: water | place: Pacific Ocean | collected 2012-04 | reverse complement strand
GGGAAATGGACTAGTTGGACAGCGCCACTTTGTTGCGCGTTTGCCAGTTCTTTCTGCCCCAAAGGGGCCAAACACATCAGCCCAGGGCGATGCCCTGGGCGTACCACACAAGTGGCCTTTGAACTCAAGGTGTCGGGCGGTTCGGAATCTGGGCCAAAAGATTTCCAGGCGGTGGACAGGTCGTGAAGTCGCTGCAGTCCAAACCACAAGGTTTGAGTTCCTGGATGCGTTGACTTGCGGATCACGTATCCTCCAAGTGACGCAACCATACGGGTGATTTCGTTTAACGTCGGCGGCTTTGCAGGAGGTTTGGCATTGCGAACTGCCATGTATACCGATTTCCATTCGCTCGGAGCAAAGACAACTTCGCAGTCCAGGTCGGGGCATTCTCGGCTGAGACGACACAGATATAACACCTTCCACGCTACGATCGAATACACCGCTACGCAATTCAACAGCCGGCCAAGACGTTCAAAATATCGGGACTCGATACGGCAACCAGATTTCAAAGTGCGAAAATAAACTTCGATCTGCCAGCGGACACAATAGTACGCAACGATCTCTTTGACTTGTTCCGTCGTTTCGATTGGCAATGTTGTGATCAACATCCATTGAATCGGTGTTTGTCCGTCTGGTGGATTCGGTTCTTCGACCAAGACAATGTTGATGGTAACCTCGGGCAACTTGCGGTCCGGTCGGGGAGGCGGTCGCAACGTGATCGTCGTGGCGCGGACTTCCACCTCAGCGATCCGGGCATCACGCTGGGTGCGTCGTTTGCGTGTTTCGACTGAAGTCTTGGGCTTCCGACGGCTGACGTCCAAGCTGTACATCATTAAGCAGGACGTTGCACGAACGGCCTCAATCATACACCCTTGGTGACCACTCAAGGCTCGCTTCTGACATCCGCGTAAGAGCAGATGCAGTTCACCTTCGTGTTGCGTCGTTCGCGGCTCGGCGAGTAGTTCATAGATGTCGGCTTCGCTGTCGGCAACGCAGACACACTTTGTTTGTGGGGATCTTTCCGCAACCTCCCGAGCTGCACGGACGCCTTCCAGCCAGCGGATACTCTCTTTTTCTTCGATGGGGGCTTCCCGTCGGAGCTTACGTTTTTCTTCGGCCGTGAGTTCCGTTTGGATTTGCTCCCTTGTCCAACTCTTGCTCCAAACCGTTCCTAGCGGCAACCCATTTGTATCAAACGCCACCAGTGGATGATGGAATGCTCCCCTGCGTGACTCGCATTCGATAGGCCCCGCCCCGCTGACTTGCTGCTCGGGACGCGTGAGGTCGAGTTCGGTGGTGTCTTGCACCAACAGCACGACATCGTTTTGCTGAACTCGTTGGTAAGTTGCCGCAACATGGGGCTTAAGAATTGCTTCGGGCGTGACCTTGGAGTTATCAAAGAAGCGATAAGCTGCTTCCATTTCAGCCCGTCCGTTCATCGCGGCGGGGATACTCATGTTGGGTTTGGCCGCGAGCCGATCTGCGATTATTCCAAGCCTCTTGCCCAATCGCTGATCACCGAATTGAGCGTTCCGAACTTCGTCAGCCAAAGACTCTGCCATCGAGAAAACCTCCGTGAGAAACACCAGAAAAATCCTCACGACAGTCCCTCGATCGTGTTCCGTCAATCATTCACAGCTCACCTCCAAGAGTCCACCCCCTGCAGAAACATCTCGTCGCATGCAATGCCAGCATCTAGCGAGAGTTTGTGTGGTACGAAAAGGGCAACGCCCTGGGAAAGTGAAAGCGAAAATTCCTAGCCCTGAAAGGGCGCGTGAGCCGCCTTGGCTCAGAACTAAGTCTATCAAACGGAGAAGCGATGAAAGGAGGGATTACATGAAACGCTGAAACCTACCCAGGCGAGCCCGTACTTGTCTGGAACACTTTGCTCGAACTTGGCCGACTTTCAGGCCGGGGTAAGCAGCTAGGGTCGCTCAACCGGGATGTCCGGAGAATGAGGGACGACGAAGGAGCCAAGCAAAAGTGACTTCGGGAGACGGCATTTCGGCCTGTTTGGTGTGCCAACCACCGCCCTTGGGCGAAGCACTGGGGACCGAGACGCTGACGGTCTTCTCTGCGTTCACGATACGGCTTGCGAACGTGGAACCAAGCGGGTGTTGCGTGCTGCCACCTGAAGAAAACGGTTCTGAGTTAAACCGGTGAGGTTCTACATTGTCCGATGGTCGGTAATCCATGTTTATAAGCCTCAGGTGAAAAGGCATTGGAAACGCGATGGTCAAGAGAAGGCAGCCTAAGTCGCCTCTTGTTTGAGGACTACAGCAGATCCGGAGTAGCAGCAGCGGCATCCAGCCAAGCTGTGAAAGGAAAAACCGATTGAAGACAGAGCAATGACGCAGATCACATGGGGAAAGTTAGCTTGTCGGCAGAGGCTCCAAATTGCCGTGCCCACGCTCTTGCTGGGTAAACCGACTTAAACGCTAAGAAACGGCCTCGAACGGGTCCAATCGTGTCCAATCGTCCGCTGCTCTGTGGTCACAACACGTAGTAGGCACACCATGACAAAGAAAAGGAAAGTTCATTCGTTAACTGGGAGGATTACTTCCAAGTTGATGCACCAGGCATTTCGCGAGGTGAAGAAGAATCGTGGGGCGGCTGGAATCGACAAGGTCAGCATCAAAATGTTTGATGTGAATCTTGAAGAAAATCTGGCGGCGCTGATGAGGGATTTGAAAACCGGAACTTTCCGGCCCAAGCCCTTGCGTCGCAAGATGATCCCCAAAGGCCCAGACACGACGAAGCTTCGCCCGTTAGGCATACCCGTGGTTCGAGATCGCGTAGCTCAGGAAGTGATACGTAGGCTTCTGGCTCCGATTTTCGAACCACAGTTTCATGACGCGTCCTATGGGTTCATCCCAAAGCGAAACTGTCATCAGGCCATTGAACGGGTGTTAGAATACCACCGACAAGGGGATCGATTCGTACTCGATGCCGACATCGCGGGATTCTTTGACAACATCCCTCATCGCGTCATCATGGCAGCGGTTGCGGCGGAAGTCTCCGACGGAAACATCTTGCGATTGGTTGAAAAATTTCTCACTGCTGGCGTAATGGAGAACGGAGTCTTTAAGCCATCCACGGTTGGAACACCGCAGGGCGGAGTGATTTCGCCATTGCTGGCTAACATTGTGCTGAACCGTCTCGACTGGCAACTCCACAAGCACGGCTTCCGCTTCGCGCGGTACGCCGACGACTTCGTGGTGGTTTGCACATCGGGCGAGCAGGCGCAGGAGGCACTGCTTCTTGTCTCTCAAGTGCTCAACGACGAGTTGGGGCTGAGTCTCAGTCCCGAGAAAACGAAGATCACAACCTACGGAAAAGGATATGAGTTCCTGGGGTTTTATCTCTCGTCTCGTTCGCGACGCATGCGGGACAAGTCGTTGCAGAAGTTCAAGGCCAAGGTGCGAGATTTATCCGTACGGAAACATAATTTGGACCGAAAGGCAATCAAGAGACTAAACCAAGTCATCAGAGGCACGGCACAGTACTTCGGCACCGATTTCTCCAGTTGTCGTTGGACATTCCAAAAACTGGACTCGTGGATTCGCATGAGGCTTCGTTGTATGAAGCTAAAGCGGAAAAACTACAACGACAACAGCAAGCTACGGGTCGCCTACTTTCGCCGTAAACTTGGACTCCTAACGCTGGAAGAATTCTGCAGCTATCCAGATCAGCATGGCAACGTACGTCGAGTAACTCCTCGCCACGAGGCAACTTCGATTGGGGTCGCCCAGTGAACGACCTTCACGCTGGTAAATATGGGGAAGTAACCCCATCGCGACAACGGGGAGGCGGTGGCTGGTAAACCCAGCCACTGCTTTACCCTCTGAGCATCATGGGCCGGAAAGGGGTCGGGAGTCTTTTTCGATCAACGACTTAAGATCGGTAGACGCCGATGGCCGAAAAAGACTCCCGACCCCGTCACCATTCGCCAAAGCTCTCCCAAATGTCCAAAGCGAAAAAGTCTGCGAGGGGAGAAGGACATGTTCAAGGCTCTCCTAACCCTCCAAAGCGAATAAGTCCCACAAGCGGTAGAGGGGACTAGTATTCCGCCGCAGCTTGATTTTCAGGTAGCGAAACCCGTCAAGGGTTTTGGCCAGCGAGAAAAACACCGAAAGTCTTGACGACTTCCGCTACGGCCAACCCAAAACTAAGTCGCGGCAAACTACTAGAGCGCTTCACCATTAGGCGCAGCGCCATTGAGGAAGATTGCGTAAGCTAGATAGGCACCAGCAAGGAGGTGCATTGATGGCTTACTCGAAAGAATTTCGGCGGGAAGTGCTCGCCGCGTGCGATGCCGGCGGTGGGACTCGTGAGACGGCGACTCGGTTTGGTGTCTCTGAGTCCTGGTTGTGGCGGATCAAACAACAACGACGTGAATCCGGCAGGACGGCTCCCAAAACAACCCGCAAACGGAAGCGGATATGGGACGACTGGACGGAATGGCTGACGAAGAAGATCGATGAGCGACCGGATATCTATCTGCGAGAACTTCAGGCTGATTTGAAATCTGAACTCGGAGTTGAAGTGTCGCTGTGGACGATCTGCAAAGCGTGCCAGGCTGTTAAGCGGACTCGAAAAAAAAGACACTGATTGCGACAGGGCAACTTCGCGAAGATGTCGCTCGCAAGCGGTCGGTGTGGAAAGAAAGCCAACAAGAGATCGATCCAACTCACTTAATCTTCATCGACGAGACGTGGGCCAAGACCAACATGACTCGCACCTACGGTCGCTCTCCGTGCGGCACGCGCGTGGTCGAACGCGTGCCTGCAGGGCGTTGGGAGACAACGACGTTTCTCGGAGCCTTACGAGTCCAGGGCTTTGTTGCACCACTGACCGTCGATGGTCCGATCAATGGCCCCCTGTTTCTGGCCTGGGTTGAGCAGCACCTCGTGCCCACACTTTCGCCGGGCGATGTGGTCATCATGGACAACCTGTCGAGTCACAAAGTAGCTGGCGTCCGCGAAGCAATCGAATCGGTCGGAGCGGCATTACGATATCTGCCACACTATTCACCAGATCTGAACCCCATCGAGCTGGCATTCGCGAAGCTCAAGAAGCTGCTGCGTGATGGCGCAGAGCGAACGGTTGACAAACTTTGGGAGTTATGTGGCCGAATCCTCGACGAATTCACACCTACCGAATGCCAAAATTACTTCAAGCACTGCGGCTACCGCTACGTTTAACGCTCAACCGCACTAATGGTGCCACTTCGCGGCCAGTTGTTTTGGTCTTGAGACAAAGCCTATCAACGTTGGCCAACAGCCTGCTCGAAAGCCGATCGAGCCAGAGAAATCAGCCGAATTTACTTGACATCGTCCCCTTAACCTGTTCTGTTTCCGTTCTTACGTTTTCTCTTAATCCTCTTCCCTTTGTTCAAAGGAGATCGACTGATGGTGAGACGAAAAAGATTTGCATTCACTCTTGTTGAGTTGTTGGTGGTGATCGCGATCATCGGCATCCTGGTGGCGTTGTTGCTGCCGGCTGTGCAGGCGGCCCGTGAGGCCGCGCGGCGGATGAGCTGTGGCAATAACCTGAAGCAGCAGGGACTCGCCTGCCACAACTACCATGACACTTACAAAGTGTTCCCGCCAGCGCTGCTTAACTCCGGACGATGGACCCACAGCTCGAGTGGTGGCGGCGCGTACAACGGCAAAATCAATGCTGGTAGTCGCTCATACGAGATGTATGGCGGTACGTTGAATACGACTGGCTGGACATTGTTGCTGCCGTTTCTTGAACAGTCCCCCTTGCACGACCAATACAACTTCAACATTCACGGGAGCCAGTCCGACTGGCGTGCTGCAATCGCAAGAAACCGCGGCAATCGCTACAATGAAGATCTCGTCGCGAGCGCGGAAATCAAGGTGTTGATATGTCCGTCGCACGACGAAACGACCCAGCGGTGGAGTCGCGGTACGAATACGTACCCCCTGAGGAACGCCTACCGCACCAGCTACTTGTTCTCAACGGGGAACACGACCGATTACAACGCCCCTTGGACAACTTATTTGGGATCGTATTACCAAGGTGTGTTTGGCAACAGCGGTGCCGCGAGAATTGCGGACATCAAAGACGGCACGGCAAATTGTCTCTTGATTGGGGAAGGCGCTGGAGGTCAAAGACTAAGAACCTCCTGGGTCTACGGTGCCTGGGGACTCGTTGGTACGCACACCTGCTGCCACGGTCGCAGCGTCGGCGATGTGAGGAATCTCAATCATTCTAGTTGGCCCGTGTGGACGCGTGATTGGCACATCAACTCTGCGTGGAAGGATCGAGCGGATGGCAAGTCGTATGCCTGGGTCTTCAGGAGCCAGCATCCAGGTGGCGCGCAGTTTGCCTTGGCCGACGGCTCTGTGAAGATGCTTACCGAGACAATGGACTATAGGGTTACGAACATGTTGGCGTACATTCATGACGGGAATCCCGTTAGTGACTTCTGAGTGTGTTGCCAACTGAAAACAGGTAAAACTCCTTTCGGCTTGATTAGGCGAGCGGCGGAATCTGGCTTACCAGTCCTGCTGGTAAGTTTCCATCTGTCCGTCGCCTTAGGCATGACGTAGCGCGCCCGCACCTCAAGAGGTCGTGCAGTTGCTCCGCGTGGTGGTCGATGTGGGCGTGTGTAATGAAGACCCGCAGCCGTGCCCGCCAGGAGAACTCTGGCAAATCCGAAATCCTATCCAACGTGCCAACCCCGCGTCGAAGAGAATGTTCGTAACCATTCTCTCTTTTCTCAAAGTTGTAAACGACTATCGCACAGTCACTTGTTGAGTTCGCGTCTCTTTCGGTCGGTCCAAAAACGAAAGCAACCGGCTACGAACCGAACGGCATTAGGTTAACGGTTTAGCGGATTACGGGCGTCGAGCGACGTGATTGAGTTGTGGTCGGTGGGAGCGCGGAGGTTGAGTGTCGGGGGATGTTGGCAGGGGTTGAGACGAGCGAGCATGCCCGTAACTGCGTGTTGAACAAGCCCGTAGCAGCAGGCGCGAGTGGGGTCGGAATCGCTATGGGCGTTTCATATGAGAGCCACGATGCCAGAGTTGTCGATGTGAGGAGATGGAGCGGCGAATGTGGCCGTGGAAGAGACGATCGCAGATCCGGTCGACTTGCGGGAGGATTGCGTGAAGAGTTACGCAGGCCCTCAGCCAGGATTTTCCTGACCGTGTCGGCGGAACATCACACGGTGCGCAGAACACGATCGTCGTTGCCCACCGCCTGCTGCTCATGAATGCCATGTTGCACGGGATCGAGAGCGACCTGAAACTCGACGACACAATGTCGCCCGCAGGCCAGTCGCTCCCCAAGGCGAACGTGATCTTGACCAATCCACCGTTCGGCACCAAGAAAGGTGGCGGTCGACCGACACGAGACGACTTTACTTATCTTACCAGCAACAAGCAGCTCAATTTCCTCCAACACATCTATCGCAACCTTCTTCCCGGTGGCCGTGCAGCCGTCGTGTTGCCGGACAATGTGCTGTTTGAAGAAGGCGTTGGCCAGCAGATTCGGGCGGACCTGATGAACAAGTGCAACTTGCACACAGTGCTACGACTGCCGACCGGTATTTTTTACGCACAGGGCGTCAAGACCAACGTTCTCTTTTTTACCCGTGGGAAAACTGAGAAGGGTAACACCAAGAACGTCTGGTACTATGACCTGCGAACCAACATGCCCAGCTTCGGCAAACGCACGCCGCTGACCGTGGAGCACTTTGCGGATTTCATCAAGTGCTTTGGCAGAAAGAGCGACGGCACCAGCAAACGTAACGACCAGGGTGAGGAAGGTCGATTCCGCCGCTTTGACCGAGCGGCCATTGCCGAGCGTGGCGACAACCTCGACATCAGTTGGCTGAAGGACGACAACGCGACCGGAGCCGACGAGTTGCCCGAACCGGAAGAGATCGCAACGCTAATTCGTGATCGGCTGTCAACGGCGTTGGAGGAGATGGACGCGTTGTCCGCCTTGCTGGCAGGCGAGGAGGTCGAGGTATGAGCGACGGAAACGGCGAGTTGCCGGAAGGGTGGGAGTGGTCCACGCTGAAAGACATCGTCAGCTCGATCACTTATGGACACACGGCGTCGGCGACAGATGAACCAGTCGGACCACGATTCCTGCGCATCACTGACATTCAAAACGGTAGCGTCAATTGGGAGATTGTTCCGTATTGCGAGTGCGACGACGTTGACAAATACGCCTTGAAGAACGGCGACATCGTCATTGCTCGAACAGGAGCAACCACTGGAAAGAGCTTCCTAATTGGCGACCTCGCCGAACGAAGCGTATTCGCGTCGTATCTCATTCGGCTCGAAACGTTGGAAGATTTGTCGGCTGTTTACCTCAGCCAGTTCATGCAGACGCCGCATTACTGGCAACAGATCACGACGGTAAGCAAGGGATCAGCCCAACCCGGTGCGAACGCCTCAATCCTGTCGAAGCTGGCCATTCCCGTCAGCCCGCTCCCCGAGCAGCGTCGTATCGTATCCAAGATCGAGTCGCTTCAGGAGCGGAGTTCGCGTGCGAGGCGTGCGATTTCGGAAGTGGGACCGCTGTTGGAGCAGTTCCGTCAGAGTGTGCTGCGAGCCGCCTTTCAAGGAGACCTCACTGCCGAGTGGAGAGAAGCCCATCCCGATGTCGAACCGGCGTCAGAACTGCTCGAACGCATCCGCACCGAACGCCGCCAACGCTGGGAACAGTCCGAACTGGCCAAATACGAAGCCAAAAGCAAACAGCCCCCGCAAGGGTGGCAGGATAAGTACATCGAACCAGAGCCAGTTGATGAGTCGGAGTTACACGAATTACCTGATGGCTGGTGCTGGACACGTTGGGAAGAAGTTGGCTTTTGCCAGAATGGTCGCGCATTTCCGAGCAAACATTACGCCGAGTCCGGTGTCAAACTACTTCGGCCCGGCAACCTTCACGTTTCCGGTGCGGTTATCTGGAACGAAAGTAACTCGCGATTCATGCCGGATGAATGGGAAGCGGAACATCCAACCTACGTCGTTGGCAAAAACGAACTCGTGATGAATTTGACCGCCCAGTCGCTCAAAGATGAGTTCTTGGGGCGCGTTTGTCTCACTGGTCCTGATGAGCACTGCCTGCTTAATCAGCGAATCGCTCGAATCACGCCAGTTGCTCCGTTGACCCCTGAATTCTGCTTGCTGCTGTTCAAGTCACCGATCTTCCGACGCTACGTCGATACGTTGAACACCGGCAGTCTGATCCAACACATGTTCACAACGCAGGTCGTTGATTTCGCCTTGCCGCTTCCGCCGCTCGAAGAACACGCAGCGATAATTGAAGCTGTGCAAACAGCGATCGAGGCAAGAAACGCAATCGATGATGCCGTTGCCGAGTCGGAATCCGAACTCACACAACTTGACCAATCCATCCTCGCAAAAGCGTTCCGTGGCGAGTTGGTCCCGCAAGATCCCAACGACGAGCCCGCCTCGGTGTTGCTGGACCGTATCCGCAGCACCCGTGAAGCCAACAACCAAAACGGAAAGAGACCCAAAGAGCGGAAGCCTCGCAGCCGATCATCCAAGAAGAAGTCGGAGGAGCCAGCCAGATCGGAATCTGAGGAGCCTCCGCCCGTGGCGACCAAGCATAGGAAGGCCCACGGCAAAATGGAAGAACTTCGAGTTCTTTCGGTGAGGCAGCCGTGGGCCGACTACATCTTGTTCGACAACAAATGGTGCGAAAATCGACCTCGCAAACAAAGCTATCGTGGTCGGTTGTTCATTCATAGCAGCAAGGAATGGCATGAATCGTCCAATGGCTACACGCCCGGCAATGGGCAATGTGGAGTGATTTTAGGCTCCGTTGATCTTGTGGATGTCGTTGACCTAGATGAAGTCGGCAGCGAAGGTCTCAAGAAGATCGCCCGCAGCCACGGCCTTTCAACGTCCCGCGAATGTATGGCCCATGTTCAAGGTCCGATGTGTCTGGTTGTCAAGGACCCGCAAGCCCTCAAGACCCCGATAGAGGCCTCCGGAATGCTGGGCATTTGGCGGTATCGGGCTCGGTCTGAGCAACTCTATTTTCATCGCAACCGGCAGTCGGGCGTCCAGACCGAATCCACCGGTTCTCCTCCCGAATGGCTGGATGCCACCGTCATGCCGATCGACGAACGGGACCGCGATGAAGTGATCGCCGTGATCCGCGACGTATTCTCAACCGGTGGCCTACGTAGTCGTGACGAAGCCATTCGAGACATCGCCCATGCGCTGGGCTAGACGTGCATCGGACTGCCGGGCCGACCACGACCGCCGAAATCTCGCAGTCCCGATGAACGTTCCAGCTAGGAAATCACGGTGAACAATAGTCGTTTCAGTATTTGTCGAGTAGGCTGGGGACTCCCGATGCTACAGGCAGATGTTTGTGTTCACTGTTTGCCACCTGGTTTCCCAGCCATTTTCACGGGTGCATTTATTTGACTCGACTTTGGCTCAACGAAAGCGGAAATCGAGCTTGTAATTGTACAGCCACGGGACCTCTGGTTGCACACTTTCTTTGAGGAGCTTTTCGGGCAGCTTCTCGTACCGGCTGCGCAACCTCTCGGCATTGGGAGCGTTGTAG
>PVBE010966992.1_pt1 | contig 10594 bp, 9 predicted proteins | sample 1631181 | NCBI WGS metagenome assembly PVBE01 (sample SAMN08397723, study PRJNA350692) | Marine metagenome, whole genome shotgun sequencing project. | isolation source: water | place: Pacific Ocean | collected 2012-04 | reverse complement strand
CTACACTCTGACCATCGCCTGCATGGCCCTCGCCGGATGCCCGGCCGGCGATGTCTGTGACGGAGCGATCTTCGCCGACCCCGCCGACGTCACCGTCCAGGCCTACGAGGATCCGGACGACTTCGAGGACGCGCTGGTCGGCTTCAGCTGCCTGCTCACCGTCGACTTCGACGATGTCGACGCCGACGGCGACGACCCCGTGTCGATCGACGCCGAACGCTACCTCGCATCCCACGGGATCCGCATCGAGGGGGACGGCGAGCAGTACGTGCACACGGACTTCGGGCTCCCCGACGACTTCGAAGACGCCCCGTCTGAGCCCAACCTGTACGCGCCCGGGCCCATGGCCGAGGGCAACGACGAGGGCGGGCACGAGACCACGGTCACCTTCTCCGTGGGCGGCGTGGGCGCCGGCGTGGCGACCTTCTCAGCGATGTTCGTGGACGCCGATCGGCCCGACCGAGGCCCCAGTGGGATGAGGATCCTGGGCGCGGGAATGGTCGAACTCGACGAACTCATGGGAGTGGAGAGCAACGGAGGAGGTGCGACCTTCCTCGGCTTCGTCGCGACCGACGCAGACGGCAGGCCAGGGCCGGCCATCCGGCAGATCGACATCGTCAACGGGGATGAGTGGGCCGGGCTGAACGAAAGTGAAGACGTCGCCCTGGACGACTTCACGTTCTTGGAGCCGGTCCCTGATTGACGCCCCGCCCGCCGGGCTGACAGGGAATACAATCCTCGGCGTGCGTCGCTCCCTCCTCTTCCTGCTCTGCGCCGTCCTGACCTCCTGCGGTCCCGGCGCCGCGGGCTTGCGAGCTACTCCTGACGGCGACGGTGGCCACGACTGGATCGAGGCGAACGACGGCACGGACAGCGCCGATGGCGACGGCGGCAACGACGTGCGCGACGCGACGTACACCACGATGCCGGCCTGCGGCGGGTACGGGCAGTTGTCGCTGTCCGGGAGCGAGGGGGACGACGAGCTGTACGGCGGTGACTTCGCCGAGACCCTCAACGGCGGCGACGACAACGACCTCCTCGAGGGCGGCGGCGACGCGGACTTCCTCCTCGGAGGCGACGGCGCGGACGACCTGCGCGGTGGCACTGGCGACGACCTGCTCCGCGGGGGCGAGGGAGACGACACCATCAAGGGCAACGAGGGCGATGACCTCCTGTGCGGCAACGGGGGGCAGGACAAGCTCTACGGCAAGAAGGACGGGGACACCCTGGTCGGTGGCGCGGACAGCGACCGCTACTTCGGCGGTCTCGGTCTCGACATCTGCTGGTACAGCCTCTTCGACGTCGTGGTCAGCGGCTGTGAGTCGGCGATGCCGACAGCGCCTCCCGCCTCGTTGAGCGCAGAGTGCGGTGACTAGCTCCGGCCCTGGGACCTCCCCGCGAGGAGCTACGGCAGCACGTTCCCCCCCGGGGACGCCGCTCGGAACGGGACGGCTTCGTACTCCGCTTCGCAGGGAGCCCCCTCGGCCACCCACATCTCCAGGCTCCCGGTGTCCACGACCATGCTGGAGAGGGTCCCGCCGGAGGTGCCGTGGCAGCAGACCGTGCCGTGGCCCCCGCCGTCGGCGCCAGCGTGGTCCCGCAGGACCGCCTGGATCGACTCGACCGTCACGTCACCGGCGTCCGCGGTCATCTGCGCGGCCGCCGCCTCCCGCCGGGCCCGTGAGCCGATGAGGTACTCGACGTTCTCCATCCCCTTGACGGTCCAGCGGGTCCCTTCGGGCACGTTGGCCTCCTCCATGAGGACGAAGTCGTTGGCCTGCGCCAGCACGCCGGCCTCGTCCGGGTGGCGGACCCGAGTCCCCTGGGCCGTCAGCTCGACGACGCAGGCGTCGCCCGACGGGTCCGCGATCGCGACGAAGCCGGCGTTGGAGCGGCCGACGTCGAAGGCGACCACTCGCCTCCGCGCCTCCTCGGCGGTTCGGCAGGTCTCAAGCACCTCCTGCAGCAGGAGCGACAGGGGGACGCCGCGCATGCGCAGGTGCGGCCCCCGCCAGAGCCGGGCGTTGTTGCCCGACAGCGTGACGCCGGCCTCGTTGATCCCCTGGTGGGCGCCCCCCAGGACCACCTGCGTGATGGTCGTCGTCGCCAGGCGGTCGGGCTCCGAGGGGCGCTCCCGGCGGATCACCTGGTGGTCCTGCAGGAGGTAGGGGAAGTCGTAGTTTCGGCCCGTGAGGGTGTGCCCCGACCGGGTCGCTGACGGCGGAGCGAGCACCACCGTGCAGCCGACCGGGGGCGGAGGAGCGAGGCTGCTGCCGGCCTGGCAGAACACGATCTCGAGGAACTGCACGCCCCACGCGAAGGACTCGCTCACGCTGAGCCCCGCGGCGAGCCCCCGGATCCGGTCCGCCTGGTTGGGCAGCAGCCGCCGCACCGACGGCCGGGTCAGGGTCCGACCGGCGGCCCCGAGGGCGCCCCACAGGAGGAACTTCGGCATCGCGGGGGGACCGTGCTCCTGCCACTCGGGCGACTGCAAGATGGAGCGCAGGAGGCCGTCGAATCCCTCGCGCAACGCGGACGCCTGCTGCTGACCGCGTTCGTAGGCGGTTCCGTCCAGGTCCAGGATCTTCATGCCACCTCCGTCAAGAGACTCTACGCGTACTCACGCTCTGAACGAGAACGCACGGCCGTGGCGACGAGTGCTGCTGGAGCGGGGTTGCCGACGCGGCGGGCGCTACCGACCGCCGACGTACTCGTCGAGCTCCTCGATCGACGACTGTGCAGAACCCGGTCGCGAGGAGCACCGCCGCCGCCGCTGGGATGCGTCACTTCGGCCCGGCCCGGTCGCTGATAGCGTCGAATCGCCGCACAGGTCGCCGGAGGTCCCCATGGTCCCGATCGAGAAGACGCTGCTGGTCTGCTCCCTGCTGATCCTCGCGCCCGCAGCGGCCGGCTGCGCGGGCAGCTCGGTCGATCTGGCCACCTACACGGAGATCGTCCAGTCGATCGTGCCGACCGACGGTCCGGGCGGCTCGTCCGACAGCGGGGCCCGCTCCGCGATCGACGACGGCGGCATCGACGAGACGCTGTTCCAGGACCTGCTCGACAACGTCGCAGATCCCCACGATCAGGCCGTCCTGCTCCGAAACTGGATCGGCTGGTCCGGCGACGCCCCGGAGGCTGAGACCTTCGACCTCGAAGGCGAGACCATCGCGCCGGGGGCGTCCACCGGGTGGATGCCGTTCCGCGAGGACATGAGCGGCGGCTACTTCGAGGACGCCGAGGGCTCCGCCCCGTTCGACGGCGACGGGGATCCGAGGCGCAAGAACGGCGGCGTGGTCAACGCGGCGTTCGTCGGCGGTGGCTCCGACAGCGTCCTCGGCGCCGCGGCGGCCGTCGACCTGCACATCGAAGGGGTCAACGGTTGGGTCGACATCGACCTGGAGAGCACCCACCCCGACGTCACCGTGGACAGCAGCGTCGACAGCGTGCAGATCCCGGGCTGGTTCGGACTGGTGGAGGACAGCTAAGGCGCGACGCCGGGCGCGGAGGCCGCCGTCGACTTCGTCGTCGACGCCAGCGGCGTGGCCCCGGGCGCCGACACGACCCTCTACGCGGCCCGACTGGGCACCGGGGTCGAGGGCGACCCCCTCGGCGACTAGGTCGTGCTCGTCTACACGCGCTCCGCGGACTTGGTGACCCTGCTGTATGCGCGCCGGGCCCCCGGGGACGACGAAGGGAGGCTGTACTTCCGGTTCAGCTTCATCCACTTCAGCGGGGGCGCGTGGACCGCCACCCACCTCGCGACGATCGAGACCACGGACGAGGGCGGCTTCGAGTTCCGCCGGGGGAACCAGCTCGTGTGGAGCTCCCCCAACGCCGACAGCTACACCAGCTGCGTGCTCGGAGCGGGCAGGGTGACGGGCGGCACGCTCTCGAGCTTCCGCTCCGTCGAGGTGCCGTTCGACAGCGCGGATGTCGGCCCCGACACCGACGCCACTGCCGTCCGCGGCCTCCTCGCCTCGAACTGGCCCAGCGACGTGTTCTTCGTGCTCGCCTTCAACGCGGGCGAGGCGTGGAACGACCGCTACCGCCCCGTCTACGGCGGCTATGCCCCCACCGGTCCGAACGGCAGCGACGGCCCCCCCTCCCCGCCGCGATCGACACCTCCGCGGTGCTCGGCCCCGAGGGCTCCGCCAACGACGCGGCGATGCACCTGGACCTGCTGCTGGCCCCGGCGAGATCCCGGGGAGCGTCGGCTCGACCCCCGACACGTTCGCCGGCTGGACCACACCGTAGTCATCCCGGGCCAGCCGGTGGTCGGCAGGGGGCGTTGGGGTAGCCTGCGAGCCGGCGGCGGCCCCCTCCTGGCAGGGGACGCGCGAGGAGTCGGAATGCCACGGATCAATCACCCCGCGTACGCGCGAGCCGCGGCGCTTCTGCTGGTTTGCGTCGCCTTGTTCGGCCCGGCTCACGCCGCCGATCCCGTCAGCAGTGTGGACGCGGAGGGCGCATGCTGGCGGTCGCGCCGGGGACGACCTGGCAGCAGGTGGTCGAGGCGGTCGGCATGCTCCGCTACCGCCGCGCCGGCGGCGAGGTGATGGTGCTCGGAGACGTCTGGTCGCCGCTCCCGGTGGGCCTCCTGGAGCCGATGGTGCTCGCGATCCCGAAGTGACCGAGGTCACTCGCGCTAGGCGGCGTCCGCGCCTCCGAAGAAGATCGCCTTCTCGACCGCCCGCTCCGCGTCTCCCCGGGTCGTGTCGGCGTCGGTATAGGCCTGGTGGTCATGCTCGGGCCGGGTCACCCTGCAGTAGCCGTTGAACAGGCCGTTGAGCACCGGCAGCAGCACCGAGCGCGGCACCGGGAAGTAGAACCCGGCCCGCTCCGCCAGGAACGAGACCTTCGACAGCACCGAGCCGCCAAACTCGAACGCGTCGATGCCCAGCTCGGCGAGATCGTCCTCGAGGTACGGAATCAGCGCGAGGGCGGGGAGGATCACCTTGAGCCGCCGCAAGCGGGCCACCGGATTCCGCTTCTGCCACTCGGTCATCGGGAACTCCTTGAAGTAGTTCGATGGCAGGGCGGTGTGGCGGGACTCGTCCAGGTGGAACAGCCGCAGGATCTCGAGCCCCGGCATGGTGCTCATCATCCCGAAGAAGCTGAGCGCGATGCCCTCGACGGCGACGTTCATGCCGAAGAACTTCTCCAGGCCGTCGGACTTGAGGACCCACTCCAGGAAGAGGTACTCCCACGCCGACTGGCGCGGGATCGGCACGTCGAACGCCTGGAGCAGCTCGCGCATCACCACGAAGTGCTTGGCCTCCTCCATCACCTGCATGGTCAGCGCGGCGCGGGCGCCGGTGCTCTTGACCTCCGACAGCAGCGAAGCCGACACGAGCCACGCGTACGCCTCGCCGTGACCGATCGCCGACAACACCGCGACGATCGCCTCCTTCTGGCGGACCGTGTACTCGCGGTTGAGCAGCTCCTTGAACTCCGGCATCGAGAGGCGCTTGCGAGCCTCCTTCTCTTCGTCGGTCATCGAGCGGAGCGCCATCTCTTCGAGTTCGCGTTCGGCCTTGCTGTTGTCGGAGAAGCTGAGCCACGGCGCGTGCTTCTCGGCCTTCCACAGCAGCCGGAGGCTCTTGTCGTAGTGCTTCTTGCGGAGGACGTCGCTCGCCCCGCCGATGAACTCGTAGTTGGCGTCGTCGTAGGCAGCCGCCCGGCCCCCCAGCCGGAGGCGCCCCTTGGTGCCGTCTACGCGCCGGACCATCCGGTTGGCGATCGCTTCGATCCGGCGGTTGAGGTGGGTGACCTGCCTGCGAACTGGGATCTTGTCGAACACCATCGAAACCTCCGGTCGGCTGCCTGATTCTACCGATGCACGCCTCAGGCCCCGCACCGAATCCGCGCCCACCCTCATGAGAGACTGCGGTCGGGAGGAGCATCATGCACGTCGCGATCGTCGGTGGGGGGATTCTCGGCTGCTCGATCAGCTGGGCGTTGCGGCGCGCCGGCGCCGACGCGACCGTCATCGATCGGCACGGCGAGGTCGGCCACGGCTCGACCTCCGCCTCCTGCGGGATCGTCCGCCGCTTCTACTCCCAGCCGGGGATGATCGCCCTGGCCCACGAGGCGTCCCACCTCTGGGCTGATTGGGGCGCCCACCTGGGCCCCATCGAGGACGAACTCGCTCGATTCGAGCGGCCCGGCGTGCTCCTGATCCCCCCCGCGATCGACGCCTCCGTCCACGCGATCATCGCGCGGATGAAGGAGTGCGGGGTGGCGGTGCAGCTCCTGGACGCCGACGCCGCCGAAGCGCGCTTCCCGTTCCTGTGCGCCGACTCCTTCTTCCCGCCGGTTCCGACCGCCGATCCGGACTTCTTCGAGCCCACGGGGAAGCGCATCGCCGGGGCCGTCTTCGAGGAGGACGGCGGCTACGTCGTCTCCCCGAGCCTCGCCGCTCACAACCTCCGCCTGGCGGGCGAGCGGGACGGCGTTCAATTTCGCCTGGGTACGACCCTGGTCGGGGTGGAGCGCCCGGATGGCGGCCCCTTCCTCCTCCGCACCGCCGACGGCGGAACGATCGAGGCCGACGCGGTCGTCAACGCGGCCGGCCCTCACTCGGGCCTCGTCAACCGCATGGGGGGCGTGACGCTGCCGCTGGAGACGCGGCCGCTGCGCCGGGAGGTCCACGCCATGAAGAACCCCCGCTACGAGGCGGGGGGCGGCGTCCCGGTGGTCGGAGACCTCGACGGGGGGATCTACTTCCGCCCCGAGTCCCGGTGCCGTGACCTCATCGTCGGTTCAGCCGACCCCGCCTGCGACGCGTTCGAGTGGGTGGACGACCCCGATGACTACAACGAGAGCATCAGCGACCTGGTGCACGACCGGCAGACGCTGCGGCTGATGAAGCGGTTCCCTGACGTCCAGAGGGGGCCGGCCCGAGGCCTCGGCGCGCTGTACGACGTCACCGTGGCGGACTGGTACCCGATCATCGACAAGACCGACCTGGACGGCTGGTACGTGGCGATGGGGACGAGCGGCAGCTCCTTCAAGACGGCGCCCGTGATCGGGCCGCTGGTCGCGAAGTTGGTGATGGAGTGCGAGGGTGGCCGGGATCACGACGTCGACCCCGTCGTGCTGGATCTGCCCCGCACCGGCCTCCGCGTGGACGCGAGCTTCCTGTCCCGCCTCCGGCAGGCGAACGCGACGACCGGGACCGTGATCGGCTGACCGACTCGCTGACGATGGCGGCCGACCTCGGCGCCTCAGCGAACGGGTCGGGCGCTAGCGCGTCAGGGGAACACCACGGGGGCGGTGACGACGAAGCCGAAGTCCTCGTGCGAGCAGTCGCTGTCGTCGTTGTCGCCGGTCGTCACGAACCCGAAGTCGTACCGCTGCTGCTCGAGCGCGCGGAGGGACAGAAGATCGACCAGATCACCCTCGAAGCTCAGCGAGATAGGGCCGGGGTCCTCGGGCTCGGGGATGGTGCAGTCGGACAGCCCCTCGTCCTCGCCGAGGCAGTAGTTCGGGGTCTCGAAGAACTCGAACTGGATCCCCACGATGTCGGCCCAGTCGTAGATCCGGAGGCCGTCCTCGTCGGCCGGCAGCGCCTCCGCGATCTGGGCGTTGTTGGAGGCGAGCACGACGTCGTTGAAGGTGAGCAGGAAGTGGTCGTCGTAGACCATGATCTGCTCGGTCGAGGGGTCGATCCCCTGGAAGTCGAAGGCCAGATCGCAGGCGACCCCGCCTTCGGGGAGCACGACGGACGCGACCTGCTCGATGCGGGCGGTCATGGCGCCCTCTTCACGCGGCAGGTTGTCGTCCTCGTCGAACGGGCACAGCTGCTGCGGGTCGGCGAAGAAGACCTCGAGTTCGACGTCTTGGGGCTCCTCGCTCTCGCAGGCCTCGCGGAGATCCTCCACGGTGACGATGTCCTCTCCTCCAAGGTCGGCCGTGCCGACGCAGCCGGCGGCTCCCAGGACGATGGTCAAACCCAACCAAAAGCGAGCAATCATGAGGCCCTCCTCCGTCGATCGTACCATCGGGACGGCGGGGCGGCCGACCTGACCTGCGTATGGGGCCCGGCCCCAGGCCCCAGCGCCAGCCCGCGGTCAGCGGCCCGTTTGGAAAGGTCGTGGGGCTTGCTCCCTCCATGCCCCGAAGGAGGAGCCATGCCGAAGGGTCCATCGCTCGCGGGGCGCGCAGTCCTCGCCATCGTCCTCATGATCGGCTTCTACGCCCTCGCGCTGACGATCGCCGTCGGGCTCGCCGCCATCCCGATCGCTGAGGTCGTCTTCGCCGGTCGCATCCACATCAAAGTTGCCGCGATGTGCCTGATTGGAAGCGTCCTGATCCTGGTCTCGGTGATGCCGAAACCGGACCGCTTCGACCCTCCGGGCCCCGAGTTGACGCCCGAACGGCACCCCCGGCTGTTCGCCGAGCTCCAGAGGATCGCGGACGCGACCGGTCAGGCCATGCCGGTCGAGGTCTACGCCCTCCCCGAGGTCAACGCCTGGGTCGCCCAACGGGGCGGCATCATGGGGTTCTTCTCGAGGCGGGTGATGGGCCTGGGCATCCCCCTGATGCAGTCGCTGACTGTCGGCGAGTTCAAAGCCGGATTGGCCCACGAGTTCGGTCACTTCCACGGCGGGGACACCAAGCTCGGCCCCTGGATCTACAAGACCCGCCGCGCGATCGGCGACACCGTCGTGAACCTCCACCAGGCCGGTAGCACCGTGCTCCGGCTGCCGTTCGAGATCTACGGAAACGTCTTCCTGAGAATCACCCACGCCATCTCTCGGGCCCAGGAGTACGCCGCGGATCGGCTGGCGGCGACCACCGTCGGGGCCGAGCCGCTCTGCTCCGGGCTGCGCAAGGCGGGGGGCACGGCGGGTGCGTTCGGTGGCTTCCTCGACTCCGAGTTGGGGCCCGCGTTCGACGGCGGGTACCGGCCCCCGATGGTCGAAGGCTTCGCCGCGTTTCTCTCCAGCGAGGCCGTCGCCCAGGCCATGGACGAGATGATCGAGGACCAGATGGCAGCGGGGACTACGGACCCGTTCGACACGCATCCGCCGCTGCCCGAGCGAATCGCCGCGGTCGACGGCGTGGCTGGCCCCGCACCCCTCCCCGGGGACGAGGAGCCGTCGATCAGCCTCTTCGAGCCCGCGGCGCTGGCGGGCATGGAGCTCGACCTGATCCACGCCATGACGGGCGACGCCAGCCTCATCGTGGGCCTCAAGGCAGCCACGTGGGCAGACCTGGGCTCCCGCCTGTACGTGCCCCGCTGGCGTGATCAGGCAGCCAAACTGGCCTCGGCGGATTCGCACGGGACCACGCTCGCAGGTCTGCCGGACTTCCTCTCCAGCCCGGCCTCCCTGGCGGCTCAGATCCGGGGCAAGGACGCCTCCTCCGCCCCCGTCGAGGCGGTCTGGACGGCGTCGCCCTCGCGGGCTGAGCGGCAGCCTCAGGCGCTCCGGTCCAGCCGCACCCGTTCGTCATCCGGCTGAGCTCACCAGCGACTCCCATCCAAGCGGAAGGTCAAGCGGACCAGCCCCCGGTCACTCGTCTGCTTCTTCAGCTCGAACCCATCCTCGAGTGCTGCCGCCACCGCCGAGGGGGGCCGCCCCCCCGCGTCGGCGAGACCGACCCATGAACGAGAGGGGCGTCCGCTGCCAGGAAGGCCCGTTCGTAGAGTGTGCAGCCGGCGCAGCCCTGCGCCGCTTTGTCGCGTGTGTAGATGGCCCCCTCGAACCGGGCAACGCCCCGCCGACCCGCCGGCCAGGGCGGAGAGATCTCACCGCAAACCCGATCGCGCTCCGCCTCGAGCCGAATGCTGTCAGCGACGTGGCGGCGGTTCTGGGGCCACGCCGCCGTCTCTGGCCTCAGAAACGCCTTGGATCCGATCCGCCCGCCGCCAGACTCGTAGGGGCGCCAGAAGACCACCCGCCATCCCTCGGAGGACGAGAATCGGGATGCATCGCCCTCGGTGGGTGTTCCTCGCTCCAGACGATAGAGGACGATATGGCCCCGAGAACGCAGCGCGCGGTGCGCGACCAGCGCCCGGCCAGGATCCCCGCTCCCGCGAACACTCACCCGGCGCCCCTCCTCGCCGGTCATCTCGACCTGCGTCGTGAACGCCAACGCGCCGAGGGCGTCGGAGATCAGCTCCGGCGTGATCGCTCGGTGGGCAGCCAGCTCCGGGTTGGCCAACTCGGTCTCGGCGTGCTCCACGCGGGCTCGGTAGGCCTCGTGGCCCTCCAGCACCGTGAGGCATTCATCGAGATCCAACTGCGTGCTCTCGCGGGCCCGCAAGATGGTGTCGTGTTCGGAGGAGCCAGCGATCATCAGGCTCACGCCGATCCCGATCCCCGCCGCGATCAGGTCGCCCGCGATGATCTTGCGATTCATGGACTCGCCTCGCGGACGGCGAACCCCAAGGTCGCTTCACACTCGAGCAGCGCAGCGTAGACCAGCAGCCCAGTTCGATTCACGGCTCTCCCCTCCGGGCGACCATGATCCCACATGGGTTCGAAGATGCGAACCAGGAGCTCGGCGGCATCGGCCTCAGCGCGACTCGACCTCGACGATCACCGGAGTGCGGTCCAGGACGAGGAGAACGACGGCGTGGGCG
>PVBE012046785.1_pt1 | contig 10595 bp, 7 predicted proteins | sample 1631181 | NCBI WGS metagenome assembly PVBE01 (sample SAMN08397723, study PRJNA350692) | Marine metagenome, whole genome shotgun sequencing project. | isolation source: water | place: Pacific Ocean | collected 2012-04 | reverse complement strand
TTCCTCCTCTTCCTCAGACAGCCTCAAGTTGACGATGGGGGGTCGGATGGGGCCTTGGAAAGGCCGCCTAGCCGAATCCTTCAGGCCCCCAGTGCAACAACAGGCCAGACGGTGCATTCAAGAAACACCACCTGACCTGCGCATTGTTTGTCGGGCTGGGGAGATTTGAACTCGGGACCTTCGGTCCCCCAGATCGATGCACCCCAAACCCATGACCTGCGCAAACACCCGGAAACCGCGTCTGGCCTGCTGTTCTAGTTGATCACTGGTTCGCGCTGGTACGCAATGGTTCGCGATGTCTCGCGGCCTGTACGCGGCCTAGCGGTGGTGTGCATTCTGTGCAATGAGGTGTGCAACCGGAGACTTCCGGACCATTGCTTAGCTGGGGATGATCCTCGAGAGCACTAGTAGCGCCGACCTAGGAGCTGGACGCCGTTAGCCATTCCAACAAACTCCGTCGGCAGCGTCACTAGGTCGCTGCCGATCGGGGTGCGGCGCAAGGAAACAGCGACGTGCCGATAGGGCTGGTGCTGCCAACCAGCGATTCCAGACCAGTGAGACAGCGCGTGAGCAGTGTCGAGGAGTAACCCAACTGCTTCTGGGAGGCCGTTGACTCGGGACGGTAACCCAACCGCCAGGGGATACTGCGTGCTACCGCCAATGGTGCCACCAACGACGCCAAACGGTACGAACAATCTTCGATCTCGAAACCGGAGTTTTCGAGCAGCGTCCTTAGGGACTGTCTTGTGTAGCGACGCTGATGCTGAGCCAAGGTATCGGCTTGGCTCCAAAGCCAAGCATGCGCAGGCACAGTCACGTACAACTGACCAGACGGCGCGAGAACACGACAACACTCAGCGATTAAGGCTTCGGGCTCGCCCAGATGTTCAATAACGTCGAAAAGGCCTATCGCTCTAATGCTCCGCGCCGGGAGTCGAAGATCCTCCAAGGTTGATGCGACGCTTGGAAGCCCGCGGGCAGCGGCCGAGACGGCTCCTCCAACCGCGGGTTCGAGAGCAACTACCTGAAAACCCGAATCTCTCAATGCCTGGCTGACGATCCCTGTCCCCGATCCGACATCCCACATCGCTCCCGACAATCCATATCTATGGAGGTAGCGAATCAACAGAGAGTTCCTCACCTGATACCACCAACTGGGGTCGACCAGATCGTTGATCGCAACCTGTTGCTCATCGGAAAACGCCGTGACAGGGCGCACCCCCCTACCGACCCAGATGCCGTCGCCAAGATCGGCTCGATCTTTGATCAGCCATCCGTACAGATTCTCGAGCCGGTCGAACTCGGCACACCCAGACGGTCGGGCGGCTGCTTCACATCCCATCCGTGGCTCCCGATTTGTCAGCCGTCACTTGGTAAAGGTTCTCCATTTTAGGCTCCACCAAGGGTCGGTCACCTATCGTCGAAGATGCTCTCGGTGCGACAGTTGGCGAAAGTGAGCAAGTTTTCGTACAGACTCTATGTGATCCACTGGCCGGACTACCTCGGGGTCGATCACGTGATCGCAGAGGTGAACTACTGGCTTTGGGGTCTGATTATGTTGTTCTTGTTGATTTTGCTTTCTCATCTCTCTTACAGAGGTTTCGATTCAGCCTTCCCGAAGCGCAAGAAACGATTTTCGGTGTCCTGAGAAACCCCTAAGAGCCCAAGGGTTATCTGCTATCGCACCCGTCCCCCCGATCAACACGGCATGCTATGGAGATGGAGCGACCACGTCGCGTTCTTGGCGTCTACGACGGTCACAACTGCAACGCAGCTCTTGTCGAGGATGGAAGGCTCGTCGCTGCCGTTGAAGAAGAACGATTTTCACGCTTGAAGAATCACGACGGGCGAATTTCCGACTTTGGGGGGCCGCTACAAGCCATCAAATGGTGTCTTGGCCAAGCTACCGGGCCTATCGACGCAGTTGCGCTAGCCCTCGAGAAACCTGAGGATCTGCACCGTGCGGCACTGCTCTCCTGGATGTCCGATATCGGAGGCGGTTCAGAGAAACGACTCGTTAGAAGCATCAGGGGCAAGCCAGCTTCGCTAGAGACTGTTCTCCAATACCCGCTAGTTACCCAGCAGCACAGGACTGAGACTCTCCTTACACTCCTGAGTTCCACTGGTATCGACCTTGACTCGGTTCCCGTCTCGCACGTCACTCACCACGGTGCCCATGCCGCATCTGCCTACTTCACCAGTGGGGTGAAGGAAGCGCTTGTGGTCACCATGGACGGCCGTGGCGACGACCTTGCAGGTTCCGTGATGACCGGCCGAGATGGTCATCTTGAACTTCTCGAAGAAATCAACTGGATGCAATCCATCGGACATCTCTACGCGGCGGCGACCGTCGTTTGTGGATTCAAAGCAATGAGACACGAGGGGAAGATCACAGGCCTAGCAGCACAGGGCAAGGTGAACGAGTCTCTCTATCGGGCGTTACACCAGTACTTCGAATCATCCGAGGGGACTTGGACAACAATCGGGCTAAGCCGGGACATCTCCGTAGGACCGTATCCGGATAGCCGGTTCATCCAGCAGATCGAGACAGTCAAAGCCCACACCCAAAGGGTCCCTCGTGAAGATATAGCGGCGACCGTTCAGAGCCTGACCGAAGACGTGGTAGTCCCCTACATAGGAGAAAGGCTCCGTTCAACCAGATCAAGGAATGTCCTGCTAGCAGGAGGCCTCTTCGCTAACGTCCTACTCAATCAACGAATCGCTGAGTTGGAGAACATGGATTATCTCTACATCCACCCCGCAATGAGCGACGCCGGACTTGGGGCCGGTGCCGCAATGAGCCACTTCTATCAGCACCATCAGTACGACGGCTGGTCGTTGGACAACGTTTTTCTCGGACCTTCCTATACCGATTCGGAAATCCAACGGACTCTGGAAGATAGCGGCGTTGGCTACCAGGATCTCGGCGCAAACATCGACGAACGAGTTGGTCAACTACTAGCCGAGGGATCGGTGGTTGCTCGATTCACGGGCGCTCTGGAGTACGGCCCGAGGGCGCTCGGAAACCGCAGCATTCTGTACCAGACGACGGACTCAGACGCAAACGATTGGCTCAACATGAAACTTAAACGCACTGAATTCATGCCGTTCGCACCCGCGACCCTGAGCGAACACGCGGATGAGTGTTATGAACTGTTTCAAACAGTTGATAGAACAGCAGAGTTCATGACCGTGACCGTCCCCTGCACAGCTCGGATGAAGTTGACCAGCCCCGCTGTCGTGCACATCGACGGTACGGCCCGTCCTCAGTTGGTACATCGGGAACGAAACCCGTCTCTTCACCACGTCCTTTCCACCTATCACAACCTCACCGGTATCCCGTCGATCCTCAACACTTCCTTCAACCGGCATGAAGAACCAATCGTCCGAACCCCTAAGGATGCGCTCAAGTCATTCTTTGAGTCTCACCTCGACTACCTAGCGATTGGGCGGTTCCTGGTTCAGGATCGGCGAGGGTCATGAATCCCAATAACGCTCTCACTGAAGTGGCAGTGAGCGTGGTGGTTCCCTGTTACTTGACCGGCTCTCGACTGTCGAAAGTTGTCGAGGGGGTTGAACAAGCGTTCGCCAGAATCGCTGGAACATGGGAGTTGCTCCTAGTCGACGACGCGTCGCCGAACAACCAAACCTGGGACACAATCATCGAGGAGGCGAATCGAAACCCGCATGTTGTGGGAATCCAGTTGATGTCCCAATCGGGCCAGTTCGCCGCAACCCTCTGCGGTCTCAGAGCCGCACGGGGAGAAATTGTCGTAACCATGGACGACGACTTTTCCCACCGGCCAGACCAGATTCACCTTCTGATCAGTTCGCTCTTAGACGATCCTAATCTTGACGCGGTAGTTGCCTCTTTCGACCAGGGAAACCGAAAGAAACATCGCCGAGTTGGTAGTCGGGTCTATCGTCGGCTGCTCAGGCGAAGTTTCGAGCTTCCCTCGGACCTAGTCCTCACCAGTTTCCGTGCTCTAAGGAGGCCCTTGGTCGATGCGCTTCTGTCACATAGGACGCGTAGGCCGCAATTCGGCGCCCTGCTGCTCCAGACAACCAAGCGCATCAAGAATGTGGATGTGGCCTCTCAAACCAAGCAAGAGATCCCAAGTCGCTACAGGTTGCGTTCACTCGTCAGCTACTCGCTCTTCAACGTCATCGAAGCCGGTATCAGACCAATGCGAGTCCTCGCCCTCATCGGCGTACTAGCGGCCGCGGCAAGTGTCGTTCTCGGATCCGTCTTCTTTGCACTCTGGGCTCTCGGAGACACAGGGGTCCCGGGATTCACTTCGACCCTGCTCCTAATCAACTTCTTTGGTGGCCTGACTATGGCGTCAGTTGGCCTGCTCGCAGAATACGTGGGCCGAATAATGGAAGAAGTTCGAGGCGCACCTGTTTACGTCGAACGTCAGCGGGTTAACCCCTCCAGCAACTAGTCCGATTCTTGTTGCCCGTGAGCCGAACCAATCTTGATGCTTGTGGCAACTTCTTGAGCTGCCAGTCTCACAGCGGCCGATGCGATTGCATTGGTGCTCGCAGATACTAAGACGTGACCGAGGCGATGATTGCCGGTTGCAAAGCCATGGACTTCGTCTCCCGGAGACACATCTAGTACAACACTTTCGAGGTAAGCGGGGCGCGAGGCCGCGGCCGGATCACAGAACCCAAGTTGTCCGACAACCCCGGACGCGGACGTGAACACGAGATGCCCACTTGCGGCGGCCCTACCGTTCCCCCGAAGCCGGAAATCTGCAAAACCGGTTACGGCAAGTCTCACCAACTCTTCGTAGACGTCAAAGCCCCCCACGAGGCCGACCAGTTCGGGAAGACACGTCGCCCCGGCTCGACAAGCGACCTCAAGTACAAAGGGCTGATCGCCAACCAGCATGAGATCAACGTTTACGGCCGCGTCCACCACGCCCAGTGCCACGATCGCTTCTTTCACAACCAGGGTTGCCAGTTCCGCAGACGTTGGGGATAGAGAACACGGCAAGGTGTGACCCACCGGAACCGTGTGCACACCGGTCTCATGGAGAACGTCGTCGTGCAGATAAACAGCCTGGAGTTCAGAGCCGACCACGAAAGCTTGCGCGCCAAACTCCGTACCCAAGAGACACCTCTCGACCAACAACTGATCGCTTGACGTATGAGATCGCGCAAGCGCCACCGCCTCTGCTAACCCTTCCGGCGAGTCAACCCGCACAACGCCCCGGCTCCCGGAACTGTCCGGTGGTTTCACTACCACTGGGTAGCCGATCTCTCGTGCCGTTTCCATGACATCGGAGGAAGGCCCATTGACATCGCCGGGAGCGATGGGCACCCCTGCAGCGGCCAGGCATTCCTTCATCGAAATCTTGTTCGAGCACCGCTGTGCCGTCTCGGTGTCAACCCCAACTAGACCAAGAGCATCAACAACGCCCCCAAGAGCCGGGACAGCTACATCGGTGCCAGACGTCACCACTGCACATGGACGTGTACGACGCGCCGCCTCACATACACCGCCAATATCTCGTGTGTCAACCAGAACGACTTCGTCTGCCACATCCAACCCTGGATAGCTGCCTGGGGTGGATACCACAACCGCCGAGAAGCCCAGGCGCTGCACGGCCGCAATCAGCGGTAATTGGTAAACGCCTGCTCCAAGGATCAATACTTTATCCACTAGGGTCAATCCGGTTTCTCAAGCGCCACCAACCACAACACCATGCCACTAATCAAAGACACCGTGCCTCCACCGATCCCTCTCAACCGATCATCGTTGCAGGGAAACGAACTGTCGTACTTGCAAGAAGCCGTTAGCACCGGACACTCAGCATCCAAGGGACCATTTTCCAACCGAGTAGCCGATCTGCTTCGAACGGAACTGGAAGCAGCCGACATTCTCCTTACGACATCTTGCACAACTGCACTCGAGTTGTCGGCGATGCTCCTAAACGCACAACCGGGGTTCAACGTAATTGTGCCGTCTTACGCATTTGTGACCACCGCGAGTGCGTTCGCGCGCTCGGGTGCCGAACTCCGATTCGCCGACATCGACCCAGTGAGTTTGTGTATTGATCCGGATTCGGTTGGTGCGCTCATTGACTCTTCGACGCGCGCGATAGTTCCAGTTCATTACGGGGGCATGGCTGCCGACATCGACAGATTGACTCAACTGATTGAGGTCCACGGGGATAGCAATATCGTCGAGGACAACGCACACGGCCTGTTCGGCTCACATGGTGACAGCCCACTCGGTTCATTCGGTCGATTCTCTACCCTGAGTTTTCACGAGACGAAGAACTTCTCGTGCGGGGAGGGCGGAGCACTCGTCATCAATGAAAAAAGAGACGTGGCTAGGGCTCACACGCTGTACGACAAGGGTACAAACAGAGCTGCTTTCCTTGACGGCAGGGTAGATCGTTATACGTGGATCGACCAAGGTTCGTCGTTCGGCATGTCGGATCTCCTCGCTGCCTTTCTGCTAGGTCAGATCGAGCAACGAACGAATGTCATGGAGAAGCGCAAGAAGCTATTCACCCGGTATCACAAACTACTTTCACCCCTGGAAGAGAGTTTGGGGATCGAGATACCTGCAATCTCAGAAACGCATCGATCCGCCTACCACACGTTCTACGTGCTGGTGTCCGGAGAAGGGCGGCGCGACGCTGTTCTACAAGAGTTAAACGAGTCTGGCATCGGCGCCACCTTCCACTACCAGCCGCTTCATCGCTCAGAGGGGGCTCAGCCTTGGGTCAAACGGAAGTTCGACTGTCCGATCAGTGATTCGGTCAGTAATCGGATTATACGCCTTCCCTTTTTCGACGCACTCACAGACAGCGAGTTCAACCGAGTAGCAGAAACACTCACTGGTGCCCTCCGCCACACCGCTTGACTGGGACTAGTCACAGTTGAGGTCTCGACGCGACGAACTTTGGCTCCTTCTCGGTTCTCTTGTCTCCGGGCTGGCGGCACTCACTTTCATTTTTTCGTCTTCTCGCTCCCTCGGCCTCAATCAATTCCGACAGATCATCCAAATCTGGACGATCTGGGCACTTTCCGCGGGAGGTCTGGGCTTTTCGGTACAGCAGCACGTGATCGCATCAGCGGGTGCCTACCGAAGCGTCTTCCATTCCCTCCGCTCTCATGAGACTCTGAGGGTCACAGTACCCCTGATGTCGGGTGTCGCTGTCGTGACCACAATTTGGAGAACGGAAATCTTCGGTAGTTCCTCGGCGATCTGGCCACTCTTCGCGACTCTGATACCGCTCGGCTGTGCCGCCACGAGCACTACCAGGGGTCTTTGGGCGGCACGTCGAAAGTTTCGCTTCGTAGCGTTCCTGTCGGCTCTTGAGAACATTCTTCGAGCCGCCGCAGCGCTTGTTCTCTGGATCTTTGACGCTGGGCCTGCTTCCTTCGCTCTAGCCATTCTCCTTGGATTTGGCGTGGCGCTGTTAGCGCCGCGTTCAAGCTTGGGTGTCGAAAAGACCACTCAACCGACGACCCAAATGCATGGCGCGACAATCGCCAGCCTACTTGCCTACGCCACTCTCGTAATGTCCCCAACGATCATGGCAGTCAAGTCCGTGAACATTCTTGAGACATCTTCAACCTTCATTCTGCTCGCGCTTCTTCGCACTCCATATCAGTTATCTCTAAGCCTTGTACCAAAATTCGCAGCCGACCGAAAGTTAGGGAACAACCGGACAAGAGGTGACAACCACATCAGCCGGAGTGTCCTTCAATCCGTTCGGCGTAAGTGGGCGTTACTCTTCTATGTGGTCTCAGGAATTGTCGCCGTGACGCTTGGAACACCTGTGGCGGTCCAGATCCTGTTCGGGAACATCGTTGCCGTGAGTGTTATACAGAGCCTGCTAGCCACAACCACCACAGCGATTGCTGTCGTCAACATCCTCCTAGTTGTAGCTGCCGCCGCTGCCCGCCTGGATCGACAACTAATCACTATCTGGATTTCCGCAACAGGCTTGGGTGTCGCGTACATAGCCATGGCCCCAGCCGTTTCCTTGACATCAATGCTCTGCACTGTCCTAACGGTCGAACTTGGAGTTGCGACCGGCTTGTTCTTCATTCTGCACCGCCACAGCGTTCCCCTTTATGTAGGTGTATCTTGCCCAACACCCGACCCTGGAAAATGGACTATTGCAGACTAAAAAACCAATTTGGGTGTTACGTATCGCCCGCATCCAGGACAAGAAAGTTCCCTTCTCGTTATTCGCAGGATTAGCATTGCTTGTTCCATACCTGCCGTTGGCGCTCCAGCGGTCAGCTTGGAGCGACGATTACCCGATGCTTTTCAGGAGTTCGAGCGCAAAGCACCTCTCGGACATGAGGCCTCTTGGTGGGCTCATCAACACCGTCATGTTTGGTTTCGTCGACGACATTGACGACCTCCGCTTTCTCCGTCTTGTCGGCGTCATCGGGATTGCCGTCTTTGCAGGACTGCTCGCACAGTTGGCCCAGTCATGGGGAATGAGGCCGATCTACTCGGCTCTTGTGGCTATCTCAGTTGGACTCCTCCCGCCGTTCCATGCAGCAGTCGGATGGGCCACCGTCTACAAGCTGGCCTGGATACCAATTCTGGGAGGACTCGCTGGCCTCGTATTTCTCCGGGGATGGTTTGAGAATCGTCGCAGACTGATCGCCTTTGGGTTCTTGGGGACAGTCGTTACCTTTCTCTTCTACCCCCCGGCCACACTGTGGTCCTGGGGGCTTCTCGGCATCCGCACAGCAATGAGACCTACTTCTGTTCGACGAATGCTCAGGGAATCGGGACTTCTCGCGGCCCTACTCGCGGGCTCTGCCCTTGTCGCCCTCACAATCGCCCTAGTCGTCAATCAGATTCTCGATGTACAGACAGATTCCAGAGTCTTATTGGTATCGACCCTCTCGGGAGCAATAACGAAGCTCTCCTGGTTTGCGAGATTTCCGATCGGTGTCGCTGCCCGACCCTTTCTCGTGTCCAGCCCGACTGATCTACAGGCGATCTTGACTGCTGGCCCAGTCCTCGCAGTCACGGTAACTGGTCTCTATCTCCGGCAGAAAGGAAGCGCGCTGAACCGTGTCGCAGCGACCATCCTTTTGCTCGCCTACCTGTGCTTAACGATGGGCATGCATCTCGTCGTGATCGAAAGCCAGATCGAATACCGGTACATGGTCGGCATCACAGTCACCATGTGGGTCTATCTGCTCATCGCGGCCCACCAATTGCTAGAGGTTGTCTTGGACAGGTTGAGTTCCCGGCATCAATCCACCAAGGAGGCTGTAGTCCCTGTTTGGTTGATAACTATGCTGATGGTGGTCGTGATCCTTGGTGCCGTTCGGAATACTCGGACGAATATCGACCAAGTCTTCGTCGAGCCCTTTAAGTCAAAGGAGACGTACCTCAATCAAGAACTTGAACGCTTCGATCTCGAGATGCATCACCGGATCGTCGTTCTTAACGACCAGTCACTCTGGCCGAGTACGCGAAATCTCGGTATCTACTCGACGGTCAGCGATTTGGCACACCCGTGGGTAGCGGTTCCCAACATCCGTCTGCTCCTTATTGAACAAGGTCTCGAAGCGGCAGATGTACAGGTAGACGTCATCACTTCAGAGGATGAGTCGGAACCGAGTGACTTGGTCGTCGATCTCCGTCCCTACGCCGAAAGACTCCGGTCTCTTGTGCACCCAAGCAAACTCCGTCGGTTGTGTTGGCCCGAATGTTGAACCCATCCGGATCGAACCGCTCAACAAGGAAGGCAACCCGATCTAGCAGCTACTTGCTGAACTGGCCGAGGTCTGCATCCTCGGCGAACCGTTTGGCCTCTTCCCGGCTGATCTCGTCGATGTCAGAACGTTCGCCGAATCGCCAGTCAGCGATTGTCGATGTGGGTTCCCAGCCGGACGCAAATCTGGAGTTACCTCACCCAGCCCGCACAGCCACTATCACTGCTGCTACTACTGCGAGGAATCCGATCAACTGTGCGACGCTGATCCGCTTCACTACCTCATTCTTGGGTCTAGCGCCTCCTAGCCCCGCCGAGGCTTAGCAGAATAGAAGATCAGTTAGAGGGGGCCTAGCGGTCAACGATGCAGTGGATCTCCAAAATGCTGCGTCTCCTAGCTCCCTCCCGACTCGCAAAGAAGCTCTCCACTTTCAGATAGCACCTGCACGTGCTCCCTAGGTCCACAACTGAGTCAGCAGTAAAGGCTGACAAATACATCTTCGGCGGCCGCTGAACCGGCCTGAATGACGCCCCTGTGATTTTGCGTGTGATTTTCAATCGCCGAACTGGACACGTTCAACATTCAAAAAGGCCCGAAATCGTTGAGATTTCAGGCCTTCTGAGTTGTCGGGCTGGGGAGATTTGAACTCGGGACCTTCGGTCCCCCAGATCGATGCACCCCAAACCGCTGACCTGCGCAAACGCCCGGAAACGCCCTCTGGCCTGCTGTTCTGATTGATCACTGGTTCGCGCTAGTTCGCGTTGTTTCGCGACGTCTCGCGGCCTGTACGCGGCCTGAGGGGGGATGGGGGCGGGAGCCCTAGGTGTAGATACGCGAAACGGTGTCCTGTTTCGGCGGTCTAGTTCAAACCTTATGCA
>PVBE011612736.1_pt1 | contig 10595 bp, 11 predicted proteins | sample 1631181 | NCBI WGS metagenome assembly PVBE01 (sample SAMN08397723, study PRJNA350692) | Marine metagenome, whole genome shotgun sequencing project. | isolation source: water | place: Pacific Ocean | collected 2012-04 | reverse complement strand
TCAGCCCATTCAGAAGAAATGTATTCCATTTGAGATCGTACCTGGAGTGACCGCTGCTTTAGCTGCTGCTGCTGCTGCTGGCATCCCTATTACAAACCGAACGTCTGCCTCCAGCGTGACATTGATTACAGGACATGAAGCCGATAAGGAAAAATCCAGCCTTGACTTCCAAGCCCTTGCAGAGCTGACGGGCACAATTGCCATCTACATGGGAGTTGATCAGGTTGCTCACTGGTCAAAAAGCCTTCTCAAAGCTGGAAAAACAATTGACACTCCGGTAACCGTTGTAAGCCGTTGCTCATGGCCTGATCAACAAATTGCCATTTCTTCTCTTGGCCGTTGTGAAGAGGATTGTGTGAAACATGCGTGGCAAACTCCTGCTGTAGCAATTCTGGGGCACGTGGCACATCTTCCGTGTTCTTCACCAGCAAATCTTCCATTATCTGGAAAACGCATACTTATCACACGTCCTCAAGGCCAAGGAGAATCATTGAGCGAACTCATTGATACACAAGGCGGGACAAGCATTCATCTTCCTGCTATCCAGATTGCAGCACCCTTGTCGTGGGATGCTTTCGATAGAGAAATACTTGCCGCAGACTCCTTCGATTGGCTTGTCTTCTCCAGTGCAAATGGTGTGCGATCATTCCAATCGAGAATGCACTTTCATAATCGCGATGGCCGGTCGCTGGGATCTGCTCAACTGGCAGCCGTTGGTCCGGCCACAGCAAAAGCTCTGTCCGATGCCGGGTATGTTTGTGACTTCGTACCAGACACATTTAAGGCAGAGGCACTCGCTGCAGTTCTATCAAAGACGCCGCATGTTAGCCGCTTCCTCATTGTCAGAGCTGAACAAGGCCGCGAGGTGCTTACTCAAACACTTCAAGCAGCGGGGCACGATGTAACTGAGGTGATTGCATACAGATCGTTACCTATTGCAGCTCTTCCACCTGAAAAACAATCAATGGTTGATCAGAGCAAAATCGATTGGATTACCGTATCGAGTCCTGCAATTGCAGAGTCTGCAATTGCACTCTTTGGCAAAAAAATGACTTCCTGGCATATCGCGAGTATTAGCCCTCTGACGTCAGCAGCACTCCGGGCACATGGCCTTCAACCAACAGCTGAAGCGGAAGAGGCATCCTCAGCCGGCCTTTTGAAGGCCATCGTAGCGTTTGAAATTGCCCACTCGGAAAAATCGCTCCAAAACAAAACTTCTCCTCCAACACGTTAGTCGCAACAAGGCGCCTGCGCTGAATAACAGCAGGTACAGCGTCGATATACATGAGGATGAATGAGGAGATGATCCAGCCAACATGCACGGCGTGAGGGGACAACATGGACCGAACGGCAGCAATGGCCCTACTTACTTGCCCAATTCCATCGTCGATAACCGAGGATGAAATGGCAGCATGGATGGCCAGAAGTCTCGCAAGCAACATTTCAGTCACATGGATCGTGAGAAGCGCAACGCTTGCTCTGACTGTTCGGGCAGTTGAAAAGACAGGTTTTGATTCACCACCATCTCTTGCTCTGGATGTATCTCAGAACAGACCCCATTCACGACAGCAATTACGACATCTGATAAGACAATCTCGTTCCATCTGGCCATCTCTTGAAAGCGTTATCGTATATGGATCAGGATCACTGCGTCATCGTGACACTCTTGTGGAAGAAGGCATCAAGACAATTGCTGTTGACTCCTTCGATGACACTCATCGAGTAACGAGACGCCCAGCCCCAGAAGGCTGGCCATGTCGAAGTATATTGTGGGGTTTATGGGAACTTGCATTACAACCAAGAACCCACCACTCTTTTCTCGAAACATTCGGTCGCTTGATTCATTGCAATCAAAACAAAGGGCTTCTCGTTCGCCATGTAGATCTGGCGCAGCGGCGTGAGTCTCTCCTGTCGATGCGTAAACGATACGACAAGCATCTACGGTGGGCACATCGCCAAAGCCAAAATACAAACCTAGAATTCATTTCGCTTACTGATTTACCAATCGTGTTGCAGCAAAGCAGTTCCTCTACCTTTCAGGGATCTGTCCTTCGGGCAGCCTAATTTCACTTGGCGTTACGTTCAATCAAACTCCAGCTCAGATAACATACGATTGCACTGAAAAGCACGAAGCCAACATTCGCGACAACACTCGTTCGACCGAAAGGAAATCCTGCTGCAAGATCTGCTAAAAAGAGGATTGCAATCATCCCCGACACGATCATTCCTAGGAGTGGCAGCAGCTTCAACACGACTAATTTCCTTACCTCTGCACAAAATACGGTTGACATACCATAATCATTTTCCCGCAACCGACAATTTCTAAGCCATCAGACACGTCTCTTTTGACTTAAACTACTACTCAAAGTTCTATTCCGTGACAACAGAAAAACATTCACGCTCGGCTGTTTATACTGGTTCTTTCGATCCGGTCACACTCGGCCACCTTGATGTGATCGAGCGAGCCAGTCGTATTTTCGAGCGACTTATCGTTGGTGTCGGCATAAATCCAGATAAACACTCGATGTTTTCTCTCGAGGAGCGAGTCGCCCTTGTGCGAGACTCTGTAGCCCACCTGCCATCGGTGAGCGTGGACAGTTTTGATGGACTCTCAGTGAAGTTTGTGCGAGATCAGTCCGCAAGTGTTTTATTGAGAGGGGTTCGATCACTTACTGATATTGACGCTGAATTTACTATGACTCTTGCAAACAGAAAACTAGACCCAGAAATCGAAACCGTCTTCCTCATTGCGGACGCCCAGTACTCTCACATTTCCTCATCCCTGTTGAAGCAGATTACACCACTTGCTGATGACACCGCATTGTTGCGTTTTGTTCCTCCCCAAGTTGTTCAGGCACTTCGAAACAAACTAACATAATTCTTAATTTTGGGTTTCTTCTGCACCTTCAAAATGTTTCCGCAAATAGCGAGCTCTCTCTATATTGCGATCATTTGTATCGAGCTCAGCACCACGGATTTTCTGCAAATGCGCTGGCTGTGTCTGCACGAGAAGCACGTTGATATCCGGCAGTGATATATCACCGATAAGCCCCAACAATACTCCCATACGTACTCGGGAAAGAAGCTGCATGGCTTCCTCGGCACTAATCGTCTGAGCCGTACGAAGGATACCAAATGCACGACTCACCTGGTCATGTACATTTTCTTGGGTTTCACGGATGAGAAACTCTCTGGCTCTTCGCTCATAATCAATAAGCACTGGCACAACATCACTGACCTGCTCAATCAATTCCTGCTCCGTTTTTCCAAGTGTTGTCTGATTTGAAATTTGATAAAAATCTCCCATTGCCTGGGAGCCTTCACCATACAGACCACGCACGGCAAGCGAAATCTTATGAAGACTTCTAAACACTTTGTCGATTTGACGAGTAAGGCCCAGAGCCGGAAGGTGAAGCATCACACTGACACGAATGCCGGTTCCGACATTTGTTGGGCAGGCAGTCAGATACCCCCACTTTGGGTGAAATGCGTAGGGAATAACCTGCTCAATTTCCACATCGACATTGCGTATCTGCTCAAAAGCACCTTTGAGATCAAGCCCGCTATGCATGCACTGGATCCGCAGATGGTCTTCTTCATTTATCATTAGGCTAACTTGTTCACAACCATCGATAGCGACACCTCGAGCACCTTTGGCTTCGGCGTGCTCACGACTGATCAACTGCCGTTCCACAAGAAACTGACGATCAATTTCTTCAAGTTGACCAACATCGAAGTATTGGAGACTCTCACCAAACGGCGACATCGAAATTCTTTCTCGGAGGAGCGACTCAATATCAAGCCTCTCTTTCTCTGTCGCGCGGCCTACAAATGGGAAGTGAGCAATATTACGAGCGAGTCGAACACGGCTACTCATGACAATGTCCGAATCAGGACCGGTACCTCGCAACCATTCACCAACGGTTTCAGTAAGCGATTCAATTCTCATTCTGTACCTTCCGATGGATTTGCTGATTCTGGAGGAGATCCAAGCCATGTACTTTCAATCTCACGAATACGGTCTCTGACTTCTTTTGCTGTTTCATAATCTTCACGTTCGATTGCTTGCTGCATCTCTGATCGCAATCCAATAATACCCGTCAATGCCTCTGATCCTCCATCCGGCATTGCAATTGCCGCAGCCCGACTGGGCTTTCTACCAACATGTTCCGTTGCTCCATGAATATTTGCAATGAGTGGTGCAAGTTCTTTTTCAAAAGCAACATAGTCATGAGGGCACCCAAGCCGTCCCTGGTTACGAAATTCAAAAAATGAAATACCGCACATACCACATGTCTTTTTATCAATCTCAGACAAATCTTCTGCCGTTTGCCCAACCCCCAAGGGTGCGGTCGCTCCAGATGTACCGGATGGCTCGTGTTGACCAGTTTCAGATTGATTCAGATAGGAGCGCGCATGGTCTTCACAAAGATGAAGTTCTCGCACTTCTCCAGCTTCCAATTCAGTGATATGAAAAACGGCCTGTTGATCGCAATGTTGGCACTTCATGATTGGCTCACAGGATATTATCGTTGAATCTTTACGGCTTCCAGAGGCAATCATAGCGGCTGAGGGCGTGGTAGTGGTATCCTCCTCTTCCATGCCGCACATACCCGATAAAGACAGGTTTTCCGAACTCGCCCAAAGTTCCCGCCTCGTACCCGTTTTCAGGCGTCTTTTTGCAGACAGTTTGACACCCCTTTCGGCTTTCGCACGCATTGATTCAGGAGACAGCGGATGTCTATTCGAAAGCGTCGTTGGGGGCGAGAAGGTCGGCCGCTACAGTTTTCTTGGTGCCGATCCGTTCATGCGACTGGAAGCCTATGGCAACCAAGTACAGGTGTTTTCAAAAAATGGCCTGACGGAATCTTTTGAGTCCGATGACCCTCTTCAATCGCTTGAGCAGTACATGGCTCCATACAAGCCTGCTCGGCTTCCAGAACTTCCTCCATTCACAAGCGGTGTTGTTGGTTATGCCGCATATGACTCCGTTCGGTATGCCGAAAAACTTCCTGCTCCACCTCCTGATGATCTTCATCTGCCCGATCTTCATTTTGCCTTTTATGACCGCCTTGTTGTTTTTGACAATGTCACGAAATCATTCGATGTTGTTGTGCTTGCTCACATTGAAGATTCATCACCGAGCGGTATTGCATCAGCCTACTCTCGTGCATGTGAACGTATTGATGACACCATTACAATACTTTCTCAACCAGATACTTCGCCTAGTATCGTCGACATTGGCAAGCAACACTCCCATGATGAAAGCCTGAGTGCGTCAACAACCTCTACATTCAGTCGGACTGATTTTTTAGATGCCGTCAATAAATCAATTGAATACATTCATGCAGGAGATATTTTTCAAGTCGTTCTCAGTCGTCGCCTTGAAGTTCCATTTGACCTGCCAGCGCTTGAGCTGTATCGAACATTGCGAGTCGTCAATCCAAGTCCATTCATGTTCTACGTGCGCACACCTGAAGGAACACTCGTTGGCAGTTCACCTGAGATCATGGTGCGCGTTGTTGATGACAGAATTACGGTCCGTCCACTCGCGGGAACACGTCCCAGAGGTAAAACCCAGAATGAAGACAAGCAGCTCGCAGAGTCCCTCCTTGCAGATCCAAAGGAACGGGCAGAGCACATCATGCTCATTGATCTCGGGCGTAATGATGTTGGACGGGTCGCTGAAATAGGTTCAGTAGAACTCAGTGACATCATGTCCATTGAACGATACAGCCATGTCATGCACATCACCAGTAATGTGACCGGTCAACTTGCAGACGGGCAAACGTCATTTGATGCGTTGCGAGCCTGCTTACCGGCTGGCACCGTTTCTGGTGCCCCAAAGATCCGAGCCATGCAGATCATTGATGAACTCGAACCCCAGAGACGAGGTCCATACGCTGGTGCTGTTGGTTATATTGATTTTGGCGGGACAATGGACACCTGCATTGCCCTGAGAACGATCGTCGTCTCAAAGGGAAAGGCCTATGTACAGTCTGGAGCAGGTATTGTTGCAGACAGCAAACCGGAAAATGAATTCGAGGAAACAGTGAATAAAGCCAAAGGCATGCTTGTGGCCATCGCAATGACCTCCGCGCGATTTCGACAATGAGTGACGTCAATCACAGTATCGTCATCGACAACGTTTCTCTAGTACGTGGCAAAAAAAAAGTCATTTCAGACTTGTCAGTCTCTTTTCAGGCTGGCCAAACAGTCGCAATCATTGGATGTTCAGGATCTGGAAAGACATCTCTCCTCGCATGTGTTGCCACCGCCCTACCAATCAACACAGGTGACATCTGTATTGAAGGGACTTCTATTCAAAAAGACATCCGATCTGCAAGAAGGTCTATCGGTTATGTACCTGCTATTCTTCATCGCTGCCCTCATGTGCGATCTGATGAGTTTCTCGAGTTGTTTGCCTTTGAAGCAGGGCTCAGCGGCAAGCCAATGCGAACCGCGGTCAAGAAAAGCTTGGAGATGGCAGGCATTACCGACCCAGGAACTCCTGTGGACAGTCTCCCAAATGGAAAAGCTCAGAGGCTTATGATAGCCAGAAGCCTTCTCCATGAACCGAATATCCTCATCTTTGATGACCCTTTCCATAGTCTCGACCCCATTGAGCAACAAAAAACCGAAGAACTCATTACCGATCTTTCTCTCAGCGGACGAACAATAATCGCTGCCATTAATAACGGCATCGTTCCAAGTTGCTTTTCACATCTGGGATTACTTGAAAAAGGCTCCCTTACAACACTGAGGCCGGCAGTGTTTGCAGCCTTTCAAAAGAATTTGAACCGAACGTGGAGCTATCGGGTGGTTTGTCCCTCAACTGCCGGAAAAGCAATGGCTGCACTACGAAACTTTGGTATTCATGTGATTCATGTCGATGATGACACATTAGACTGCCTCTTTGATCCTGCAGTAGTGCCATGCGATGAACTTTTATCTCTCCTTGTTAAGGCTGGCATCACAGTTGCATCAGCTACCGTACATCCATCGTGGACAGTACAACTTCTGAACAACACCTCAGAAGCAGAACGTTGATCCAGAATAAGAAACTGATTCGTCTGTCATTGATAGAACGATCACTACAAGGTACGGCACATCAGGAGAAACTCACATTAAGCAGCGTCTCCCCACGCTCTACGAACTTTCCCAAGGCCTACAACGCAGGCATCGTATTCCTCGCTCAGCAAGCTTAAGACATGTTTTTTTTCTGATGACTGTTCCGGCTCCAACATGGCTGCCATTCGATATGCACGTTTTCCAGACTCCCGATAGTTGATGAGGTGATCAGGACGGTTTGGCTGCTGAAATTCATGAAGGGCCTCAGGGTATACCCCAACCCAAAATAACGTGTAATCTCCGATGTGCTGGTAATCCTTTTGGGCAATAGCAGGAGGCTCTTCCTGCACGAAAGCAAGCATTTGGGAGACATTGTCGCACGCAATGGGTTCATCACCTGGCAAAGTTCGCACGTGCTCGTTCCGTGAAAAACGCACAAGCAGAGTTGCTACGTAATCAACAAGGGGCGGATCAACAAGACCGAGTTCTCCATGAAACGCGTTTTCTGTCAGTCCATGAAAAAAACGATCGAGTTGCGATGGGTCGTGAGAAGCAAACATAGAAACTCCCTTTCGGGCAAGGAAATGGAACCTCCTCGAGGAGTTGATACTCTGCCTAATGGAATTTTAGGCACATCGGGAATAAAAAAACCAGATCTGCAGGAACGTCAATCGACAACACTTTCGACGGCTGTCACAAGATCCTTGACATAGTGCCCTACAGACGTCATCAAAGCCTCTTGAGAAGCGTCTGCTGCTCCAATGAGGTGCTTCACGATGGCAGAACCAATAATGACCCCATCAGCAACTGACGCAATGGCTTTGGCCTGGTCTGGAGACGAAATCCCGAAGCCCACTAAGATTGGAACATCTGTTTTTGTTCTCAGCCACTTCACTCGTTCAATAAGTCCCTCTGGCAAGGTGTGGCGAGCACCTGTGACACCAGCGATAGAAACGCAGTACAAAAAGCCTGTTGACTGACGGGCAATAATTTCGGCCCGTTCAGGAGGAGTCGTAGGTGTCACAAGACGTACGAGGGCTAACCCCTTTGCTTCTGAAGCATCTGCTAGTTCACCAGACTCTTCGATCGGAAGATCCGGCACGACGAATCCTGCAAGACCAGCTTCGACTGCCTCATTCACAAAAGTATTGATTCCTCTCCTGAAAATGATTGAATAACTTACCATCGCCAATACTGGCGTACTGATCTTGGCAGAAACATTGCGGATCATCTCAAAGAGATTGTCCAACGTCATCCCACGTTCTAGCGCTCGAACATACGAGGCTTGTATAACACCACCATCTGCAATCGGATCACTGTATGGAACGCCTAATTCAATGAGTGTTGCACCGGCTTTGTCCATGACTTGTAGCAATTCCGCTGTGGTGCTCAGATCTGGATCACCTGCGGTCACAAAAGGAGCAATGGCTTTTTTACACAAGGACTCATTATCAGTGAATCTTGATTGTATTCGCTCAATACCAGTCATTGTGTGGCCCTTGATTCTTCATTATCCGAAAGGCCAGTTAGGCGAGCAATCTCTGCGGCGTCTTTGTCACCCCTTCCAGACAGACAAACAACAATGACCTCGCTCGCATCACGCTTTGCGGCCTCCTCTATCGCCCACGCTAACGCGTGAGACGTTTCTAAAGCAGGCAAGATACCTTCCTGGCGGGCAACCGTATCGAATGCCTCAAGCGCCTGTTCATCTGTCACACTTGTGTAGGAAACTCGACCAGTATCGCGCCAAAAACTATGTTCCGGCCCTACGCCGGGGTAATCCAGACCTGCGGAGCAGGAATGTACATCGCACGTCTGGCCATCACCATCCTGTAGAACATAACTAAGACTTCCATGAAGGATACCTGGCTCACCAAAACTAAGACTCGCAGCATGATCTCCAGGATTTCCTGATCGACCGCCTGCCTCAACCCCGATCAACTGAACATCTTTATGATCGATAAAGGGGAAGAACATCCCAGCAGCATTACTCCCACCCCCAACACAGGCTATCACTGCATCAGGCAGTTTTCCGAGCTGGCTACGACATTGATCAATGGTCTCCCGGCCAATTACAGACTGAAAATCTCGCACAATCTGCGGGAACGGATGAGGACCTACAACAGATCCAATAATGTAGTGCGTTGTTTCAACCGATCCCATCCAATCTCGCATTGCTTCATTGATTGCATCTCGCAGCGTTCGTGATCCTGTTTCAACAGGACGAACTTCGGCTCCCATAAATCGCATGTTTCGCACATTCGGAGCCTGCCGTCTGACATCTTCGGCCCCCATATACACAACACACTCAAGTCCAAAACGCGCACATGCAGTGGCCGTTGCAACACCATGCTGGCCAGCTCCTGTCTCAGCAATAATTCGCTGCTTCCCCATACGAAGAGCAAGCAAAGACTGACCAAGGGTATTATTTATTTTATGGGCACCTGTGTGACTGAGGTCTTCTCTCTTGAAATAAATCTGAGCCCCACCAACACGCTGCGTAAGCCGCTGAGCGAATAGGAGTGGTGTTTGACGACCAACAAAGGCTGATAGCAAACCATCGAGTTCATGATGAAACGACGGGTCGGCAACAGCCTCAGCGTACGAATGCTCGAGTTGCTCAAGTGCAGCCAACAGCGTTTCGGGCACGTAACGTCCACCAAATCGGCCAAAACGGCCAAGAGAATCGGGTACAGCAGACAGAGGAACTGAGGACATGGATCTATACTATTTTTTATTATCGGAAATGATCGTATGACTTCCTATTGTAGCTTCTTGAATGTTGGCTACCATCGCTTCATTCCTTTCGAGGCCCACATTGTCTTCGAATGCCCTCTAAAATGGCACATGTACCACTTCATAAAACTGAATTACTCAAAAAATGACTCTGGGATACGCTCCATTTTATTTCTTTCAAATGGCAGAGAATACACCCCTCAGAATAATGAGCACGAGATCTGCTGGACACAGTCAGAGACACGTAATGTCGCCACCGGAATAATGTGCTTTCGCACCACGACCCTCATTCCAATGACGCTTTTTAAGGCAAACCGTCCAGAATTTCCTGATCAACCCCGAAACTCCAGTTGTCAAAATACAGCAAAAAAATATGCAAGAAACGTATTATCTCATACGTAAAGCAGCTGAAACCAATGGATTATTTTTTATTCCAATTATCACTGCATTCAATCCGTGATAGAATTGTATTGAATTTTCAGATATGTCTTTTTAGATAAGAATACATTCGTTTTATTATAAAAATTCCAACAGTTTTTGCTGAACCGAGCCGCACATTCAGGAGGTTTTTCTCATGACTACCCAGCATGCTCTCCATAATCTTTCAAGAAGAAAGTTCATTGCTCGTTCAGCAGCACTTGCAAGTGCTGTATCAATACACCCAACACTCTCATCAGTTGCGTCACCAGCCAGTTCATCAAAATCTGCAGAAACGTTGGCCAGCAGGCTGCATGCTTCGCTCACACCAGAGCAGCGGCAGTCTATTTGCTTTCCTTGGGATTACATCC
>PVBE010597047.1_pt1 | contig 10596 bp, 10 predicted proteins | sample 1631181 | NCBI WGS metagenome assembly PVBE01 (sample SAMN08397723, study PRJNA350692) | Marine metagenome, whole genome shotgun sequencing project. | isolation source: water | place: Pacific Ocean | collected 2012-04 | reverse complement strand
CTCAAACGATCGATAGGCGAAGACTTCATAACCGGACCCTCAGGCAGCTCACCCAAGCTCTTCCACACCTCTGATCTCTCGGGTCCCAAACTGTCCCATTTGTGCTGGTTGCCAACATGCAGGACGTCATTCCGAGAAGCGCCGGGGATAGGGGGCCGAGGGTTCGGTCTGACTCAAGAGTTTAGAGGAGTTTGCCCGGCCGGTGATCGGCCGGACCGGTGCCCGGGTGGCCTCTCCAGCGCCAAGGGTCATCCATGTAGTGACCCGACACAATGGCCTGATCGTCTCCAGTGTCTGGGACCACATCACTTGCCGGTGTTGAACGGGGAACTGCTGCTCGGTGCATCGAAGACCTACTTGGTCCGAGGCGCCGATGGGTGACGAAATCCCCCTCGGTCCCCCTTTATAAAGGGGGATACAGGGGGATTTTCGCGTCACGAGCGTAGAGTGCCGAATGGGGCTCCTAGAGTCGTGCCGCCTGCCGGCAAAAAGGACTACCCCCGTGCCAGCGAGCCCTTAAGCCTGGAGGTGCTTGCCGAAGAACTCGAACGTCTTCTTCCAGGAGTCCATTGCCTGTTCAGGCCGGTAGTTGCCCCGGTCGTAGTACCAGAAACCGTGCGGTGCGCCATCGTACCGGTGGAAGTCGTAGTCCTTGCCGTGCTTCTTCAGCTCTGCCTCGTGCTGGTTCACCAGGTCCGGTGACGGGCTCTGGTCATCGTTGCCGAAAAGGCCAAGCATCGGGCACGAGAGGCCCTCGGTTAGGTCGATAGGTGATACCGGCTGTTGCTCGGTCAGCTTATCCGGCGCCATCACCACGTTGCCCCCCCAGCATTCCACCAGGGCGTCGAAGGACTTCGACCGGCAGGACACCATGAAGGCATGCCGCCCGCCGGAGCAGGTCCCGATGATCCCCACGCGGCCGTTGCTGATGGGCAGGGACCGCAAATAGTCCGCCGCCGCGTTGCAGTCTCCCAGCACCACGTCGTCGATTGCGCCGCCCGCGGCCCGGGCCGTCGCCGCCATCTCTTCGGGCGTACCGTCGCCGAACCGCTGGTAGAGGTTGGGGCAGATTACCAGGTAGCCGTGCTCGCTGAACCGCCGGCAGAACTCCCGGTACAGCTCGTCCCAGCCGGGGAGGTGATGCACCAGCACGATCCCGGGGAAGGGCCCCGGTCCCATGGGGCGAGACACGTAGGAATTGAGAGTGTCGTTGTTGTGCCCCTTGATCGCGGTGAGTTCAGAAATCATCCCGGTATAGGCGCCCGTGTTCCACTGATTCCACATGATCTCCTCCGTTTTTCAAGTTGGAGTTATGAGTTCCCATTGGTGACTCGCAGGGTGTCACTCGTTCAACAGGCTCGAGGGTGTTTCGTCAGCCGGTGGCGCTTGCGCCGACACCGGCCCGGGGTTGGTTCACGCCGTTGCCACTGTCTGGGGCAGGGAGATGTAAGGGTCCTCGACGGTAACTTCCCCACTCTCCTTGAGTGAGTCGACACCGGCCTGGGCGAGGATCTTCGCGCTCCTGATGTCCAGGGTTAGGTCTTTGTTCGCGACCGTCCTGGCGAGGTCGTCAATTGTACACGGGCCTTTGGACAGCCGTCCTTTGACCAATCTGCCCATTACTTCGACCGAAAGGTTCGCGCACATATCGTCTATGAGGAACTGTAGAAACGACATTCCGTATCTCTCCGACTGTCGCGCGACGATTCGGAATGGACCCTTCAAGTTGGACAGGGTCGGGACGATATCCAGGGTGGGTCCCGCCGCACCTGCGTAGTATACCATCGCTTTGCCCGGTGACCACCCCCTCTTGGTCGATCGTTCGGTAGCCGGTCACCTGGTTGGACAATCGAGAGCAGTAAAACCGAGAGCAGGTGTCCCGCTGAGCCCTGGCCTCATCCCGCAATGAGATCGTTGGCCTCGAAGTTTCTCTACCTGTGAGCGTCGTGTATAATCCAGTGGCGCGCCCGGCCGGGCAATCAAGCCAGCTGGCGGCGCGGGGACGAGCCTGCTGAACGGCCGCGGAGGGTGGTTCCGGCGGTGCGGGGGCGGTCGATTAGCCGCCCCTACGGGACGAGCCAGTCGAACGACAGCGGCGGTGACCAAGTGGGTTTTGAACCAGAACCACCAGATCGGAGGAGCCGATGACCACAACTATTGGAGGCCTCCAGCAGCTGCGGGAGCAGGTCCTGGATGCCGGTCTCTGCACCTTTTGCGGCGCCTGTAGCGGCCTGTGCCCGTACCTGAAACCCTTCCAGGGCCGGGTCACCGTGATGGAGTCGTGCCCGGTCACGTCCTCACGGTGTATCTCTTTCTGTCCCCGCTCCGCGTTCGACATGGACGCAGCCAGCGAACGGCTCCACGGCGCCGGTTATCGTGGTGAGCCCCTTGGCGAGGTGCGCCAGGTGCTGATTGCCCGCAGCACGGATGCCCAGGTACGGTCTCGGGCCCAATACGGCGGGACCGTTACCACCCTGGTCTGTGCCGCCCTGGAAGAAGGGACCATTGAATCGGCCGTTCTCACGAGCAATCAAGGGGGAGTGCCCCGAGGCGTGGTGGCCTCCACGCGGGAAGAGGTCCTGGCGTGCTCCGGTTCCAGCTACCTGGCCGCTCCCACTCTGGAGGCCCTGAACCGCCATCGTGGCGAGGGCCGGCTGGGGATCGTGGGAACGCCGTGCCAACTTCAGGCCGTCGCCTCCATGGCGGATTCGCCCTACGCGGAACGGAGCAACGCCCCGAAAGTCGCCCTGCGCATCGGCCTGTTCTGCACCTGGGCCCTCTCCCACTCTTTCCTGTCGCGGCTGGCCGAAGTGGCTCCCCCGGAGGCGATCTCCAAGACCGACGTGCCGCCGCCCCCCGCATCGGTATTCGAGGTCCACGCCAACGGAAGCCGCACCGCCATCCCTCTGGAGGAAGTGCGGACCTTTATTCGCCCGGCATGTGATCTTTGCCCCGACATGACCGCCGAGCTGGCCGACGTATCCGTCGGTTCCGCCGAGGGGATCGAGGGCTGGAACACCCTGCTGGTCCGTACCGAGGCCGGTGAACGGCTGGTGGAAGCCGCCCAAGCCCGGGGTCTCCTGGAAACGGGGCCGCTGCCGCAAGCCAGCCAGGACCACCTGACCGGGGCCGCGATGAACAAGAAGCGACGGGCCTTCCGGCGCGTGGCCGAGCGCACCGGCGATCCCGGAGACCTGCTATTCATGAAGCTTAGCCGGGATGTCGCGTCGCGTTTGATCCATGACTAGCAGGTCTTCTGAAGCGTCGTGAGCAAAGTAGCGACGAAATCCCCCTGTATCCCCCTTTAACAAAGGGGGACCGTGGAGGGGCTTCCCCGCGATCCTTGCCAACGTGAAGCACATTTAGCCAAATCCCCCTCTATAAAGGGGGACAGAGGGGGATTTACCCCCACCCAACGGTCAATAATGGAGGTAAAGGATGCCAACCTTAGCCGCCGATGTTTCCGGAATCAGAGAGCTGCTCCTGGGCAACGAGGCCATCGCCCGCGGCGCCCTGGAGGCCGGGGTGCGGGTGGCGGCGGGCTATCCGGGGACTCCCTCCACCGAGGTGATGGAGGCTCTGGCCCGGGTCGCTGCCGAGGCGAACATCTACGTTGAATGGTCGGTGAACGAGAAGGTGGCCGCGGAGGTTGCCGCGGGGGCGGCGACCACCGGCCTGCGGGCCCTGGCGGTGATGAAACAAGAGGGCCTCAACGTGGCGCTGGACTTCCTGGCCCACGCGAACCTGATCGGCGTCCCCGGCGGGTACGTCATCGTGGTCAGCGATGACCCCGAAGGATGGTCCAGCGCCGCGGAGGGCGACTCTCGGGGCATCATACGCTGGCTCAACATACCTTTGCTGGAGCCGTCCACGGCCCAAGAAGCCAAGGAAATGACCCGTTACGCGTTCGATCTTTCGGAGGACCTCCGGCTCCCAGTCGTCATACGGGGCTGCACCCGAGTTTCCCACGCCACGGGGATCGTGGAGTTTGGGCCGCTCTCCAAAGTAGTCCAAACCTCGCATCTGGACACCTCTCAGACCTACGTGCCCACGCCGGTGATACCCAAGCACAAGGCCCTGCTGGAGAAGGTCGAGAGGGTCAAAGAGATCTTCGAGGATTCTCCATTCAACTTCTACGAGGGCCCCGAGAATGCCGACCTGGTGGTGGTCGCCGCCGGAAGCTCGCGGCTGTACGCCGCCGAGGCGCTGGAGTTCCTGGGGTTGCATGACCAGGTGGGCATTCTGCATCTGGGCACCACCTTTCCTCTGCCGGAGCGGTTTATCCTGAAACACATCGCCCGCGCGTCCCGCCTCCTGGTGTCCGAAGAGATCGAGCCCTTCCTGGAGGGCAGCCTCCGCCGGCTGGCGGCGGAGAACAAGTGGCCCGGCGGTCCGGAGCGAATCTACGGCAAGGAAAGCGGCCACCTGCCCCGCACCGGCGAGCTTACCCCCACCACCCTCATTCAGGTGGTGGCGGGAATATCGGACGTCGAGTACCAGCTGGTGGACGCCAGGTACCGGGACGAGGCCCAGAAGATGGCCGACACTATGGTCGTGGCGCGGGAGGCGGTCTGGTGCCCGGGCTGCCCCCACCGGGCCAGCCTGTGGTCCATCAAGAACGCCATGAAGCTAGACGGCCGGGACGGGGTGGTCACCGGGGATATCGGGTGCTACGCCCTCGACCGCCGGGGTGTCACCGGCTACAACATCACCAGGACCGCTTCAGCCATGGGCTCGGGGGCCGGTATCGCCTCGGGGCTCGGAAAGCTGCGCCAGTTCGGCAACGACCAGCCGGTGGTGGCCCTCTGCGGGGACTCCACCTTCTTTCACTCCGCTATTCCGGCGCTGATCAACGCCCGGTACAACCGGTCCAATTTTACCCTGGCATTGCTGGACAACGGGGCCACCGCGCTCACCGGATTCCAGACCCACGCCGGGGTGGGCCGCAACGCCATGGGGGCCGAAGCGCCCCGGGTGGATGCCGAGACCATGGCCCGGGCCACCGGCGCCACCGTGGAGGTGGTGGACCCGTACGTCATCGGCGAATCGACGGACAAGGTGGTGGAACTGGTGCAGTCCGAGGCGGAAGGCGTCAAGGTGCTGGTCTTCCGCCACCCCTGCACGCTCCTGCGGCCCCGCGACGCCAAGCCCGATTTCCAGATGGCCGTGGACTCGGAGCGATGCCTGGGAGAGGCGTGCGGGTGCGCCAGATACTGTATCCGTGTGTTCAAGTGTCCCGGCCTGAGTTGGGACAAGGAACAAGGGAAGGCGCGCATCGACGAAGCCGTATGCATCGGGTGTGGTGTGTGCGCTTCCATCTGCCCCGAAGAGGCCATAACCAAGGAGCCCTACAATGGCTGACGCGACGTTTTTGCACGACCCCCTTAATGTCATCGTATGCGGCGTGGGCGGACAGGGCAACGTGATGGCGGCCCGCCTGGCGGGCAAGGTGCTGGCGAAGCTGGGGTACGAGATAGCCATCGGAGAGACCTATGGCGTCTCCCAGCGCGGCGGCGCGGTGATGAGCCACGTTCGCGTCTCGAAGGGCCGCGCCTACAGCCCGCTTATCCCCCACGGTCGAGCCCACATCGTGGTGGGCCTGGAGCCGATGGAAACCCTGCGCATCCTCTCCGAGTACGGCAACCCCGAGGTGGTCTGCGTGGTCAACACCCGCCCCCTGCCTCCGGTGACGGTCGGCATGGGGGTGGCGGAATACCCCGAGTGGGAGGACCTGAGCGGCGCCCTCGACCGCCTGTCCAGCAAGACCTGGTACGTGCCAGCGACCGAGGTGGCCATGGATCTGGGCGCACCCATCGTTTCCAACATCGTGATGCTGGGCGCACTGGTGGGCACGAATCTGCTGCCCGGAACCATGGACCAGTACCGGGATATGGTCCGCGAGACCCTGCCCGACCGTAGCATCGACCTGAACCTGCAAGCGCTGGAGCGCGGCCAAACCGCGGTACAGGGCGCCCTGACTTCATAGCCTTCGGGATGGCGGTGGGCAGTCAGGCCCCGAGACCGCTCCACCGCCCTCCTCTGGAGTTGTTAGATAGGCTCTAGTTTCCCGCGAGGGGCTGAGTATCCGGCACGAGAACGCGGATCAGTGTCCCAAGCAACACCACCGCATCACGCTCACCAATGGCTACGGGGAGTGCTGCCCGCGGACGCCGGTGAGCGCCCGTTTGAGCCGGCCGCTACCGGCCAGACATGGCGGACTGAATGTCCATTTCACAGGCCTGCAGCACAAACTCGTGGGGCCGCCGGGCAATCTTCAATACCCACCCGGCGAACTCGCCCAGGTGCCTTCGGAGCAACTCCTTGGTTGCCTCGTCGATCATGCTTCCTTCCGAGTCGAACTTCATCGGGGCGAAGGCTTGGACCAAGACCCCAGGCTTGACCATCACCACCGACCCGGTCTCGGCGAGGGTTTCGTGGAGTTGCATCTGGGCGCGGGCGGTCCCCGCTCTCCCGCCCGCTCCTATAATTGTCGCGGGTTTACCCATCAACGAACCCGGCTCCCGGTCACGGGAAGCCCAATCAACAGCGTTTTTTAACGCCCCCGAGGTGCCCCAGTTGTATTCAGGTGTTGCGAAAATCACGCCATCGGCGTCGCGGATGGCCGACTTGAGCGCGATGACCGGAGCAGGGTCACCCTGTGCCTCGATGTCTCCGTCGTAGAAAGGGAGGTCCTTGATGTCGAAGATGTCGATCTCCATCCCTTCGGGGCCAACCTCGATGGCAGCCCGCAACAGTCCGGAGTTGAATGAGGCCCTGCGGAGGCTACCGGATATTCCCAAAACCCGTACGTTCTTGTGGGTGGTCATAATTCACTACCTCTATCTCGTGTTGTCATTCGGCTGCTGAGATTCATCCGCGTCCCCGTTCTTCAGCGTCTTCCGGATGAGTCCCTTATCTGCCAACCTATCCAGCTGCCTGCTAACCGCCGCCGTATCGACTGGGATTACGCGGGCCAAGCCCCTGCGAAAGGCCAAAGCCAGGCTTCCGGCCCAGTATCTTATTCCAGCGTACCGAATTCCTCCAGCGAAAGCGACCTCAGCTGCCTACTCAGCACCGCGTCACGGCGCGGAGCAGTGGCCATGAGACCCTGAGGACAAAGTTGACGGCGTTCGGGAGGGCGGCTATCATGAATTTCGTCGAGCACGGTCCCTTTCTCGAGACGCGGCAGGTTGACGCGGGGAAATGCGGGCAGAAAGGACCGTCGCCTAAACTTCGGACGCGGTTGGAGCTTACCCCTGACCTCCCAAGCCGTCCGGACATTCGTGTGCGAGGTTGGTTTCCATGACATACAAGCACGTACTATACGAAAAGCGCGGCAGAACGGCTTTCGTAACCATCAACCGTCCCGAGGCAATGAACGCGGTAAGCTTCGAGGCCAACTCCGAGTTGTTCGACGTCTGGACCGACTTCGCCGAAGACCCGGAGGTCTGGATCGCCATCCTCACGGGCGCGGGCCAGAAGGCGTTTTGCGCCGGGTCCGACATCAAGGCCATGGTCACGGCCACCGAAGAGCAACGGGCGATGAGCAATACCGAGCGGGAGGCCCGCGACTCTCACGTCCAGGAGGGCGGCCTGGTTCACCGGGAGATCTGGAAGCCCATCATCGCCGCCGTCAACGGCTACTGTCTTGGGGGCGGACTGGAAATCGCCATGGCCTGCGACATCATCATCGCCTCCGAGAATGCCAGCTTCGGCGTGCCCGAGATCAGGAACACCGGTAGCTATCCTGGCTCCGGCGGGGTCCACCGGCTTCCCCGGCACATCCCCATCAAGATCGCGATGCAGATGTTTTTGACCGGCGATCGCATCAGCGCCGAAGAGGCTATGCGACACGGCTTGATCAACAAGGTTGTGCCCGCGGACCAGCTCATCGCGGAAGCCGTGGCAATGGCCGACCGGATCAACGAGAACTCGCCGATATCGGCGCGGGTCGCCAAGGAGATGGTGACCAAGAGCCTGGATGTCCCGCTCGAGTACCCCAATCCGGGCACCCGGGCCTGGGACATCGAGCCCGAGATAGCGGCGAAGCTGCGGGCATCGGAGGACTGGCAATCAAGGGAGGGCCCGAGGTCTTTCGTGGAAAAGCGCCGGCCAGTCTGGAAGGGCCGCTAGTGGTCAGTCAACCTCGTTTTGGCGGGATGTCATTCTGAGGAGCGCAGCGACGAAGAATCTCAGCGTAACAACGAGATTCTTCGCTTCGCTCTGAATGACAACTATCACTAATAGGTTGAGTGAGCGCTAGGCTGATTTCGGGAATATCGGTTTGGATCAACCGTTCGCCCTGAGCTTGCCGAAGGGCCTGGGGCCGGTGGTTCGACAAGCCGGTCCTGCCGTAGGACTTCCAAGAAACTAACGGGAACTACCGCATCTCGTCCCAACTCGTTCCCGCGGTGCGTGCCGGTGCTCACCACGAACGGTATTGGTAGCGCCGGTTGTCGGGTCGATTATCGGCGGGTCGATTATCGGTAGGAAGAGCTAACTCAGCCTGGAGGGCAGGGCCACCAGGACCGGGCCCGGTCCCACGCTGACGCCCTTTAAGGTCTCCGACCAGACCTCCAACTCCACCAGGTTCTGTCCATCCTCTTGCCACTTCTTCTTCACGGTCCCCTTGGTGGTCACCGGGTCACCCACGGTGTTGAAGATCTTCATCCGGAAGGGGCCCACCTTCTTGATCCGGCCGTCGAGACCGATGAACTCCTGGACGGTGCGGTTCCACATGCCCTGGATGAACACGTTGTTGATGTACATCTCCGGCGCCCCCTGGGACTGGGCGACCCGGGTGTTGTGGTGGATCGGGGAAAAGTCCCGGTTGGCCCCCGCCTCGATGATCATGCGTTGGACCGTCAGGTGGAAGGTTACGGGAGGAAGCTCCGTCCCTTCATCGACATCTTCGAAGTAGCGCTGCTGTGTCCAATCAGCCATGGCTTAATGCCCTCCTGAACGATATGCGGATGGGTCTTGGTTACGCTTGGGGCCATGGGGCTAGCTTTTGGCGTGCGGGTTGTAGGCATAGCCTCCGGTCCGCGTCTTGGCCACCAACTCTCCGTTCTGATTGGTGATCTCGCTCTCGAAGACAGTGAAGGCGCCGTAGCCGACACTGGTCTCCCGCAAGATCACGGACACCAGTTTTCTGCCCTTGGTGGTCAGAACGTCCCCCACGTAGACCGGGGCGAAATACTCGATCTCGACGTCCGTGGCGAAACTGGCGGTGGTTTTTGGCATGGGGAGGGGCCGGGCGCGGGTATCGCCGGTGGGCTGCCGGTCGGCCCGGGCATCGACATCGGAGTTCGGCCATTTGGTGGAGTCACCCGGTTTCCAGATAGGAGGGTAGGAGAAGGTCCGGTTGATACCGCTGATCGGCGCGATGATGCCCCGATAGCCGTGCTGCTTAGCTATCGCGTCGTCATGGTGAAGGGGACAGTCCAGCTCCAACGGCTCGCAGTAACGCCGGATGGCGCCCGCTTCCACCGGGTCGGCCGATGTCTGGATCTCGCCCCCTGAGAAGTCCTCGCCGATGGCGGCCTTGAGGTCGTCCCAGGTGTACTCTTTCTCTTGCTGCTGAGTCATAGCTCCTCCTTTGCCCGCGGAAATGAGATCGTGTTTCCGCGAGCCATCGCGTAGCCGCATTCTGCAACGGGGCTTCCCACGGACGGTGCTTCAAGCCTAAGCCGCGGCTGCTGGGCTCAAAAGTACAGGCGGCGCAACTATTTGTCAAACAGAGTTCCGCCGGCGACCCCCGGAGTGGGAATCCCGGCGGACATACTGGGAAAGGTCTTCGATCCCTTCTTCACCGCCAAGGAACTGAGGGATGGCACCGGCTTGGGCCTCTCTATCATTCATGACATAGTCCAAGCGCACCATGGTAAAATTACTTGTGAATCACGGGTAAATGAAGGAACGTCAATAATCATCACCCTACCTGCCGAAGGAGGACCAGGTGTCCGCGCCTAGCGTTCTAGTGGTTGACGACGACCCGGCGTTGAGGGAGATTGTGGCGGAGGGCCTTCAGACGGAAGGCTACGAAATCCGGTTCGCCGAAAATGGCGCGGAGGCGTTGGTTCTGGTCCGTGAGGCTCAACCCAACGTGATTATCCTCGATCTCGGTATGCCGGTAATGGGCGGCCTGGAATTCCTGGCTGAGATCAATCTAAAGCCATCCGACCCCATAGCCGTGGTAGTGCTCACCGCCATGGGGGACGCTGAATCGGCGGGAGCATCCTTCGATGCCGGGGTCAGCGCCTTTGTCAAGAAACCCTTTACGCTCAACGAGTTGAGAGGGGCCGTGAAGAACGCCCTGGCGGCCAAGGAACATTCGACGCTCGTTACCCAGTTGGCGTTGGCCGGGGCCGCGCAGGGTGCGATCCAGGATGAAATCTCCCAGCGGCTGGACGCCATCGGGAAGTACCTTCAAGACGTGGCGGGGCTGAAAAACAAGTGTAGACCGTCAGCGATAATGGGACACATTGGGGTGTAAGAAAACCCGAGAAAGTGGAAGTGGCGTGAGCTCCTGGAATGAAGGTACATTACTTCCAGAAAGGAGCAAATGTGTCCCAGTCAGAAAACATTAAGGCCAAT
>PVBE011006852.1_pt1 | contig 10597 bp, 11 predicted proteins | sample 1631181 | NCBI WGS metagenome assembly PVBE01 (sample SAMN08397723, study PRJNA350692) | Marine metagenome, whole genome shotgun sequencing project. | isolation source: water | place: Pacific Ocean | collected 2012-04 | reverse complement strand
TTTAAACTAATTAAAAAAAAAGATATTTTAGATTTTCTACAAAGTTTAAAATTAAAAAAATTAAAAAATAAAACAAAAAATAGAAAAATTTTTGCATTAAAAAGATTTTATAAATTTTTAGTTTCTGAAAGATTTATAAAACAAAATCCAGTAGATAAGGTCGACGCACTAAAATCTGAATATACTTTGTCAATTACATTAACTTCTGATCAAATACAAAAAATTCTTAAATATGTATCAAAAAAAAATAAAAATTACTTTGATATTAGATCTAATTTAATTATTGAACTTTTATGTTCTACAGGCATTAGAGTCTCCGAATTAATTTCAATTAAAACAAATGAAATTGATTTGAGAAATAAAACAATCAGAATTAATCCACCTGAACAAATAGGGAATGCAATATTAGGTAAAAAGAGTGGAAAAGAAAGAATAGTTTTTTTTGGTGAATCAGCAAAGAAAGTAATCGAGAATTATTTAGAAATTAGGGAAATTTTTTTAAAACAAAGAAAAAATGATAGTCCATGGCTTTTTCCATCAAATAAACCAGAGGTTTGTTTGACAAGAAGGAGAGTTTTACAAATAACGCATAATTTAGCTGACAAAATAAAAATAGATAAAAATTTAATGCACCCTCATTCATTTAGACATGCATTTGGAAATCATCTTTTAAATTCAGGGGCAGATATAAGAGTTGTGCAAAAATTACTTGGGCACGAAAGCATAATTACAACCCAAAAATATACTGAACATAGAGACAAAATATTTGAAATAATAGAAAAACACCACCCTTTAAATAAAAATAATGAAAATATTGTTTGATATTTATATATTCTATTGGTATTCATTTCTTTTATAAAAAAGAAAGGAAGTTTTTAAATGAGTTTTTTTGAAGTAGAGCAAGCAACAACAAGATTAAATAGAAGTGAATTAGCAGTGCCTGGAAGCTCCCCTGAATTTTTTGAAAAAGCTGCAAAATCTGATACAGATGTAATTTTTCTAGATTTAGAAGATGCGGTAGCACCAGATGATAAAGAAAAAGCAAGAGAAAATATAATTCAAGCACTTAATGATGTAGATTTTGGAAACAAAGTAATATCAGTAAGAATTAATGGTTTAGATACTCATTACATGTATAGAGACGTTGTAGATATTATTGAAAAAGGAGGAGAAAGACTTGATTTAATTATGATACCGAAAGTAGGTACACCACAAGATGTTTATGCGGTCGATATGTTAGTAACGCAAGCTGAAAATAATATGAAAAAAAAGAAAAAGATTGGTTTTGAAATGATAATTGAAACCGCTCTTGGAATGCAAAATGTCTATGAAATTGCTACTGCAAGTAAAAGAAACGAGTCTTTACATTTCGGTATTGCCGATTATGCAGCTTCAACAAAAGCAAAAACAACAGGGATTGGCACACAAAATCCAAAATATTCAGTTTTAACAGATCCAGATAAATCAGGTAAAAGGGATGTTGTTTGGAGTGATATGTGGCATTACCCACTTAGTAGAATGGTAATTGCAGCTAGAGCTGCGGGTTTAAGACCTGTAGACGGACCTTTTGGTGAAATTAAAGATTCAGATGCTTATGTATCATCTGCTAATAGAGCAGCTGTTTTAGGCTGTGAAGGTAAATGGGCAATTCATCCATCGCAGATTGAATTGGCAAATAAAATTTTTACTCCACCTGAAGAAGAAGTTACAAAAGCTAAAAGTATTTTAAAAGCAATGGAAGAGGCACAAAAACAAGGAAAAGGAGCTGCTTCATTAGATGGTCGTTTAATTGACTTAGCTTCAGTAAGACAAGCTACTGTTATGGTACAAAAAGCTGAACTTATTAACAAAAAATAAATTATAAAAAATTGAGACACACCCTAGATTTTGAAAAAACTATATCTGACCTTCAGGATAAAATAAGTAAATTAAAGGATTCAGGTTCAGATAAAACAAGTTTAGTTGAAGTTAATGAACAAATAGAAGAAATAAAAGTCAAAATAGATAAAAAACTTAATGATATTTATAAAAAATTAACTCCTTGGCATAAGCTACAAGTAGCAAGACATCCTGAAAGACCCCATTTTACAGATTACATTAAAACATTGTTTCAAGACTTCGAACCTTTATCTGGAGATAGATTATTTAAAGAAGATCCTGCTTTATTATGTGGTTTTGCGACTTTTAATGATAAATCAGTAATGATAATGGGTCATGAAAAAGGTAGAAATACGGAAGGGAGAATTAAACATAATTTTGGTATGGCAAAACCTGAAGGATATCGTAAAGCGATAAGATTAATGAAATTAGCTGAAAAATTTAATTTACCAATACTAACATTTGTCGATACCCCAGGTGCATATCCAGGGGTGGGTGCTGAACAAAGAGGCCAGTCTGAAGCTATAGCTAAATGTATTGAAGTATCACTAAATTTAAAAATTCCAACTATATCTATTATTATTGGAGAAGGTGGGTCAGGAGGAGCGATAGCAATTGCCACAACAAATAAAGTTTTGATGTTAGAACATTCTGTTTATTCAGTTATATCACCAGAAGGATGTGCGTCAATTTTATGGAAAGATTCAAAATATGCTGAAGAAGCAGCAGCTTCCATGAAAATTACGGCACAAGATTTAAAAGAACTCAACATTATAGATTCTATAATTGCAGAACCTGTTGGTGGCGCCCATAGAAATTCTTCTGAAACAATTAAAAATGTTGGAAATGCAATCAGAACATTTTTAAAACAAGTAATCTCTTTAGATAAAAATGAACTCCTTAATCAGAGAAAAACTAAATATTTAATGACTTTAAATAAATCTTAAAAATTATTAAGAAACCTTCCCACAACAATTTTTGAATTTTAAACCTGTTGATTGACATCTTGTATTTCTAGGAATTTTATTTTTTGGATAAAAATTTAATAAACAATTTTTATCTTTTGCTTCTTTTTTTTTTATTTCTTTAGGAAATTGTTCTGCAGCAAGTTTAGCTTTTACATCTAAGTTAGATACAAAAGATCCTCTTTCTTCACTGGAGTTTTTTTCTAATTTTTGATCTTTGTATACATCTTCTTGGTTTTCTTCATTTTCTTGTTCAAATTGTATATTGCTTAAAACTTTACTTATATTTCTTTTTATATTTAAAAGCATATTTTCGAAAAGTTCAAATGCTTCTCGTTTATATTCATTGAGAGGATCTTTTTGACCATATGCTCTTAAAGAAATTCCTTGTTTTAGATAATCCAAAAAAAGTAAGTGATCTTTCCATGAATGATCAATTATTTGGAGCAAGAAACTCTTTTCAACTGTTCTAAAATTTTCACTTCCTATTTTTTTTTCTCTTTCTTTATCTGATTTTTCAATTTCATCTAATATTAATTTTTTTATTTCCTGATCTGCGACGCCTTCTTTCTTCGCTATTTTTTTTAAATCTTTTTTTACTCCAAATATTTCTTTAATTTCTTTTTCTAAATTTATTAAATTCCACTGCTCAAAGTATGTATCCTTAGGAATATTTTTTGACACAATATTGTCGAGAGTATCTTTTTTCATATTATTTATAAAACTTTTTATATCTTCTGATTCCATAACTTTTGTTCTTTGGTTATAAATAACTTTCCTTTGATCATTCATAACATCATCAAATCTTAACAATGATTTTCTAATATCATAATTTCTTGCCTCTACTTTTTGTTGTGCTTTTTCTAAAGCTTTGTTGATCCATTTATGAGCAATTGCCTCTCCTTCTTTCAAACCAAGTGTTTTAAGCATATTATCTATTTTTTCTGAACCAAAAATTCTCATTAAATCATCTTCAAGTGATATATAAAATTTAGATTCTCCTATATCACCTTGTCTTCCACATCTTCCTCTTAATTGATTATCGATTCTACGACTTTCATGTCTTTCTGTTCCTAAAACAAAAAGTCCTCAAGCTTCTATTACAATTTTTTTTGCATTTTCTATATCTTCTTTAATTTGATTGTTTTTTTTTTCACTCAATTTTTTTTCATCTTCTGCTTCTATTTTTTTTATTTGCATATCCAGATTACCACCTAATTGTATATCAGTTCCTCGACCTGCCATATTAGTAGCAATAGTTACAGCACCTTTTTGACCTGCCTGTGCGATTATATATGCTTCTTGTTCGTGGTATTTTGCATTTAAAATTTTGTGCTCAATTTTATTTTTTTTAAGAATTTTTGATAATTCTTCTGATTTTTCAATGCTTACTGTTCCGACTAGAACAGGTTGATTTTTTTTTTACATTTAGCAATTTGTGACACTATTGCGTTATATTTTTCTTGTTTAGTTCTATATATTTCATCGTCTTGATCAACTCTAATACATTCTTTATTAGTTGGTATTTCAATAACTTGAAGATTATAAATATCTAGTAATTCCGTTGCCTCAGTCATTGCTGTCCCTGTCATACCTGCAAGTTTTGGATATAATCTAAAATAATTTTGGAAAGAAGTTGAAGCTAAAGTTTGATTTTCATTTTGTATATTTACTGATTCCTTTGCTTCTAATGCTTGATGAAGTCCTTCAGAAAATCTTCTTCCTTCCATCATTCTTCCAGTAAATTCTTCAATTATAATTACTTGATCATTTCTTATTATGTAATCAGTATCTTTTTCAAATAATTTATGTGCTCTTAAAGCTTGATTTATGTGATGAAGAAGCACAATGTTTTCTGAGTCAAATAAATTATTATTTTTTAAAAGTTTTTTTTCTTTTAAGATTTTTTCAATTGTTTCTACTCCTTTATCTGTCAAATTAACACTTTTTGATTTTTCATCTTTTTCAAAATCAACATCCTTTAATTGAGGGATTAATTTATTAATTTCCGAGTACAAGCTAGAAGTATCTTGAGTTGGACCTGAAATTATTAAAGGCGTTCTTGCTTCATCAATTAATATGTTATCTACTTCATCAACTATTCCAAAATTGTGTTTTTTTTGAACCAATGTATCTTTGGAATATTTCATATTATCTCTCAAATAGTCAAAACCAAATTCATTATTTGTGCCGTATGTAATATCGCATTTGTAAGCGTTTTTTCTTTCGTTATCTTCTATTCCAGCAGTAATACAACCAACACTTAGACCTAAAAATTTATAGATTTCACCCATCCATTCAGAATCCCTTTTTGCAAGATAATCATTAACTGTTACGATATGGACGCCTTTATCTTCTAATGAATTTAAATATGCAGGCAATGTTGAAACAAGTGTTTTTCCTTCCCCTGTTTTCATTTCCGCTATCATTCCTTTATGTAAGACAATCCCACCAACCAATTGAACATCGAAGTGTCTTTGTTTTAGAGTTCTTTTTGCAGCTTCCCGTACAGTTGCAAATGCTTCAATAAGAATTGTATCTAAAGTATCTTTTTGTTTTAATCTAAGTTTAAATTCTTTAGTTTTATTCTTTAATTGTTGGCTTGTTAATTTTTCATAATTTTTTTCAAGCTTATTAATTTCATCAACTTGTTTTTGTAATTTACTAATAAATCTATCATTAGCACTTCCAAATATTTTTTTTGCAAATTTTAAGAACATATCCCTATATTTAATATATAAATATTTAATTGAGAATATTTATATAATTCCTAATTACAAGATATATAAGGTCTTATATAATTTTTTTTATTTATGAATAAATTATCATTTAAAAAAAGAAAACATGTTTAAAATGTATGATATCGAAGGCGTGCTATTTTCTACAGGAAGTTGTGGTTTTAAAAAAAATAATGAAAAAGATTTTGTAATTATACAATTGGATAAAAATTCAAAAACTTCTGCCGTTTTTACTTCTTCTAAAACAGTTTCAGAACCTGTTAAATGGTCAAAAAAGAATATAAATAATGAAATTAGAGGAATAGTAGTTAATTCTGGAAATGCAAATGCTTTAACTGGTAAAAAAGGTTATGAATCAATAAACAAATATGTAAGTTTTATTGCAAAAAAAATTAATTGTTCCGTGAAAAATATTTTAGTTGCATCTACAGGGGTTATTGGAGAACAACTAAATTATAAGAAAATCAATGCTATAGTTCCCAAATTGATAGATAAATCTAAAAAAAAATGTTGTAGTTGGAAAAGTTTTTGCAAATCTATAATGACAACAGACACTCTGCCTAAATTTTCTTCAAGAAAAATTAAGTTTGGAAAAGAAACGGCTTTTATAAGCGGTATTGCAAAAGGTTCTGGAATGATTCATCCAAAAATGGGCACTATGCTTGCTTTTATATTTACAGATGTAAATATTTCAAAAAATATAATGAATAAGATGCTTTTGGATGGTATACAGCATTCATTTAATAGCATAACAGTTGACGGGGATACATCTACAAGTGATAGTGTTTTTTTCACTTCAACAGGTAAAAAAAAAATCAGTATAAATTCTTCTAGAGATAAAAAATATAGAAAATTTGTAAAACAATTTGATAATTTGCTCTTAGATTTAGCAAAACAAATTGTAAAGGATGGAGAAGGGGCAAAAAAACTTATAAAAATAACAGTCAAAAATGCTAAAACATATTCAACTGCAAGAAATATTGCTTTATCAGTAGCTAATTCAAATCTTGTCAAAACTCTTTTTAGCTCAAACGAACTAAATTTTGGTAGAATTTTTATGGCTATAGGAAAATCAGATGAATTTGTTAATCAGGAAAAAATATCTTTTTCTTTAGACAATTATTTGATTGCAAGAAACGGCGTTCTATTAATAAAAAATAATTCTAATAAAATAAAAAAATGTATGAATAAGAAAGAAATGTCGCTTGAAATCAATTTAAATAATGGAAAAAACGAATCTACTGTTTACACATGTGATTTAACAAACGAGTATATAAAAATAAATACGAATTATTTAACTTAATTGAAGATAAAAAACATATATGTTTCTACCGTTGCACTTATTGATTGGCAAGGGAAAGTACTGATTTCTTTAAGATCTGAAGATAAAATTTTGCCAAATTTTTGGGAATTTCCGGGTGGTAAAATAAAAATTAATGAAAGTCCAAATGATACAATAGTAAGAGAAATTAAAGAGGAATTATCATTGGATATAAACAAAGAATCTTTAACACCATTAAGTTTCAACACGCATACTTATAAAGAATTTCAAGCCGTAATTTTTTTTTATATTTGTAGAAGTTGGAAAGGCAGTCCTGTGTCCAAAGATAATCAAAAAATTCTTTGGGTTGAGATTGATAAATTAAAAAATTATAGTTTTCTAGCTGGAAGTAAAAAATTTGTATTAGATTTAAATAATTTAAAAAAGAAATAAAAGATTTTTTTTACAGATTGTATTCTTTAGAAGATAGAGCATCTGCTAGTTTATTTTTAGCTGAACCAGGACTCCTAGGTTTTTGCTGGCTTGTGTGCTTTGTCCAACCAATAAAATATAATATTTCAAAAGTTGCATAAATTTTTTTTTTATTAGAAAATTTATTTTTATATATTTTATTAGCCAAGTTGAACAGTTTTTTTGTTGTAAAAATTTTTTTTCTATTAATTAAACTATTACTTTCACCCATACCTTTTAAATCTTTCATTAAAGAAAAGATGTCGTCGTAATAAATTTTTATAGTGTCTTTATCTATTACTGGGAGCTGAAAACCAGATTTTTGAAGTAAAGTTCCAGTATCTTGGAGTCTTAAAAAAGGAGATACTCTAGGAGAAATACTTTTTGAAATTTTATCTTCAGCACTGCATAATGAATATTTTAATTCATTTAAAGTTTCACTTCCAAAAACAGTGCATAAAAACAAACCATCTGGTTTTAATATTCGATATATTTCATTTAAAACTTTATAGAAATCATTAGCCCAGTGTAAATACAAGTTACTAAAAACTAAGTTAAATTGATTATTTTTAAATGGTAGATTTTCTTCATCTAAGATTAAGAAATTTTTTTGTTTATTACTTTTTCTTTTTTTAGCTATTAACAACATTTTTTTTGAGATATCGGATATAAAAATCTTTTTTATATCATTTTTTTTATTAAATAATTCGATTGTATTTCCTGTTCTGGAACCTATTTCTAGAGTATTATTAAAACTTCTTTTTATTAATTTTAATCTCTCAAATAACCGCCCATTTACTTCATCAAATAAATAATCGTATTTTTTATACTTAATTGATGCTCTATTTCTTGAAATTAGATTTTTTTTTTTACTAAAAATTTTAATATTATTAACCATCTCTAATATAAAATTATCAAAAAAATTATTTATTTAAAATGTTAAAAAAAAATAAAAAATTTAAAGTTGCTTGTGTTCAAATGAATTCGCAAGCAAATATATACGATAATATTTTATTTGCCAAAAATAAAATTATTTATGCTTCAAAAAAAGGAGCCAAATTAATTTTGTTACCAGAAAATTGTTTTTTAATGACAAAAAACAAGAAACAAGTTCAAGAATTCTCATCTACAGAAGCACAGCATCCAGGTATAAATGAAATGAAAAGAATTGCAAAAAATCTTGATATTTGGATAGTTATAGGATCAGTAAATATTAGAGACAAGAAAAGAATTTTTAATAGGTCATTACTTATTGATAACCAAGGAAGAGTAAAAGGCAGATATAATAAAATTCATCTTTTTTCTGCTAAGTTACCCAATAAAGAATCTTATAATGAAACAAGATATTTTATACCAGGCAAAAAAGTTTGTTTATTAAATTTGCCTTGGGGAAAAATTGGTTTGACCATATGTTACGATATTCGTTTTCCACATTTATATAGAAAATTAGCTAGAAAAGGAGCAGATTTTATCACTGTACCGTCTGCATTTACAAAATTTACCGGAGGAATGCATTGGCATACATTGCTTAAAGCAAGAGCAATAGAAACAGGATGTTTTATTTTTGCACCTGCACAAATTGGGAATCATCCAGGAAAAAAACGAACATATGGACATACTTTAATTATTGATCCTTGGGGAAAAATTATTAATGAATGTAATAAAAATAATTCTGTAATTATAAGTGAAATTAATACAAAAAAAGTGTCAATGGTGAGAACTTCTATACCTTCTTTAAAATTAGAGAAAAAATTTTAATCTTTTGGTTGCGATACTATTCTTAAATAGGGTTTAGGAGAATCCCAACCATCAGGAAATTTTTCTTTTGCTTCATCATCATTTACAGCAGGAACAATTATGCAATTTTCGCCATTTTTCCAATTTACGGGCGTTGCTACTTTGTGTTTAGCTGTTAGTTGTAAAGAATCAACAACTCTTAAAATTTCATCAAAATTTCTTCCAGTACTTGCAGGATAGGATAACATAAGTTTAATTTTTGTATCTGGACCAATTATAAATACAGTTCTGACTGTAAGTGTATCAGATGCATTTGGATGTATCATTCCATAAAGATCTGAGATTTTTTTATCTGCATCGCAAATTAAAGGGTAATTTACAGAATTTCCTTGCGTTTCTTTTATATCTTTTAACCATTCACTTTGATCATCTACATTGTCAACGCTTAATCCAATTATCTTTACACCTCTTTTATCAAATTCATTTTTTAATCCAGCCATATATCCTAATTCAGTAGTACAGACAGGTGTGAAAGCTTTAGGATGAGAAAATAAAATTACCCAACTACTATCTATCCATCTGTGAAAATCAATTTCTCCAGTAGTTGTTTTTGCTTTAAAATTAGGCGCAGTATCTCCAATTTTTAATGTCATTATTTTTTATTATAAGATTATTTATTTGAAAAAAAAATAAAAAAAATGTAAATAAATATATTTCACAAAAAAAAGTGTATTATTTTTTTCCAACTATAAAATAATTTATATTAGTATTATCTGTTAGTAACCAATTATTTGAAATAGGATTAAATTCCATACCTTTAATATTTTTAATTTCAATTTTTTTTAATTTAAGAAATTCTACAATCTCTTCTGGCTTAAGAAATTTCTCAAATTGATGTGTTCCTACCGGGATCCAATTTAGGATGTATTCTCCAAATATTTTTGCAAATATCAAAGATTTTAAATTTCTGTTTATTGTAGATAAAATTAAAGTTGCGCCTGGTTTCATCAATTCTGATATTTTATCTAAAGTTTTTTTTACATCATTTACATGTTCTAAAACTTCTAAACATAATATTAAATCATATTTTTTTTTGTTTTTTTTATAAAAGGTATCTAAAGATTGATTTTTATAGTCAATTTTTACTGAGCTCATTTTTGCATGATCTCTTGCTTGTTTTATATTATAAATATTTTCATCAACTCCTGTTACATTTGCATTTTTTTTAGCTAATAATTCTGAAATCAGTCCACCGCCACAACCAATATCAAGTACATCTTTTTTTTTTACAGATTTATTAAAGTTATTTAAAATAAACTCTAATCTTAAAGGGTTAATTTTGTGTAATATTTTGTAATTGCCCTTTATATTCCACCATTTATTTAATTCTTTTTTTTCCATTTTTTTGTTTAAAAAATTATCATTAATTATTATTTTATAGTCTTCTTATTAACAAAAGAAAAAAATTTTTTTTTATGTTAAATAGTACAATTTTATGAAAAAGAAATTATTAATTATAAAAAAATTTGGCGGCACATCATTATCAA
>PVBE010695074.1_pt1 | contig 10597 bp, 14 predicted proteins | sample 1631181 | NCBI WGS metagenome assembly PVBE01 (sample SAMN08397723, study PRJNA350692) | Marine metagenome, whole genome shotgun sequencing project. | isolation source: water | place: Pacific Ocean | collected 2012-04 | reverse complement strand
TAGGCGATTCGCTCAGGCAGCTTTTTGTCAAGCAGCGGCTCACCATCGCGGCATAAAGACGGCCAACGTACCTTACGTCCCGGGCATGTGTCTTCCGCCCGAATTGTTTGAAACCAACGGCCCATTGATCATTGGCCTGACGGCATCGCCGGACCGGCTAATTCAGATGCGGCGCAACCGGATTCTGATGTTGGGCCAGGAGCCGAAGACGGATTATGTCGATCCCGAGCGGGTAAAGGAAGAAATTGCCCAAGCTCGCAAACTTTTCAGCAAGATGAAATGGCCGGTAATTGACGTTACAAGACGCTCGATAGAGGAAACCGCGGCTGCAATCATGCAGCGCTACACGGCCCACCTGGAATATGCGGAAGAAGATGCGGACCTGTTTGGCCCCGGCGCGGATGGCTGAAAAAGCCGCGACACCGATTATTCTGGCCTCGGCCAGCGCGGTCCGCGCCCGGCTGCTGGAATGTGCTGGCGTCATATTCACCATCTCCCCGGCGAGCGTGGATGAAGACGGCTTACGCGCCGCAATCCGGACGGACGGCGGAGACGGCGCTGCCATGGCCGAAGCCCTTGCCGTGAAAAAAGCGGATCAGGTCTCGCGCCTTCTGACCGATGCGTTGGTAATAGGCGTCGACCAGGTGCTTGAATGCGACAGGCTTATATTGGCCAAGCCCGGTGACCGTGCCGAGGCCCGCGCCCAGCTTCAGGGCCTGAGTGACCGGTCCCATGACCAGATCAGCTCGGTTGCGGTAATGCAGGGCGGCAATTTGTTATGGAACCACACCGACCGCGCCCGGCTTACCGCGCGCGCCATAAGCGATGAATTCCTGGAAAACTATTTGGATGCTGCCGGTGATACGGCCCTGTCCGGTCCCGGCGCCTACCAAATAGAGGGCGTTGGCGCACAATTATTCAGCCGCATCGAGGGAGATTATTTCACCATTCTCGGCCTACCGTTGATTCCCCTATTGGACTATCTTCGCAGTCAACAGGCTTTGGAGACCTGACGGCAAGGTGATGCGATGATAAGCGGCAAAGCGCGGGTAGCGGGTGTGATCGGGTGGCCGGCGAGCCATTCCGCTTCGCCGTTTTTGCATAATTACTGGCTGGAGCAGTACGGGATAGACGGCGCCTATGTGCCGCTGGCCGTCGCGCCAGAAAATCTGGATGCTGCGCTGCGCGGCCTGGCCGGGCTTGGGCTGGCCGGCGTCAACGTGACGGTTCCCCACAAGGAATCCGCCCTTGCCGCCATGGACCAGATCGATAGTGCGGCGCAACGCATCGGCGCGGTCAACACAATCGTGATATCGGAAACCGGCGCCCTGACAGGCAGCAACACCGACGGGTTCGGATTTGTTGAAAACCTGCGCGCCGGCGTGACCGGCTGGAACGCTGGCGAAGGCCCCGCCGTGGTGATCGGCGCCGGCGGCGCGGCACGCGCGGTTTGCGCGGCGCTGATTGATGAAGGCGTGCCGGGAATTCGCATCGCCAACCGCACAAGGGCACGCGCCGATGCGCTGGCCGACGCGCTGGGCAACCCGCTCAATGTTGTCGGCTGGGATGAACGGGATTCGGCGCTCGACGGCGCAGCCCTTGTGGTCAACACGACGACGCTGGGAATGACGGGCGCGCCGCCGCTGGACCTAGCGCTCGATGCCCTGCCGGCTACTGCCGTGGTCAACGATATCGTCTATGCGCCGCTTGAAACCCCGCTTCTTGGCGCGGCCAGGGCGCGGGGCAATCCCGCCGTTGATGGGCTTGGGATGCTCCTGCATCAGGCCCGGCCCGGGTTCAAGGCATGGTTCGGCCACGACCCGGAAGTGACCGGCGCGTTGCGCGATCATGTGCTGGCCGACCTTGAGCGCCGGGCCGGCGGCCGAGGCTGAAATGATAATACTTGGCCTGACCGGATCGATCGGCATGGGGAAATCGACGGCGGCGGATATGCTGCGCGCGATGGGCGTTCCGGTTAATGATTCCGATGCCAACATTCATCTCCTGCTGGCGAAAGGCGGCGGCGCGGTGGATCCGGTCCGCCGTGCCTTTGAAGGCGTGGTGGCGAAGGGCGCGGTGGACCGCGCTGCTTTGGGGGCGCTGGTGTTCGGCGACGCGGATGCACTGAAGAAGCTCGAATCCATCCTTCACCCCATGGTGTCCCGCATACAGGACAGCTTCCTGAAACAGGCGGCGGGACGCCACGCGCCGCTTGTGGTGCTTGATGTGCCGCTGCTGTTCGAGGTTGGCACCGACAGGCGCTGCGACGCGACGGTGGTGCTGACCGCGCCCCGCTTCCTGCAGGAAATCCGCGTCCTGCGCCGGCCCGGCATGACCCACAAAAAATTTGAAGGCGTGCTTGCGCGCCAACTGCCCGATGCGGAAAAGCGCCGCCGCGCGGATTTCGTGGTGCAAACCGGAAACGGCAGACGGCACACCTTGAATCATCTGCGCTGGATCGTCACACTGATGGGACAGCAAGGCGGGGCCAATTGGCCGCCATCGGCGCGTCGACAGCGGACAGTGAATGATCTTGCGTGAAATCGTCCTTGATACCGAAACCACCGGCCTGTCGCCCGCCAACGGCGATCGCATTGTCGAGATCGGCTGCATCGAACTGGTCAATCACCTGCCTTCGGGTGCGGCTTTCCACTGCCATGTGAACCCCGAAATGGCGATGCCCGAGGCCGCCCAGGCGGTACACGGACACAGCGACGAATTCCTGGAGGACAAACCCAAATTCGCCGGGATCGTGGCCCAGTTCCTGGAATTCATCGGCGATGCGCCGTTGATCATTCACAACGCGTCCTTCGATATGGGCTTCATCAATGCCGAATTGAAACTGATCGACATTCCGGCGTTGCCGATGTCCAGGTCCGTCGACACCGTGTCCATGGCGCGGACCAAATATCCCGGCCAGCCAGCCAGCCTGGACGCGTTGTGCCGCCGCTTCAATATCGACAATTCCGCGCGCACTGTGCACGGCGCGCTGCTTGATGCGTCTTTGCTGGCCGAGGTCTATCTTGAATTGATCGGCGGCCGCCAGCCCGGTCTGACCCTGACCGCTTCCGCCGTCGCCGCCGCGACCGGCCCGGAAACGCTACAGGTGGCGGAAGAGGGCGCGCGCGAAGTTAGGGCCCACCAGCCGGAATCAGGAGAAACGGACGCCCACGCGGCGTTCGTGGAAACCCTCACCGATCCGATCTGGAAGAAATAATCCGGGGCAACAGGTCAGGCCGTGTCGCCGCCTTTGCCGGCGCCGTTTCCGCCATTCGCCCCGCCCATATGCTGTTCGCGGAACAGTGCGACGAAATCCATCGGCGCAATCATCAGCGGCGGGTAACCGCCGCTGCTGGTGACCTCGGCGACGATGTTGCGGACGAACGGGAACAATAACTGCGCACCCTCGACCAACAACAGCGGCGCTATCGCTTCCTGGGGCACACCGGCCAGATTAAAGGCCCCGCCGTAAGTAACCTCGATAATGAAAACGGTTTGGTCGCCGGCCTTCGCTTCGCCGCGAATGAACAGCGTCACCTCATACCTGTCGTCACCCAGCCCATGGGCGTTGCTGGTAACCTCGACATTGATGTCCGGGTTGCCGCGGATCGCTGCCCTTGCTGATTCGGGGCCGAGAGGGTTCTCGAAAGACAAATCCTTGATGTATTGGGCCTCGACTACAACCTTGCCGGTCACGGTGTTTTTCGGCGCGCCTTCCGTTTGCGGGGTGTCGTTGCCTGACTGGTCTGCCATGTTCTTCTCCTTGAAGCCTGGTCTGCATACGCAGGACCGCGCCGTCCCGTTCCCCCACCCGGCCACCCAATAGGATCATCCCATGGGTGGCCGGGTGGGGGAGTGGGACGGTTTAAGCCAAACTAAATTTGTGTCAGCTTTTCGCCGGTCGTGGCTATCACGGATAACCGGGCGAGACAACCGCGCCGCCATTTCCCAGCCCCTATTCCCCGGTATGCAGCCGTCCGGTCAGATGGGCTTCGGCCAGGGTGCGGCCGGGGTCGATCCGCACGGTTTCGCAGTTTTTGACCTTAAGCCCGGTGAGCGCCCTGATGACGCCCCAGTGGGTAATCACCGCGACACGCCCCCAGTCTGGTGCCTTCGCCATGGCGGCACAGAAATCGCGGCAGCGGCCATGAAGCGATGTTTCCGGTTCCTCTATTTCCGACCACCAGACCTCGTCCAGATGATCAAGTTCGTAATCCGACCAGTCCAGCGCCAATTGCGATTTGGGCGTGCCAATATCGCAGATAAAGGCCGCCCGCTCGCGGATCAGCGGCTCGACGGCCAACGGGACGCCCAGCCCCGACGCAATTGCATCGGCGGTTTGCAGCGCCCGTCGGTAGGGGCTGCAAACGACCCGCTCGATGATCTCGCCTCTTAATGTCTCGGTCATGGATCGTGCCTGCCCGATGCCGATTTCGGTCAGTCCGGGATCGCGCACACCGGGATCGTGGCGTGTTGCTCCGAATACGACGTTGAAGACGGTTTCAGCATGGCGCAGCAGGATCATGTGCGCCCGCCGCCATCGGGCGAATCCCAGTCATTGTCGATCTCACGAAATTCGCCGTCAATTATGCCGCCATCTTGCCCGTCCGGCCCCGGCCCCGGCCCCGGCCCGCCGATATTCTGGCCATCTGTCCACGCCCCGCCCGGCCCGGATTCCATCAGGCGGCTAAGGGCCACCCGGCGCAGTGCCGCCCGCACCCAGGGGACAAAAAACGCAAGCCCCGTCGCATCAGTGACGAAGCCCGGGGTCAACAGCAGCGCTCCCGCGACCAAAAGACACAGCCCGTCAAACAGCTCCACCATGGGGAAAACCTGCCGCGAGAAGCTTTCCTGCGCCCGCCGCAGGGTGTTCATGCCCTGGGCGCGCAGTAAAGAAGCGCCGATCACCGCGGTCATGATCACCAACCCTATGGTGTTCCAAAGCCCCAAAGCGCCGCCTACCTCGACAAATACACCGATTTCAACAATCGGCACGATGATAAAAGCGAGCAGGATAAATACGGCCATACTTGCGGTTTCCCGGTTGGGGCCCTACCTTGTATGTCAGAACAGCCGGGGCTATAAGGCCCCGAATGGCGGCGACGGGCATTCGCCGTGAATATCGTTTATCCAAGCGGGGTCGCCACGTCCAGCCATCGTGTGCCGGCTAAGGAAATCATGGGCAAAGAACTGCAATTTTTCGACATCATCCTGCTGGCAATGATCGCGGGATTCCTTGTTTTACGCCTGCGCTCGGTGCTTGGGCGCCGAACTGGCCATGAGCGCCGGCCCGAAGACCGTTCTGCGCGGGGACAAGGTACGGCGGACAACGAAAACGTCATAGAGCTGGTTGATAAAAGCCGCCAGCCGGCGGACGAGGGCTTTGAGGCGGAACCCGCCGCCGCTGATCAATGCGAAGAAGAGCCCGCCGCCGCCAGTTCCCCGTCCGCGGCAATGGACGCCATCCAAAAGACCGATTCCAATTTCGACGAACAGGGATTTCTGGCCGGCGCGAGGGCCGCATTCGAAATGATCGTGCAGAGCTTTGCTGGCGGCGACACTAAGACACTGCGCGGCCTGTTGAACGACGAGGTTTATGAAAACTTCGCGTCCGAGATTGATCGTCGGGCCGCAAACGACGAAGTGCTCGAAACCACGCTCATCGGGATCAAGAATGCAGAAACACTAGAGGCCCGGGTCGAATCGCGGACCGCTTTCCTGACCGTGAAATTCGTCAGCGAACAGGTCAACGTGGTTCGGGACAGTGCCGGCGACGTCATAAACGGCGACCCCAATCAGATTACCAACGTCACCGATATTTGGACATTTGCACGCAATCTCCGTGCCCGTGATCCGAACTGGACCCTGGTGGAAACTCGCAGCCAGAACTAGTTATGCGGAACCCTAAGCCCAGCTACAGTCCGCCAATCCCCTGCGTGGGCCTGCCCCGCTTGTTTTTGTTTTGCCTGGTTTGCGCCGCAAATTCGGCTTGCGCTCCCATCGTTTATGACCGTGTCGAGCTGCGGCTGGCGGCATTTTCTGATTTGCCCGGTTGGCATGATGGATCACAGGGCAACGCCCTGGCCGCGTTTCTGAAATCCTGCGAGGCCCTGAACAACAAGCCCGGAAAATTGGCCTGGCATTCCCCGTGCCGGGTGGGATCGCGTGTTGCGGCGAAAGACGATACGGCGGCACGGGCTTTTTTCGAGCGCTTCTTCGCGCCCCATCGCGTTGTCGCGTCTGATGGCGGGGGAAGCTCGTCCGATCAGGGCACCTTTACCGGATATTACGAACCCGAATTGCGCGGCGCCCGAAGCAAAGGCGGTCGCTATACGGTGCCGCTTTACATGCGCCCGCCCGAACTGGTGAGCGCCGACCTCGGCAGTTTCCGGGCCGAGCTAAAGGGACAGCGCATCGTCGGCAAGGCGGTGGCAGGCACGCTTCTGCCCTTTCCTGCACGGGGGGAAATCGACAACGGCGCGCTGGGCGGCCGCAAGCTGGAAATCGTCTGGGTTGATGACGCGGTAGACGCCTTTTTTCTTCACATCCAGGGCTCTGGGCGCATCCGGCTTGGCGACGGGTCGTTGCTGCGCGTCGGTTACGCGGCGACCAACGGCCGTCCCTACAGCTCAATCGGCAGGACGCTTCTGGCGCGCGGCGCAATCACCACCGACCAGATGTCCATGCAATCGATCAGGACGTGGCTCGCCGCCAATCCCGGCGAAGCAGCCGGCATCATGGCGGCCAACAGAAGGTATGTGTTCTTCCGCGAAATTTCCGGCCCCGGCCCGTTGGGTGCCCAGGGCGTAGCATTGACCCCGGGCCACAGCCTTGCGGTGGACCGCAAGTTCATGCCGCTTGGCGCGCCGGTCTGGCTTGATACGACAGAGCCGCTGAAACCGGAAAAGCCGCTGCGCCGCCTGATGGTGGCCCAGGATACCGGCAGCGCAATTCGTGGCCCGGTGCGTGGCGATTTCTTCTGGGGCCACGGGCCTGACGCGGCGCTGAGCGCCGGCCACATGAAAAGCCGGGGCCGCTATTACCTTCTGCTGCCCAAGAACACGAAGCCTGGGACTTAGGGGCGCGCGATGTCTGATGAAAAACCCGATGTAGGACTGTTCGTGACTTGTCTGGTGGATGCGATGCGCCCCCGGATAGGCTTTGCCGCCATTCGTCTGCTCGAAGAAAGCGGCTGCCGGCTGCATGTGTCGGCATCCCAGACCTGCTGCGGCCAGCCCGCCCATAATGCCGGGGACCAGGTTTCGGCGGCGACGCAAGGCCACAGCCGCGCAGCGTGACGCTTATTACCGGTCCGTCGCGCACCAGCGATATAGAAAAAACCGTGCAGATCGGTGTGCATGGCCCCAGGCGGCGGCATCTGGTGGTGATCGATGGAGCGTAAACCCAAACCCGGCAAGTTCGGCAAGCGTAGCGCCCGGCCAAGCGATGAGGACGCCGCCCTGTTCGAGGCGACGATGAAGGATGCCGAACGGCTTGAGACCGAACCCCCGACCACGCCCCTTCCGCCCGCACCCCACAAGGCCCGGGACGCCAGGCCGAAGCCGGCAGCGCCCACCCAGCCCGCCGCCACCGTTTCCCCAGGCTATCCCGATCTTGCCCCCGGCGCGACCGTGGGCGTCGACGACCGCACCATGCAGCGGCTCAAGCGTGGCCAGCTTCGGCCCGAGGCGCGGCTCGACCTGCACGGCAAGACCCAGGCGGAAGCGCACCGCGAACTTGTCACCTTTATCGAAGGCGCTAGAGGCACGGGGCGGCGCTGCGTTATCATCGTTACCGGCAAGGGGCGGGTCAGCGAGGGTGGCGGCGTGTTGCGCCGACAGGTGCCGCAATGGCTGAACGCGCCGGCTATCCGGCCCTGCGTGCTGGGTTTCGCCGCCGCCCAGCCCAAGGATGGTGGCGCCGGCGCACTTTACGTGTTGCTCAGGCGCAGGCGTTAGGGCAGTTTCTACTTACGTGGAATCGCGCCATCCCAATTTCTCGCCCGGCCACCCAACGAGGATCATCCCATGGGGGGCCAGGCGGGAGAGCGGGATGGGACAAGCTAACCGGGCGTCGCCCTAAAGAATGAACTTGGAAAGATCGGTGTCCTTGGCCAGGTCGGTGACGTTTTCACGCACGAATTGGGCATCCAGGGAGATGGATTCGCCGGCCCGGTCGGCGGCGGTGAAGCTGATATCTTCCAACAGCCTTTCCAGCACCGTCTGCAGCCGCCTTGCGCCGATATTTTCCACCGCGCGGTTGACCTCCGCCGCGACCGAAGCGATTTCCGAGATCGCATCGTCGGTGAAAACCAGCGCCACCTCTTCAGTCGCCAGCAGGGCTATGTACTGACGGATCAGGCTGGCTTCGGGTTCGGTCAGGATTAATTTCAGATCTCCTTCGGTCAGCGCCTTTAGCTCGACCCGGATCGGCAGCCGGCCCTGAAGTTCGGGCAGCAGGTCGGCGGGCTTGGCCAGGTGGAACGCGCCGGACGCAATGAACAGGATATGGTCGGTTTTCACCGCGCCGTGCTTGGTCGCCACCGTGGTGCCTTCTATCAGGGGCAGCAAGTCGCGCTGCACGCCTTCGCGGCTGACATCGGCGCCGTGCCTCTCGGCGCTGGCACAAATTTTGTCTACCTCATCCAGGAAAACGATGCCGTTCTGTTCAACGGCCTCGATGGCATCGCGCATGACCCTGTCTTCATCCAGCAGGTTGTCGCATTCCTCTTCCACCAGGATGTCGTGCGAATCGGCGACCGTCATGCGCCGGGGCCTTGTGCGCCCACCCATGGCTTTGCCAAAGATATCACCCAGATTGACCATGCCCATCTGGGCGCCGGGCATGCCGGGGATTTCAAAATTAGGCATCTGGCCGGCGCCGTCGGCCATTTCCAGCTCGATTTCCTTGTCGTTAAGCCCCCCCTCGCGCAGCATCTTGCGGAATTTCTGGCGCGTGTCTTCGCTGGCGTTTTCGCCGACCAGCGCGACCAGCACGCGGTCTTCCGCCGCCAGTTCCGCCTTTGCGGTAACTTCCTTGCGCATACGCGAGCGGATTTCCAGGATCGCCACCTCTACCAGATCTCGGATAATCTGTTCCACGTCGCGGCCGACATAGCCGACCTCGGTGAACTTGGTTGCTTCGACCTTGATGAACGGGGCTTGGGCGAGGCGCGCCAGCCGGCGCGCGATCTCGGTCTTGCCGACACCGGTGGGGCCGATCATGAGGATGTTCTTGGGCAGCACCTCTTCACGCAGGTCGTCGTCGAGCTGCTGGCGCCGCCAGCGATTGCGCAGCGCGATGGCCACGGCGCGCTTGGCGTCGGTCTGGCCGACGATGAAGCGGTCCAGCTCGGAAACGATTTCCCGCGGGCTGAAACTGGTCACGCGCTTTCCAGACTTTCCAGGGTAACGGAAGTATTGGTGTAAACGCAGATGCCCGCCGCGATGTCCATGGCGCGAAGCGCAATCTGCTCGGCATCCAGCCCGTCTACGGCTATCAAGGCGCTGGCCGCGGCCAGCGCGTAGGAACCGCCCGAGCCGATGCCGATAAGCCCTTCTTCCGGCTCAAGCACGTCGCCGGTGCCGGTCAGCACCAGCGATACGTCGCGGTCGGCAACCGCCATCATGGCCTCCAGCCGGCGTAGATAGCGGTCGGTGCGCCAGTCCTTGGCCAGCTCCACGCAGGCCCGCATAAGCTGGCCGGGATGCTGTTCCAGCTTTCCTTCCAGCCGCTCGAACAGGGTAAAGGCGTCCGCCGTGGCGCCGGCGAAACCGGCGATTACCGATCCGTCACCCAGCGGGCGAACCTTGCGTGCATTGGCCTTTATTACGGTGGCGCCCAGCGACACCTGGCCGTCGCCGGCGATGACCACCCTGCCTGCCCTGCGCACCGAAAGTATCGTCGTGCCGTGCCACAGGGCCTGATCTGTTTCCGCCATGTCTGCCCATCTCCATCATCGGCGGACCACCCTGCCGACGGGGCAAGATGTGGGACTTAATGCCGTCCCGTCAAGGGTGTAAGTGCATCTCCCGGAACGGGCTGGTTTATTGTGCCCCAACTTGCTAAAAGGGCGGCCTTCCGGCCACCCCATGCCAGCTACCCACGGGGCCGGGCAAAGCTTAAGGAGCGCCGCCATGCGCCAGGCAGACGTCGAACGCAAAACCAAGGAAACCGAGATCGTGGTCGAACTCGACCTCGACGGCACCGGGGCCTACGACGTTTCCACCGGTATCGGCTTCCTGGACCACATGCTGGAACAGCTTTCCAGGCACAGCCTGATCGATCTTAAGGTGCGCGCGAAAGGCGATACGCACATAGATTTTCACCACACTACGGAAGATACCGGCATAGCCATCGGCCAGGCGATCGACAAGGCGCTGGGGGAGAGGCGTGGCATCGTCCGTTTCGGGGCCGCGACCGTGCCCATGGACGAGACCCTGACCCGGGTTGCGCTCGATATTTCGGCCCGGCCCTATCTGGTGTGGCGGGTAGAATTTTCCAAGCCCAAGCTAATCCTATGGCTCCAACATCTATATCGTCAACAATAGTTGCGCCATTTCCAGTAGGAAGTACTAATCGAATTACTGTATTTACT
>PVBE010094794.1_pt1 | contig 10597 bp, 10 predicted proteins | sample 1631181 | NCBI WGS metagenome assembly PVBE01 (sample SAMN08397723, study PRJNA350692) | Marine metagenome, whole genome shotgun sequencing project. | isolation source: water | place: Pacific Ocean | collected 2012-04 | reverse complement strand
TCGGCATCAAGGTCAAGAAGCAGGCCGAGTTCATCTGGGGCGAGGTGCACGACCAGTACGGCCCGGACATCCCCGCGGTGCTGTTCCGCAAGCTGTTCGAGGGGCGCCGGAACCGCATGGTCGCGCGTAAATTGTGGCCGAAGGACAAGCCGCTGCCCGATATCGAGCAGTTCATCGCCCGCGATCTCCTCAAGGGGACGCTGCGCGACATGGGCTACTACCTGCAGGCTCCGCCCAAGGTTCAGGGCAGGCTCAATTAGGTAGAACTCGACACGAAACGAAAGCGCCCGGAACGACGTTCCGGGCGCTTTTTCTTTTTGGAGTGAGGGCCGTTTCGGCCCGGCTATTCGGCCGCCACCGGCGTCGCGGTCATGCCGAGCGCGTGCATGTAGGTGTCGAGCACCATTTCCAGCTCGCGCCGGTCGTTGTCGTCCAATTTTCTCAGCCGCACCACCTGGCGCATGATCTTGGGGTCGAAGCCGACGCCCTTGGCCTCCGAATAGACCTCGCGAATGTCCGCCGCGAGGTCCTGCTTCTCCTGTTCGAGCCGCTCGATCCGCTCGATGAAGGACCGGAGCCGATCCGGTGCGAATCCGCCGTCCGCCATGCCAATCTCTCCCTCTGACTTTTGGTGTCCGGCGGAGAGATTACGGGGGTGGAGCCGAATCGGAAAGATGCCGATCGTCAGTGGCCGGGATGCGATACCTTGAGCGCCGCCTTCTGTTCCGCCGTGGCCTCGGTCTGGTACTTGCCCTTCCACTCGTCGTAGGACATGCCATAGACGATCGTGCGGGCGTCATCGAGGCTCATGTCCATGCCGCGCTCCTCGGCCGCGGCGCGATACCATTTCGACAGGCAGTTGCGGCAGAAGCCCGACAGATTCATCAAATCGATGTTCTGCACATCGGTGCGTTCGCGCAAATGATCAACCAGCGTGCGGAACGCGGCCGCCTCGAGTTCGGTGCGTGTCTTGTCGTCCATCCCATCCTCCGACGTACTGGTGTGGTTCCGCCGATAATATTGGACCTGCCGGCCGAATTGTCCAACCCCGTCAGAGGCCGGCGACGGTCTCGGCGATCAGCTGATCCACCACCACATCGAGTGCCTGGCGCTCGTCGGCGCCGTCGGCAAGAGCACCGCGGTAGGCCATAAGCTGGCGGCGAGCGCTGGTGCCATTCTCGGCGATATCGCGCGCGTGCTCGACCTGGTCGACGCAGCCGAAGAATTCTGCGTCCTCGCGCAGCAGGGTTATCAGTTCATCCAGCAACTCGGTGAACGGCACCACCTCGCCGGCGCCGAAATCGACCAGCCCTTCCTCCACGCCGTAGCGCTGCGCCCGCCACCGGTTCTCATCGACCAGGAAGCGCGAATAGATGCGCCAGCGCTGATTGTCGAGCCTTAGCCGGTACAGCATGCGGCAAATGCAGCGGTAGATCGCCGCGATCGCGATCGTGTCGTCGAGCCGTGGACAAACGTCGGTCACGCGCATCTCCAATGTCGGGAAGCGCGCGCTCGGGCGGATGTCCCACCACACTTTTGTGGCGTCCTCGATCAGGCCGGCGCGGATCAGGGTTTCGACGGTGCGCTGATATTCGCCGTGGCTCGCGAATTGCTCCGGCAGGCCGGTTCGCGGTAGCTCGTTGAAAACGCAGAGGCGGTACGATTTCAGCCCCGTGTCCGTCCCCTCCCAGAATGGCGAGGACGTACTCAGCGCCAGCAGATGTGGCAGGAAATAAGGCGCCTGGTTGAGGACGTCGATGCGGAGCTCCTCGTCCTCGATGGCGACGTGGACATGCATGCCGCAGATCAGCAGCCGGCGCGCCGTGACCTGCATGTCCTGGTCGAGCGCGTGATAGCGGTCCTTGTCGGTATGGACCTGGTCGCGCCACTGCCCGAAGGGATGGGTCGAGGCGGCGATCGGCGCAAGGCCGTAATCGTCGGCCACGTCGGCCACGGTGCGCCTGAGAAGCGCAAGCTCGGCGCGCGCCTGGTCCATGGTGTCGCAGACACCGGTGCCGACCTCGATCTGGGTCTGCAGGAACTCGGGCGTCACCCGGCCCTGGAGGCGGCGCTCGCACTCGGCCAGCATTTCGGGCGGCGGCGAGGCGGCGAGATCACGGCTCGCGCGGTCGACGAGGAGATATTCCTCCTCGATGCCGACGGTAAAGCTCGGGGCGTGCGCGGCCATTCAATAGACCTCCGTGCGGTAGAGGGCGGGATCGGCCAGGATGCCTTCCAGCGACTCGCCGATCACCTCGGCCATGCGCGCGATGCCTTCGTCGTCGCGGACCGTGTCCTCGCGGACCTCGATCATGGCGTTGGGAAGCCCGGCAGCCGACGCATGCACCTCGATCGTATAGCCGTAATGCTCGCGCCCGGAATAGGGCACGTTGTCGCCGACGGCGATCCCGTCGTGACGGCGAAGCGCGGCCAGCAAGGGCTCGGGGATGCGGGGGTCCGAATCCCACAGAACGCATACGTGCCAGGGCCGCGCGATGCCGTCCATCTCGGGCGTGAAGCTGTGGATCGCGATTACCGCGGGCGCGGCGCCCGTCAAGCGGATGTCGGCGATGGTGCGCTCGACCGCGCGATGGTAGGGGTGGAAGATCGCATCGGTCCGGCGCGCCGTCTCCTCGGGCGAGACCGCGGCGTTGCCGGGAATGACGATGCCGTCGCTGACCGCCGCGATCGAGGTCTCGTGGCCGAGCTTCCGGTTGCAGTCGATCACCAACCGCGAATATCCCGCGAGGATCGCCGGCGCATCGAGCCGTTCGCTCAGCCGGCGCGTGATTGCCGCCGCGCCCCGGTCCCAGGCGATATGGTGGTCGAGCACGCCCGCATCGAGGCCCAGGTTCGACAGCGCCGCCGGTATGGCGTTGCTGGCGTGATCGCATACCAGGACGACAGGCGCGGCGCCGGATTCGTTGATCACGGTGACGGGTTGCAGCGGGGTCGTATTCGGATTCATCGGCGGACTATATCTCAACGGTTTAACGAAACCACTCTCTGCCGTATTGGAGGGTGGACGGGCAACCGATATAAGTCCGCCCATGAGCGATATCCACGGGGGGCACCGAAACCCGGCCGCCATCGCCGACCGACGCGCGCTGGCCGCGCTGTTCGCCGGCGCGTGCGGTATCGCATTCGCGCCCATCTTCGTCCGTCTCAGCGAGCTGCCGCCGACGGCGACCGCATTCCAGCGTTTCGCGCTCGCGGTGCCGGTGCTGTGGGCATGGCTTGCGATCAGTGACGCGCTCGACAAGCGCAATGGCCGGCCGCGCCGCCGCCGCCCGGCCGTGCCCGCCGATTACGCGATCCTCGCCCTCGCCGGGTTGTTCTTTGCTGGCGATATGGGGTTCTGGCATTGGTCGATCACCTATACCTCGGTCGCCAACGCGACGCTGCTGGCCAACACGGCGCCGGTGTTCGTCGTCCTTGGCGGCTGGATTATTTTTGGCCAGCGGGTCCGGCCGTTATTCCTAATAGGAATGGCGACCGCGATGGCGGGCACTGTCGTGCTGATGCACACCAGCATCGCGCTCGGCGAGCGCAACATGCTGGGCGATGCGCTCGGCATCGTGACCGGAGTGTTCTACGCCGCTTACTTGATGACGATCGAGCGTCTGCGCGCGGCCTACGACACCATGACCATCATGGCGTTTGCGATCCCCGTCAGCGCCCTCGCAATGTTAGGCGTCAGTGTGGCCGCCGGAGAGCCGTTGCTGCCGCCGTCGGCGACCGGATGGACCGTGCTGATCGCCCTCGCGCTGGTCTCGCAGGTGTTCGGCCAGGGCTTGATCGCCTATGGATTGGCGCATCTGCCGGTCGCGTTCGCCTCGGTCAGCCTGCTGGTCCAACCGGTCATGGCGACGTTCTGGGCGTGGCTGCTGTTGGCCGAGCCGCTGGGGCCGACCCAGGCGCTCGGCGCGGTGGTGGTGCTGGCCGGCATCTATATCGCCCGTCGCGCCGGCACCGGAGTTTGACGGAATGGAGCCGCGCGAGATCCTGCTCGATCTGTTCCATGCCGCGCTGGCGGCGGTCGATCCGGCGCGCGTGGTGCCGGCACACCTTCCCGCGCCGCCGCCGAGCCGCACCGTCGTGGTCGCCGCGGGCAAGGCCGCCGCCGCCATGGCGCGGGCGGTCGAGGACGCCTGGCCCGGGCCGCTTTCCGGTCTCGCCGTGACCCGCCACGGACACGGTGTAGCCTGCCGGCACATCGAGGTGATCGAGGCGGGCCATCCGTTGCCCGACGCCGTCGGCCGCGACGCCGCGCGCCGGTCGCTCGACCTGGTGGCGGCGCTCGGCGCGGACGATCTTGCGCTGTTCCTGATCTCGGGCGGCGGCTCGGCGCTCTTGACTCAACCGGCGCCGGGGCTCTCGCTCGCCGACAAGCAGGCGGTGACGCGAAGCCTCCTCGTCTCTGGCGCGACGATCTCGGAGATCAACTGCGTCCGCAAGCACCTCTCGGCGATCAAAGGGGGGCGCCTCGCCGAGGCCGCCCTGCCGGCGCGCATGGCGACCCTGGTGATCTCCGACGTTCCCGGTGACGATCCCGCGACGGTCGCGTCCGGGCCGACGCTTGCCGATACCACGACTCTTGCCGACGCTCGGGCGGTAGTGGCGAAATACGCCATCCCGGCGCCGCGATCGGTCACTCGTCATCTCGCGGATGCGGCCAACGAGACACCGGCAGCGTTGCCGCCGACGGACGTTCAAATTATCGCCCGTGCCGCCGATGCGCTGGACGCGGCCGCCGCGCGTGCGCGCGATCTAGGGATCGAGCCGGTCCAACTCGGCGGCGATCTCGAGGGTGAGGCGCGCAAAGTCGCGGCGGACCACGCGAGGCTCGTATCCGGCCGGGCGCCGTCGGTGCTGCTGTCGGGTGGCGAGACGACGGTGACGGTGGGCAAGGCGGGCGGTCGCGGCGGGCGCAACACCGAGTATCTACTGGCGCTCGCGCTGGCGCTCGACGGCGACCCTCGGGCTCACGCCATCGCCTGCGATACCGATGGCATCGACGGCACCGAGGACAACGCCGGCGCGGTGATCGGACCCGATACCCTGGCCCGCGCCCGCGCCTGCGGCCTCGATGCAAGAGGTATGCTCGACGCCCACGACAGCTATGGTTTCTTCGCCGCGCTCGACGATCTCGTCGTCACCGGCCCGACGCGCACCAACGTCAACGACTTCCGCGCAGTTCTCATCGGCGCCGGCTGATCGGCGCTGGCGCCCTGCAACATATTGATCTATAAGCCCGATCATGCGACGGCACAGACGCGTCAAGATTGTTGCAACCCTCGGCCCGGCAAGCGAGTCGGGCGAGGCGATTCACGCCCTGTTCGAGGCGGGGGCCGATGTCTTTCGCCTCAACTTCAGCCACGGCGCGCATGCCGATCATGCCGAGCGCGTGCGCACGATCCGCACCCTCGAGCGCGACACCGGCCGGCCGATCGGGATCCTGATGGACCTGCAAGGCCCCAAGCTCCGCATTGGCACGATTAGCGACGGCGCGGTCGAGCTCGCGGCAGGCTGTCCGTACCGCCTCGACTTGTCGGACACGCCGGGTGACGCGAAGCGCGCGCCCCTGCCCCATTCCGAGATCTTCCAGGCGTTGGCGCGTGATACCGACGTGCTGCTCGACGACGGCAAGATTCGCCTTCGGGTCACCTCGTGCGGCGCCGATTTCGCCGACACCGAAGTGATCACCGGCGGCCGGCTGTCCGACCGCAAGGGCGTCAACATCCCCGATGCCCTGCTCGGTTTCTCCGCCATGACCGACAAGGATCGCGCCGATCTTCGTTTCGGCCTCGACCTCGGCATCGACTGGGTCGGGCTGTCGTTCGTCCAGCGCCCCGACGACGTGGCCGAGGCGCGCAAGCTGATCGCCGGCCGCGCGGCGGTGATGTCCAAGCTCGAGAAACCCGCCGCCATCGATCGGCTCGACGAGATCGTCGACCTGTCCGACGCGGTGATGGTCGCGCGCGGCGACCTCGGCGTCGAGTTGCCGCCCGAGGACGTGCCCAGCTTGCAGAAGCAGATCATCCGCGTCTGCCGCGAGGCCGGCAAGCCCGTCGTCGTCGCAACCCAGATGCTTGAATCCATGATCAGCGCGCCGGCGCCGACCCGGGCCGAGGCGTCCGACGTCGCCACCGCCGTATACGACGGCGCCGACGCGGTGATGTTGTCGGCCGAGACCGCGTCGGGCAACTATCCGCGCGAGGCGGTGGCGATCATGAACCGCATCATCGAACGGGTCGAGCGCGACGAGAGCTACCGCGCCATCATGGACGCGGTCCATCCCAACCCGGAGGAGACGGCGCCCGATGCGATCACCGCCGCGGCCGCGCAGGTCGCCTCGACCGTCAAGGCGGCGGCGATCGTGACCTTCACCACCTCGGGCTCGACGTCGTTGCGCGCCTCGCGCAAGCGTCCGACGGCGCCTGTCTTGTGTATTACCGAGAGCGTCGAGACCGCGCGCCGTCTCGCCGTCGCCTGGGGCATCCACTGCGTCGTCACCGAGGACGTCAAGAGCTTCGCCGACATGGTCGACAAGGCGTGCGAGGTGGCCTTGAGCGAGGAGTTCGCCGGCCGCGGCGAGCGCATCGTCGTCACCGCGGGCGTTCCCTTCGGCACGCCGGGCGCCACCAACATTCTCCGCATCGCCTGGGTCGGCCAATAGGCTGTTGGTATAATTCGCCCGATTGCCGCACCGCCGGGCCGATAACATAATCGCGGGCTAACGGGAGGTCGGGGATGAACCATCCGGCTCTGGGCTACGGTTTCGTGGTTTTCGCCGTCCTGTTGTGGGCTGGTAACGCGATCATCGGGCGCATCGCGCCCGATTCCGACGTTCCGCCGATCGCGCTTAATTTCTGGCGCTGGGTGTGCGCTTTCTTCGTTCTGCTGCCATTCGCGTTGCCCAAGCTGCGCGCGCAGTGGAGCCTGTTCAAGGCCCATTGGTGGTTGTGGGCCGTGTTCGGCGCGGTCACGGTGGCCGGCTTCAACACGGTGTTCTACATCGCGCTGCAGGATACGACCGTGGTCCAGGGCACGCTGATCAGCGCGATCATGCCGGTCCTGGTTCTCGTCGCCGCGCGGATATTGTTCGCCCAGCCGATCACGGCGCGCCAGCTAGGCGGCGTGCTGATATCCATCGTCGGCGTCGCGGTCATCGTGACGCGGGGCGACGCGAACGTTCTCGCCGGAATGAACCTCAATATCGGCGATGCCTGGATGCTGCTCGCCGTGGTGTTCTGGGCGGCACAGACAATTCTGATTCGATTTCTGCCCAAGGGCATGGACCTGGTCGCGTTCCAGGTCGCGGCATTCGTGGCCGGGCTCGCGGTGCTGGCTCCGTTCTATGTCGTCGAGACCCTGGGTGGGCGTCCCATGCCGATCAGCCGGGATGCGGCGCTGTTCGTCGGCTACACCGCGCTGGTCGCGAGCGTGATGGGATTCACCTGCTGGAACATGGGTGTTATTCGCCTCGGGCCCAAGACGGCCGGCTATTTCGGCAATTTGTTTCCGGTGTTCGGCGCCACCCTCGGTATCGTTCTGCTCGGCGAGGCGTTCCGTTGGTTCCACGCCCTGGGCGGCATCGTGATCCTCGGCGGGATCTACCTCGCCACCTACAGCCCTGTCGCATCCAAGCCGGTTTCATCCACTGACACCGGATAGGCTCGGGCTTGGGTCGCGACGCCGGCCGTCACACGAACTTGTGAACCCCACTCCGCGCCCGGTTGCGCTATGCACCCCGCAATAAGTAGAAATCACCGAACCATAACGAACGGGAGGCTTTCATGATCGTCGTCATCGGTGGAACGGGAAATACGGGACGCGCGCTGGTCGCTGCGCTTTCGGCCAAGGGGCTGGACTTCAAGTGTCTGGTGCGCGACGTCGACAAGGCGCGCGAGACGCTGGGCGCGGACGTGGCGCTGGTGCAAGGCGATCTCGATGATCCGGCGAGCCTCGACCACGCATTCGAGGGCGCCGACAAGGTTTTCCTCAATTCCGGCCACGGCCCCGCGCTGAAGCAACAGCAGTTGAACGCCATCGAAGCCGCCAAGCGCGCCGGCATTTCCCAATTCGTCAAAATGTCGGGGTCCGAGAAGGGAGTCACCGCCGACGGCCCGTCGCAGATCATGCGGGATCACTACCAGGTGGAACAGGCGCTCAAGGCGTCCGGCCTTGCCTGGACGATCGTCCAGCCCAACTACTTCATCAACAACGTGATGATGTTCGCGCCGATGATCTCCGCCGTGTCGAAGTTCATGTCGCCGATCGCGCCGGACGCGCCGATCGCCACGATCGACGTCCGCGACACCGCCGATTGCGCGGTCGCGGTGATGACCGAGCCGGGCCACGAGGGCAAGACCTACTACCTGGCCGGCGGGTTGATCACGCTCAATCAGCTCGCGGCCGAGTTCACCCGCGTCCTCGGGCGCGAGATAACGTTGGTCACGGTGCCCTGGGAAGGCGCCAAGGCGGGGATGGAGAAGCAGGGCATGCCCGACTGGCTGATCGCCCATTTCGGTGGAATCGCCGCGTTCGTCTCCGGGGGTGGCATGGGCGCGACGTCCGACTGGATCGAGAAGCTGAGCGGCCATGCGCCCCGCACCCTCGGTGCCTTCATCGAGGAGCGCAAGGCGGCCTTCGGCGGCTGACCCGGTCGCCACGCCCGCGCGCACGAATGGACAGGCTTCGCTACCTCTCGTAGTATTCCCCCGCCAGGGAACTCCGAGGGAAACCCGTCTTGTCCGTCGAACGCGCGCAGCGCCGCCTCGCCGCCATCCTCGCCGCCGACGTGGTCGGATACTCGCGGCTGATGGGCGCCGACGAGGGCGGCACGCTGGCCCGGCTCAAGGCGCTGCGCGCGGAAGTGTTCGATCCCGAGACGGCGACGCATAACGGGCGCATCGTCAAGACCACCGGTGATGGCGTGCTGGTCGAGTTCGCGAGCGCGGTCGATGCCGTCGAGTGCGACGGCGCGGTGCAGCCGGAGGATCAGCGCATCGAGCTTCGCATCGGCATCAATCTCGGCGACATCATCGTCGACGACGACGACATCTATGGCGACGGGGTCAATATCGCGGCCCGCATGGAGGGGCTCGCCGACGCCGGCGGAGTGCGCATCTCGGGCACCGTGTTCGATCAGGTGCGCGGCAAGCTCGACCTCGCATTCGACGACCTCGGAACGCGCGAGGTCAAGAACATCGCCGAGCCCGTGCGGGTCTATGGCGTCGCGCTGGGCGAGGGCGCCGGCGCGACCGGGGCAGCCGCCACTCCGGCGCCTTCCAACAAGCCGTCTATTGCCGTCATGCCGTTCGCCAACATGTCGGGCGACGTGGAACAAGAGTACTTCGCGGACGGCATCACCGAGGATCTGATCACCGATCTCTCGAAGGTATCGGGGCTGTTCGTGATCGCGCGCAATTCGTCGTTCGCCTACAAGGGCCAGGCGCTCGATCTCAGACGCGTCGGCCGCGAGCTCGGCGTGCGCCACGTGCTGGAAGGCAGCGTGCGCAAGGCGGGCGGGCGGGTACGCATCAACGCCCAGCTGATCGACGCCGCGACCGGCGGCCATCTCTGGGCCGAGCGCTACGACGGCGAGCTCGACGACATCTTCACCCTGCAGGACGAGATCACGGAAAAGATCGTCACGGCGCTCGAGGCCAGCCTGACACCGTCCGAGCAGGCCCGCGCCGGCCACCGGCTGACCAACGACATCGAGGCCTACGATTTTTTCTTGCAGGCGCGTCGGCAGATGTCGTTGTTCACTCCGGAGTCCATGGCCGAGGCGGTTGCGCTTTGCGAGAAGGCGATCGAGATCGATCCGGGTTTCGCGGCCGCATCCGGATTCGTGGCATTTCCGCTCCAATGCACTGCCACCTTTTTGTGGCCCGGGCACGAGGATGCGCTCGATCGCGGATTGAAGTTCGCCGAGAACGCCGTCGCCCTCGACGAGTCGCTGGGATTGGCGCATATGGGGCTGGGCTGGACCCACCTGTTTCGCCACGATCACGACGACGCCATCGAAAGCTTCGAGCGCGCCACCGCGCTCGACCCCAACACCGCCGAGCCTTACGCCTATTACGCCGAATGCCTGAACTACGCCGGGGACCCCGAGAAAGGAATCGAATTCAGCGAGAAGGCGTTGCGGTTCGACCCCACATTACCGCCCAACTGCGCCTTCCACCTCGGACATTCCCATTTCCTGCTGGGCAACGACGACGACGCGCTAAGGTTCGTCGGTTCCGCCATCGACCGCGCCCCCACGTTCCCATATGCCCACGTCATCATGGCGGCGCTGCACGCCGAGCGGAACCGCATGGAAGACGCGGCCCGGGAAGTGGCGACGAGCCTCGAACTGGTGCCGGGATTCACCGTCGAGAACCTAGTGCGAATCTACCCGTATCGTGGGCCGGACATGCGCGAGCGGTTCCAGGCGGGCCTCCTGAAGGCCGGCTTCCCGGAAGGCGGCTGAACGATGGCGGCTGCAAGGCCGGCTGGGACGGCTGAGCGAACGGCCCGCGCGTGCCGGCTCAGCCGCCCTCGATCAATTGCCAGATGAGCTTGATCTCCATCACCACGATCAGGC
>PVBE012483325.1_pt1 | contig 10598 bp, 12 predicted proteins | sample 1631181 | NCBI WGS metagenome assembly PVBE01 (sample SAMN08397723, study PRJNA350692) | Marine metagenome, whole genome shotgun sequencing project. | isolation source: water | place: Pacific Ocean | collected 2012-04 | reverse complement strand
GATTTGCGTGTCGCATCGCCCGACCGCCGGAGACGGCGAGAAGCGCGGCGAACAAAACCCCCTTGGAAGAGATGGTTAGCTAATTTCATCATGAATCGCGACCGCAGCTCTCAAATCGATGCCTTATTCAGACGTTCCCTTACGGGCAGCATCGCGGTGCCCCGCCCATAAATCGACTTTAAGCGCCCCGCCCTGATAAAGCGCGAAAGCCGCGCCAACGTCTCCGTCGTCCATATTGCGCTCAAACGCGGCACCGACGGCGTTGAAATCCGGCGCGCAAAGTGCCTGCGTGGAATCGGTCGATGACATAGCCGGTGGAGCTCCCAGAAGAGAATCCAGGGTACCCGAAAAAATGCTTGGGTCGAGATTCGGATCGTCCGCGTTGCCCCCTATTGCGGCGCCGCACCTCGCGGGTTTCAAAGGCACCGAGTGAAGTCGATGTGGACGAGAAATAGGTATTGTGTCCCCGGATTCCGTTCGATTTTTCGACATCCGGCAACGGGGCCTCGGCCGGTTGTCTAACAGCAGCCTCCGCTGCAGCCGCCGGTTGCGGCGACTCGCTGTGCGCTCGCGAGCGCGCTCGCTCCCACGGTGATGCTGACGGGGCGCTGCGACGTCGAGGACGTCGCCGTTGTCGTCGCAGGTGTACGTGCGCGCAACTCCCTGTTGAACCCGGTCGATATGCGATATTCGTGAGCCGCGATTTTAGTACGGATCTCGATCGAATCCGGACCGCTGACCGACCAGCCGTCGAATGTGCTGCCGTCCAGCATCACACGGACCGAACCGGGATCCGGAAGGCCACCGACAGTGAACCCGGTCTCGTTGCCGCGTTCCGAGGCAGTGGCGCAGTACGTCTCCACCCACAGCTCACCCGCATCTAGATCGTTCCAGCATTGCGACAGGCCGAGCTTCGGGTAATCGACCCCGGACACGGTCGGCTCGGAGAACTTCTCGAGGTTCGGCTCGTTGAACACGCGCGACCATGCACCCGGTTCGCCGAGCTCGCTCAATACCATGAGGCTCGAGAGCTGGCCGCGTGGCCATTCCTCCCCGAACCCGAACCACCAGCCGAAGTGATCGCCGTCGGGCCCGAAGAATTTCGGCTCGAAGTCGGCCTCGGCTACCTGGCGTAGTCGCGACTCGGTGGCGCTGTCGCCGACCTCCCGCGCCGTGATGATTCCAAGGGTCAGCCAGCGCGGATCGGGATGGAGTTGCAGCAATGCCTTGTCCGGGGCGTTCCAGCCGAGCTTGTTCACTGCCATTTCGTAGAGTTTCGTCCCGAGCTCGCGGCTGCGTGGGAGGACGTACAGCGTGATCGCGATCGCTGCATACGCGCCGACCTCGTCGCGCAGCGTGCACATCGATCGTTCAATCGGATCGTAGTAGAACGCAAACCAGTCTATGTTGCCCTTGCTGTCGAAGCCCATGTAATGCTTGTGCGCGTATTCTATCCAGCGTTCGTACACCCAGTTCGTCTGAGCGTCGTACAAGCCGTCGTAGAGCTGCATGCCGACCCCGCCGCCGCTTACGCAGAACGGCCAGATCTTCGTGTTTTCGCAGTGCACGCCCTGTGGCCGCTCGGCCCATTGGTCGTGCATGAAGCTCACGAGCTGATGGTGATCCCATTCGAACGCGCGTCCCTGGTAGCCCGCCATCTTGAACGGCTGCTCCCACTTCGCGTCGCCGGAAACGTAACGGTAGAAACACAACAACAAGTTAAAAAAGGCACGGAAGAAAAAATTGCCGTCAGAGCCGACGGGATCCGGTTGCAAGCCCCACGGTTCGACGCCGTTCGCGACCCAGCCGGGAGAATCGTAGTGTCCGCGCAGATGCTCGGGCGAAACCGCGAGCCACTCCGGCGGATAATTTTGTTGGTCCGGGTCGTTGCCGATCATAGTCAGCCAATCGATGGCGGCCTGGAACGTCGTGTGGCGCATGACGAGTTCGTCCGCGATGCGCGTATAGGCTTCACGCCAGGCCGGCGTGATGTCGCACATCACCGGCAACACATAGCCGGTTTCGTGCAAATCGAAGCGGCCGAGGCTGCACATCGGCGGTGTGCTGTACCGATCCCACCATGGGTGCGGTTCGCCGTCGACGCTCCAGTCGTCCTCGGTCGTCGCCTTGTCCCATATAAAGCGCAGCCATCCGCGGGCGCGCTCATCGAGACGCGGAAAGGTATTCGTAGTCATCCAGGGTTCCTCAGCGGGCGGCGCGGCCGCGGTACTACCATAGCCTGACCGGTTCACCGGCCGAGCCGCGTGGCATCACCATTTGCGCGTGTCGTGCATGGGCCGCGGTCCAGGCGGGATCGAGCTCACTCGCGGGCGGTTCGCGCACGATACGCGACGCGACCCGACTATTCGGATCATGCGCGATATACGCGTTGGGCGGTGGTGACTTCAATGGTGCCGTACGCCCGATCGGGAGCACGAAGCGCGTCAAGGCAAAGAACCACAGGAGGAGCACCGCATTGCCTTCGTACTCGGCCCTGCGACCCAGCAGCGCGTTAACGATGCGCCCGACCGCGCGCGGCGACAGTAGTGTGACGACGCCGAGCCAGGCGTTGTCGAAGCAGATTCCGACCGACGGGTTCTCGATGCGTCCGGAGCGCGATGTGAGCGCGCGCGGTGTGAAATCGAAGACACGGTGGACGCCGTCCGCGCTCCCGATTTGCACCGTGCGAGGATGCGCAACCTGACTGCGGAAATGCGAGCTCGCGCGACACGCGACCTGCATGGCCAGGCCGAGGAACGCGAGCGTCCCGCGAAACAGCGCCCGAGTCAGCGGTCCGCTCGGGTTGCGTGATTCAGACTCCGCGAATACGGTCGCGCTCGAATAGGGTCTCATCGCCTGCTCCGGCTCAATCGGGAATGCCGGCCATCATATCAAAATGCGGATTCGCGGGGCCAGATTGTAAACCGGCATGGGCGTTTGACCCGGTATCGGCGCCGATCCGTCGTGGAAGTTATTGATTCTTAGTGTTGGAGTGGGTCAATATTCGAGGCCGATCCACACTGGAAAAGCAGGAATTGGTGATGCATACCGAAGATGCGGCCTCTCGCGGCGTTCGAGACGGGGACCTGGTCGCGATCTTTAACGATCGCGGCAGAGTCGTAGCCCCGGCTTCGGTTACGGACCGAATCATGCAAGGCGTCGTTCGTTTATACCATGGCGCCTGGCCCGACCTGCAACCCGATGGTACGGATCTGGGGGGCAATCCCAACTTCCTTACCAGCGATACCCCGTCGCCGGCGGGAGCCGCCAATAAGAACGGCGCGCTGGTTCAGATCGAAAAGTATATTGGTAAATATGACGAGCAAACTGCGTAACATTCGGTTCGTGTCTTTTCGTCTCGACCAGGTGCGCAACCAAGCGATGCCATTTGCCATGGTTTGGGGGCGGATCCGGGGTGCGATCAATGGCATGTGATCGCGACCAGTTAACTCGATGGAGAACTAAATAGCGGGAAGTAGTACTTTCTGCCGGACCGACGATGCAAGACCTAGTTATCGATTCATACACCAGGGGAGAACGGTATCGATTCCTTTCGATATTTTTTTCGCAGGAACCTGTCGTCGAGTATATCGATCGTTTGAGTAACGAAGCCGAGAACATAAAGCAGTTATTCAAAACGGAAGAATCGAATCTTGATGAAGAAATCGATAGCTTGGTTGTGGAGTTATTGAAGGTTTTCTCTTCCGAAGATAAAAACCATGAAGTCGAGAAGCTATATTTTGATTACATGCGTTTGTTTGTCGGGCCTGATGGCCCGCATGCACCGCCATGGGAATCGGTCTATACCTCCGAAGAAGCGTTGATATTCGAAAAATCTACCCTGCAGGTTCGAGAGCAATACGCCCAGCTCGGTTTGGAGTACGTGCTGAAAGACAGTGAACCAGATGACCATATTGCACCGGAACTACAATTCATGGCCCACGTGTCCGATCAGGTTAAGACAGCAGAAAGTGACGCGAACATTGTTCGCGGTGCTCTAGAACGCCAGCTGTTGTTTTTGGAAACGCATCTGTCGAAATGGGTCGGTCGATTCTGTGACGAAATAGAAAAGAATGCTCAATCGGGGGTTTTTCAAAAGTTGCCGTTGCTTCTTCGAGCATTTGTCTCGATAGATTACCAGCAATTAGAAAGATCTTTAGCGAGTATGAATCAATAGAGGTCGAGGGTTTAGCGTATGAGCAAGCAGCTGGGATTTTACGTAAATTCACTGAGGTGCATTGGCTGCAGAACGTGCGAAATCGCGTGTAAGGACAAGAATGATCTGGGTGTTGGGGTCAAATTCAGGCACGTGAGCAACTATGAGGGAGGTACGGGAACGGATCTCTACGGTTACTCAATTTCGCTCGCCTGTAACCATTGTGCAAATCCCGCGTGCGTTCCTGTATGCCCGACGGGCGCATTATACAAGCGCGCCAAAGATGGCATCGTTGATTTCGAATACGAACAGTGCAACGGTTGCCGCCGTTGCGAGTGGGCCTGTCCCTATGGAGCACCGCAATTCATCGAAGAAGACAACAAGATAATGAAATGTTATGCCTGCTCGGACTACGTTGACGCCGGGCAGGATCCGGCTTGTGTGGCGGCGTGCCCGCTACGGGCGCTGCATTTTGGCGATATCGATGAGATGAAGAACAACGCTGCCGCAGATGCGGCGAAGGCGGGTATTGTGCCGAGCGATTTCGCGGATACCGGCTTAACCAATCCGTCGGTAGTCTTCAATCTTCACCCGGAAGCGGTAAAGCGAACGTAAGGGCACGTACTTAGGATTGTTAAAGCATGGTGATTGCCTCGTCATCGGCAAACTTGCCGGGCATGGCGTGCTAAATCAGTACAAGTGAGAGTATAGCGATGGTCAGAAATACGGTAACGCGGGAACGGTCAGGGACAGTGGTAAAGACCGATCGAATTTTGAGTTACGTTTTTGTGCTCGTATTCGTGGTCGGATATGCCGGTACTGGTTTGGCCGCTGAAGAGGCCGCCGGATCAAAGACTGCCGCGGATGTCGTTATGACGGATCCGTCATCTCCGTACCATCCGATCGAGTTGTCGACGACGAAAGAGCGCGATCTATGGAACAAAAAGATGGCCTGTGAGCGCGCCCACGAAGCAACAATGAACGATAAAGGTTGCTTGGGGTGTCACGCGGGCGTAAGCGCTGCCAAAGCCGCGGATGGAAAGACATCGAAAATACACAACTGGCACTACGTCGAACTCGAGATGGGATTCAAGTGCGGCACGTGTCATAAGCGGGTTGATCACCGCAACGGTAACGGCATGAGCATGCGCAAACAAACGGATCCTGGGTTGTGCCAGAACTGTCATCCGACGTTTGACAAAAAGCTCTTTGGAACGGAGCAATGGCGCAACATTGCCCGTTCTGCTGCCAAAGTGTTTTTTGAAAAAAACAAATAGACTTTCGGTTTATCGCCTTCCGATGGGTGGGCATCGCGACACCTGATTTCGAGTGCGGCGGCGCAACGGTCGTAACCGGCCGAAAACGTGCGCCCCGTCGAGCGGATTTGAATGTCTGAGGTCAGATACAACTTGCTAATTTCTTCGGTCGCGCCGTCGCCGCTGGTGTAACTCGCTTGCCGGAATGCGCCTCGGCCTCGTCGTAGAGGCGAGTGGTGAGGAGCTTGTTGCCCGCAATATGAAAGTGCCGATGCACGAACCGGTCAACCCCGCCACCTCACCCGGACGGCTGGTTCATCCAATAGACGCAAACGGTGTGATGGTCGAATCCGTTGCCCGCTAACTCAATCTAAGGAAGACAAAATGGATTTCCAATTCAGCGACAAGATCCAGGCCTTACAGGAACGGCTCACCGGGTTCCTGAACGAACACGTTTATCCGCTGGAGCCGGAATATTCCAACCACGTGCAGCAAGCCGGCGGCTGGACGACACCGCCGATCATGGATGAATTGAAGGCGAAGGCGCGCGACGAGGGGCTATGGAATCTGTTCATGCCGGACGACGAACACGGTGCGGGTTTGAACAATCTCGATTATGCCCCCTTGGCGGAGATCATGGGACGGGTCGATTGGGCATCGGAAGTGTTCAACTGTAGCGCTCCCGATACGGGCAACATGGAAGTTTTGGCCCGTTACGGCACCCAAGCGCAGAAAGATCAATGGCTGACGCCGATGCTGAACGGGGAGATACGTTCCTGCTTTTCGATGACCGAACCGGCGGTTGCCTCCAGCGATGCCACCAATATCGAATGCCATATCGAACGTGACGGCGACGACTATGTCATCAATGGTCGCAAATGGTTCTCCTCCGGTTTTTCCAATGAACGGTGCAAGTTCGCCATCGTGATGGGGAAGAATGCCCCGGAGGCTCAAAACCCTTATGTACAGCAATCGATGATCCTGGTGCCGAAAGGTGCGCCGGGCATGACGTTCGTCCGTAATCTTAGTACTTTCGGTTACCAGGGGATGCCGTACGGACATCCGGAGATCCTCTTCGAGAATGTTCGTGTACCGGCCGGCAACATACTGCTGGGTGAAGGTCGCGGTTTTGAGATTGCCCAGGGTCGTCTGGGTCCCGGTCGCATTCATCACTGCATTCGTTTTATCGGCTCGGCACAACGGGCTCTCGAACTGATCTGCCAGCGAGCCGAGAGTCGTAGCGCCTTCGGTTCTAAGCTGTCCGAACATGGCTCACTGCGAGAGGATATTGCCAAATCATTTTGCGAAATCGAACAGGCCCGACTGCTGACGCTCAAAGCGGCCGACAAAATGGACCGCGAAGGCAACAAGGAAGCCCGTGATCTGATCGGTGCAGCAAAGATCGTCGTGCCGAAGATGGCGGCGGCGGTGATCGACCGTGCCATCCAGGTGCACGGTGCCAAGGGTTTTACCGAAGATACCTTCCTGCCGAAAGCGTACGCTACTGCCCGTTATCTTCGCGTTGGTGACGGTCCGGATCAGGTCCACATGTCCTCCCTCGCGCGGCAGTTGTTACGCCGCTACGCTGGCTAAGGATCTCGAAGATGGGAGATAAGTTATTTGACCTGAGCGGTCGGGTGGCACTGGTCACCGGCTCAACCCAGGGATTGGGCGAGGCCACGGCTCTGGTGCTGGCCGAGCACGGTGCTCATGTGATCATTTCCAGTCGCAAACAAGAAGCCTGCGACGATGTCGCTAAAAGCTTTCGCGATCGAGGGTTGAGCGCCGAAGGCTTCGCCTGCGACATCGGCAAAGAGGCGGCAATCGAAACGATCTACGAACATCTCGCCGAGACATACGGTCGCCTCGATGTCCTGGTCAACCATGCAGTCTTCAGTCCCTGGCGCAGTATCGAGGATACCGACCGACCGCTGATGCTGAAGGCGCTGGAAATCAACATGGCCGGTTACTGGTTTATGTCCGAGGCCGCTACCAAGATGATGAAGGGGCAAGGCAAGGGCAGCATCATCAATATCTCCTCCGTTGCCGCCCGGCGGCCGGCAGCGATGTTGGCCCTGTACTCGACTTTCAAAACCGCTCTCGATGGGATGACGAGATCTTTCGCTCTGGAGTTCGGCGAGTTCGGCATACGCGTCAACACGATCCTGCCGGGATTGTTTGACACCCAACTTGCTGACGCTTTCACCCCGGCGCAGAAGCGCGAGGCGATAGCCAAGACCCCGTTGCGCCGCCTTGGCGACCCGCGGGAGATCGGTTCTGCCGCGCTCTTCCTCGCCGCTGACGCCAGTTCCTATGTGACGGGAACCAGTTTGGTGGTCGATGGCGGGCGAGTGATTTCGATCTGATGCCGCCATGACCAGCATCAAAGACAAGGATCACGCTGCGAGGCAACTGCATGCGGTGCTGCTGGACAAGGTCGCAGACGTTTACGGCTCCGGCGCAACGGTCGAAAATCTGACTAAGCTGTCCGGCGGGGCCAGCCGCGAAAACTGGTCCTTCGATGTGACGGTCCCCGACGGTACTTCGGTCCCCCTCATCCTCAAACGCGATCCGGTGATCTATCAACCGGACGGTTCGTTTACTACGGACGAATCCAGACTCGGTGTCAGCCGCGCGACCGAGGGCCGCTTGATCGAGTTGGCCGGTCAAGCCGGAGTTCCTGTCCCTGATGTCCCTTTTTATCTGGCGAAAGACGAACGCACGACCGCCGGTTTCATCATGCAACGCTTAGAGGGCGAAGCCCTGGGACGGCGCATCCTGAGAGAAGACGCTTACGCGGAGGCGCGGCCGAAGCTGGCTTTTCAATGCGGTCACGCCGCCGCTCGGCTGCATAGCATTCCCGTTGCCGATTTGCCGGAACTCGAGGCGATGGACGTGCGCGAGGAACTTGAATACCACCACGACCTGATGCGTTCCGTCGACCATCCCTACCCCGGATTCGAGTACGGGTTTCGCTGGTTGGGAGAGCGGCTGGAGTTGGCCGGTGATCGCTATACTTTGGTTCATAGTGATTTTCGTAACGGCAATATTCTGGTCGGGATCGACGGTTTGCGTGGCGTTCTGGATTGGGAAATCGCACATCTCGGCAATCCGCTCAACGATCTCGGATGGATCTGCGTCCGCTCCTGGCGCTACGGCCATTTTAAAAAACCGGTCGGCGGCTTTGGTGAAATCAGCGAATTGCAAGAAGGCTACGAAGCCGGAGGTGGAGGTCGGGTCAGCGCTGAAGCCATTCATTACTGGGAAGTCTTCGGTACCTTGCGTTGGGGTATTTTGTGTATCCACATGGCCTTCACCCATATCAATGGCCCCCATGCGTCGTTCGAGAAAGCGGTAATTGGCCGGCGCACAGCCGAAACCGAATACGACCTATTACAAATAATCGACTAAAGAGGGCGTGATGCCATGCCAACGGATCGACCCACGGCAGCAGAGCTTCTTTCCGCCGTACGAGAACATTTGACGGAAAACCTGGCTCCCACCCTGGAGGGACAACCAGCTTTTCATCTTCGTGTTGCGACTAATGCGTTGGCAATTGTTGAACGCACCATGGCCGACGGTGATGCGATGGATCAAGCGGAGCTGAACCGGCTGCAGGAATTGCTTGGTGTGGAAGGCGATCTGATCGAGGCGAATCGACTCTTGTCAGAAAAGATCAGAGCGGGCGAGTGGAATGGCCAAAGGGACGCCATCTTGGCGCATCTCCGTCGAACGGCCCTCGACAAACTGCATCTGGCCAATCCGCGATATACAAACCCACGCGACTAAATCGCAAAAGAATGCTTCTCCTTTGGTAAGAACCCGCTTGCTACTGGCCAATCCGTGCTTGAAATGCTATTTCCTAATCTCCCATTTTCAAAAAAAAATTGTGGTCCAAATAACTATTCCAAATTATCGATGAGTTTCGGAATAAGGGGCGGCCGGCGTGGGTATAAGCACGAAAGTGAAGCATCTTTTGGAACGCATATTTAGATTTCAGGTATCAACGTATTGGAAGTATGACGCCCACGGTACTATGAACCTCGGCACGATCGCGCGTTATCAATTAGGCCATCGCGGCGCGGTGGTCGAAGCGGCGTCGTCGCGCAGTGCGCTCGCGGCCGGCGGCCTGCTCGTGCTGATCACCGCTATCGCGCGGAGCTATGATCAAACGCTGCTGCTCGAGTCGCCATTCGCGTTCGTTCGCCCGTTCGTTTTCTCCCTGATCTCGGCCGTGTTCGTCTACACGTGCCTGTACCGGCCGGTGTTCGTGCCGGCGATTGGGGGCGGCTCGGGGGTGAGCTACTGGCGCGGCTTCGAGTCGTTCCTGGCGCTTTTCTGGCTGACCGCCCCGATTGCGTGGCTCTATGCAATCCCGGTCGAGCGATTCCTGGAGCCGGAGGGCGCGGCGCGCGCGAATATCGCGCTGCTGTCGGTCGTCGCCGCGTGGCGCGTGGTGCTGCTCGGCCGGGTGCTGAGCGTGCTCCTCGGTGCGCCGTTGCAGCGGGCTATCGGCTGGGTGCTGCTGCCGGCATGCGTGGAAGTGTTCGTGCTCGGGATCTTCGGGCCGGCCTTCGGCGGATCCGGGGCGGCGATCCTGGCCGGGATGAGTGGCAGGCGGAACTCGCCGGAGGAGGACGTCCTGCTCGGCGCTCTCGGCATCGCGGTCACCGGCGCCTTGGTGCTGTTCGTGGTCGTCGGTCTGGCGCTCAAATTCACGCGTTACGAGCCTGTCCCACGAGCGATGCCGCGCCGTGCGGCCGCAGGATTCCCGCTCGGTCTGCTCGTCGTGGCCCTCGCCTGGGCAGCCGTCGCCGTCGAGCCACAGCGAGAGGTGCAGCGAACGCTAGAGGTCACGAAGCTTCTCAGAGCCGAGCGCTACCGCGATGCGATCGCGTTTCTGTCTCGGTACGGGCGCGGCGATTTCTCTCCGGTGGATCGCATCCCCCCGGATCCGTATCGGATCGGCGTGTTCAAGGACCTTCCGGGCGTGTTCGCGGCACTCGACGGGAGCGAGCCGGGCTGGGTGCGCGAGACGTACCTGGCCCTGAGGGATCCCCACAAAATCAAGATAATTCGAAGGCGTAGTGTTGCACATTGTGATGTAAACGTTGAAGGGCAGTGCGTAATTGGATGTGGCTAAGTTGGACATTTTTGAGCAGTAACCGTCTACCAACAAAGAAAAT
>PVBE011934170.1_pt1 | contig 10599 bp, 7 predicted proteins | sample 1631181 | NCBI WGS metagenome assembly PVBE01 (sample SAMN08397723, study PRJNA350692) | Marine metagenome, whole genome shotgun sequencing project. | isolation source: water | place: Pacific Ocean | collected 2012-04 | reverse complement strand
CCTGGAGGATCAGGCCCACGAGGCCACCGAGTTCTTCCCAGGACGAGTGAAGAGGGACCAATGGGCGACGCAGGCCAAGATCCTACTGGGCGAGGACGTGAAGCTCGACGAGAAGGCGCTCAAGCAGACCGAGGAGCTGCAGAGGGTAGCGGCCAAGGCCGAGAGCATCGACTTCGCCACCCTCGGCGTCGCAACCGCTGCCGACAAGGACGACCTCCAGACGATCAAGGGCATCGGGCCCTTCATCGAGGAGAAGCTGTACGCCCTCGGGATCTACACGTTCTCGCAGGTGAGCAAGATGACTCCCGAGATAGAGGAGGAGGTCAACGTGGCGATCGAGTTCTTCCCCGGCCGTGTCAAGCGGGACGAGTGGGCCAGGCAGGCTGGCGAGCTTCTTCGGGGTTGATCGAATCGAGAAGCCTCGAACCGACCCTGATTAGAAGCATCTGATGGCTGTGGGAAGGGGTGAGGAGTTGGGCATAGCAGACTTCCTTCTGTCCCCCAGGAGGGACCACAGGGGGTTGGATACTCCAAGTGAGGCATCTAGGCTGCTCCTCCTGATTACCGTAGTGGGGATTGGCATCTGGGCATGGCCGATTTCGGAGGGGATGGTGTTCGTCTGGCTAGCCCTGGTCCTCCTGGTATCCACCCCCATACTATCTGTGGGGTGGTACATGCTGTCCCTATTCGGACAGTCCAGGGAATCGAGGGACCTGACTCCTGCAGTCAGCAGGGGGTCGAATGACTCCCCTGATGATCAAGACCCCTAGGCAAATCGGCTCAGAGCGTCTTCAACTGCCTGGTGCCCACGCCACCCGGCCCCATCCAGGAATCGGGCTTGTTGCCCAGGACCTCATCTAGTTCTGACATGTCATCATCAGTCAGCCTCTTCGCGACATCTATGCAGCCCATGTTGTCCTCAATCTGGGCCGGGGTCGTCGCACCCATCAAGATGGTCGAGACGTTGGGATTCTTCAGGCACCACGCCAGGGCAAGCTGAGCAGGTGTGCAACCAATCTTGCCTGCGTAATCAACGAGCTTTGAGACCACTTCGAACTCACCCCTGAGCCTCCTCTCCTCGAGATCCTCCAGAAGCCATTCGTAACCCTCCTGTGTTGCTCTGGAGTCATCGGGGACCCCTTCCAGGTACTTTCCGGTCAGGAAGCCCGATCGCAGCGGGCTCCATATGGTGGTGCCGATGTTGTACGGCTGGTTGAACAGCGGGAAATACTCGTTCTCGAACCTGTCCCTGTGTAGCATGTTGTACTGCGGCTGCTCGAACTGGGGCGGTTCCAGACCCTCGCTTCTGGCTATCCAGAAGGCCTCGGTAATCTGCTGGGCGGACCACTCGCTGGTCCCCCAAGCCGTGGCCCTGCCGGAGCGAACCATCTGTGACATCGACCTAACGACGGTCGAGGTGGGCGTGTGCGGGTCCGGCCTATGGCAGAAAAGAAGGTCAACGTAGTCTAGCTGTAGGCGAGAGAGGGATGCATCGAGGCCCTCTCTGCAGTGCTTCATTGAAAGCCCGGACTCGTTTACCCCGGGCCCGCCCCAGAACGTCTTGGTCGTTATGACTAGGTCTGAGCGACGCCATAGATCGGGGTCCTCCTCCTGGAGCTCCTTCAGAGCTATTCCGAAAATCCTCTCCGCCTCTCCGTTCGGGTTCCCGTAAGCCTCTGCGTGGTCGAAGCAGTTCACCCCGGAACTCCGAACCATCCTCATGAGGTCCTTAGCGGTCCTTACTCCCTCATCGCCCGAAAGCCTGTCCTTGATTCCGTATGTGGCCCAGAAACCGTATGAGAGGACCGAGACCTGAATGCCAGTGTTCCCCATCATCCGGTAGTACATATTCTCGTCAGTCATATTCAATTCCGAACAGGTCGACCTAGTTAATGCATCCATCACTCGGAGAAATCCACCTCGTCGCCTCTTGGAGGCATTTCCTCGATTCGGGAATCAATAATCCAAACAGCCACCAGTCGTGGAACATATCCGGCCAAACATCCATCCTCACATCCACCCCATCTTCAGATGCCCTTTCGCACACAATTCTACTGTCATCAAGCAGAATCTCCCTATCCCCGACTAGAATCAGCATCCGTGGAAATCCTATGAAACTGCCATTCACCGGGGATATTTCTGGAATCGAGGCATCTATCCCACTAGGGACGTAGTTTCTAGCGTGGTCTTCAGGTGCTTTCCTCGGAAACATCGGCTCAGACTTGGCCCTGGTGCTGTAAGTCTCCGACGAGCATGTAAGGTCCGTCCAAGGCGAGAACAGTATGGATGCATCCGGCATCCTGCCGCCATTGTCACGAATCCTCATCATTAGCGCCAGACTCAAACCACCGCCTGCCGAGTCTCCCGCCAGAATGATCTCCGAATCGGGAAACCTTCTGCAGATGCCGTTCCAAGCCCTCACCGCATCTTCAAGTGCGGCTGGGTACGGGTGCTCCGGGGCCAATCTATACTCGATGCAGTAAATCGGCATCCCAGAAATGCTGGCAAAGTTAGACAGGCCCACTCGATGGGTGCTCTTCGACGAGCCCCAGCAATAGCCACCCCCATGCAGGTATACGAGGACTCTTCCCGAGCCCCTGCTCTTCTTGGGGTGAAAAGAAACCCCGGGAACGCCATCAAAATCCTCTTTCTCGCACATTGCCCTCAGAGTGGGGGATGCCAGGAGGCTAGCAAGGGATGATACCGGGTGGATGATCGAGCGAATCGTCTTCGGAGAAGGCCGAAGGATCCGATACAGGAGTTTGTTCGGCCGAAGAAGCAGTCCAGAAACGAGTTTACTCCGAATGCTCATGCCGAATCTCGTTCCGTGCTACCAGCCAGACTCTATCAATCCTGAGGAGCTGGCCCCATCCTCGGCCTTTGCGGCAGGGGGGATCAGATTTCATCATTGGACCATGAAAAACTCGGGGCCTCTGGAAGGTCTATGCCCTTATTTTCCGGGCTGATCGCCAGTCTCTCCGGACTCACGCCATATGCCTCCAGAGCCTCCTGCAGGTCCCTCTTCCTGGAGATCCTAGCCCCGATTATCGCCCCGCCGCCGGTTAGCCCGACTAGTAGGGCGACTATCCCGACAATCCCACTAGGGCTAGAGACCATCGAGATGAGCCTATTCTCGGACTCCGGCTCGACCCATGTTGAAACTATCACGTCCCATTCGATCTCCGTGTCGTAACCGCCTTCCGAGATAACGGCACGGATCTTCTGAACCGAAACCCCCTCATCGCAAACCTGCACCTGCAGATTGCCATCCGGGCTCTTGCAATCGATGGGGAGTAGGGAGACTCCCCTCCCATCATCGCTGGAGTTCATTTCCAGGGAGTAGCCACTCATTGACCAAGAGATGGTCGCTCCCAACGATGGTCGGATTCCGGTCAGCGAGATCCAAAAGGACTCGTTTGCCGAGTCCCAATTCAGGGGCCCTGACTCGAACCTATAGGGGCCATCGAAGATCTCACGGTTGCTCAGGAAGACTGTCCCACTAGACTTCTCGTGGTTCGCGATCACTAGTTCCAGCCTGTTCACCAACTCGTCTACCTCATCGTCACAGTCATCGTCTATCCCATTCCATTGCTCGGTCGCACCGGGGAATATGCTCCCCACTAGGTCGTTACAGTCTTCGTACTCGTAGAAGCCGTCGTTGTCGCTATCGTAGTCGGGGAAGTTGGGGCTCGAGAGCCCACGAGCGACCTCTGTGCCATCGTCCACCCCATCTTGATCCGAATCGGCAGAGTCGAACATCGTACTGTAGTTGTGGTACTCGGAGTAGTCAGACAACCCATCGCCATCGGTATCTAGGTCATAGAAGTCCTCGTCTACGACCTCGTCGCAGTCATTGTCCTTCCCATCAAGGTCCTCGGGCCTTTCCGGGGCCCTCTCGAAGTCATCATCATCACAGTCCTGGAAGTGGTACCAGCCATCTTGATCCGCATCCGGGTCAGCAACTAGTGGGTCGGACATCATTTCATTCAGCTCGACCCCATCAGGCAGGCCATCGCCATCCGAGTCGCCGCTAGCCGGGTCGGTTGAGAAGGAATGGAACTCCGAGTAGTCGGTTATGCCATCGCCATCCGAGTCGATCCATAAGAAATCCTCATCACTTTCCTCGTCGCAGTCGTTGTCCAGGCCATCCAGGACCTCCGGGGCCCCGGGGGCAAAACTGGAGTCATTGTCATCGCAGTCCTCGAACCAATACGCGCCATCGCCATCACTGTCCAAATCCGCGGCTAGTGGGTCGCTCCCATAGACCAGGACCTCCTGCTCGTCCGAAAGCCCATCCCCATCCGAATCCGAGCTAATAGTGCTGGTCCCATAGACGTGGAACTCTTCCCAGTCGGTCAAACCGTCGCCATCCCGGTCTGACTGATTGTATCCTTCGTCCTCCAACCCATCGCAATCGTCATCCTTGCCGTTTAGCAATTCCTGCATACTTGGGTTCGCACCTGCGTCCTCATCGTCGCAGTCCTCGAAGTGGTAGTATTCGTCCGAGTCATTATCCGGGTCAAATACGAGGGGGTCAGACAACCCAATCCACAAGTTCAGGACCTCATCGTAGTCATTCAGGCCATCGCCATCGGAATCTGCCGAATTGGGGTTCGTGCCGTAGACCACCACCTCCTCGTAGTCATTCAGCCCCTCGTCATCGGTGTCTGGATTTACTGCGTTGGTGCCGTAGACCACGATTTCCTCGTAGTCGTCCAACTGATCCCCGTCTGTATCGGGATCCAGTGGATCGGTCCTGTGCATCTGGGTCTCGTTGTGATCGCTCAACCCGTCCCCGTCGTCATCGTCATCGAGGAAGTCGCAGTCCCCGTCTGCATCGGTGTCAGTCGGAGTCGACGAGTTGTCCAGAGGGTCCGTTGAGCAACCTTGCTCGACCGAGTCGTCCCAGCCGTCGTTGTCGTCATCCTCGTCGTTGTAGTCCGGCCATCCGTCCCCATCGAAGTCCGTGACATTCCCAACCCCGTGAAAGATCACCTCCCATGAGTTGATCGTGCCTGAGTTTGACCCAGTGACGGTGTCTCTAACTTTCAACTTCCAATCGCCCTGCGAAGACTCATCCCAGTGTTGTACGGTGCCAAACCTCCAGTTTCCGTAGTCTGCATTGTTGTCGGAGTGCTCCTCTGCGAGCCAAGACTCGTGCCCGCTTGGCGATTGGAGGACTATGTCCAACTCCCCCCTGGCGTCATGAGTGATGTCGACGACCACGTCAATCGACTCCAAGCGCAAGTCAATTGGTACGGATAGGTTCAACTCGGTCCAAGTAAAGGGGCCATTGTCGATCTCAAGATCAGGGGTGAAAGGCCCAAAGCTAGCATTGGTCTCTTCGCCGCTGCTACTCCAATTCTGCGCCAATGAAACAGCCGCCCCTGCGTCAACGGCGCCGAAGCCGAACTTGTGGGACACGTCGTGACCCGCCCCATTAGTGTTCCAGGATGGGTCACTCGCATCGTTCTTCCTCGAGGAATGGACCAGTATATTCTGGACGTCCCTCCAAGTCAGACTGGGATTCGCCTCAAGGACAAGGGCGATGACTCCAGAAACCAGTGGAGTGGCACTCGAGGTGCCTCCGAAGTCATGAGTCACGTCGCCTCCGCTGTACCCCCCACTGCCTGTGATGTCCGTTGTAGTGATGCCCTCGTAGGTCGGGTCCCCCCCATTTGAGTGCGCGGTAACCAAAATGTTCGCACCGGGTTCGGAATACCAAGACTGCTCCCCATAGTGAGTAATAGCCGCCACTGCGATGGAGTACCTGCTATTGGAATATCCATCGTAGTTTGAATTGTCGTCGGCATCCAGTCCATTACCTGCGGCCCAAGTGTATATGTTTCCAAGGCCAGACCTCCCATTGTAGACCGAGTCTTCCATTGCTGCGACAGTGATCGGACCGGGACCGTCCAGGATGTCTCCGGAGTCGAATGGGCCCCACGAGTTCGAGTAGATGTCTATCTCGCCATTGTGATAGCTAAGTGCACCGGCAGCAGTCGAGTCTGAAAAACCGCAGGCGATCAGCCTATGCCCGGCAATACTGGCCCCAAAGGCAGCCCCTGTTACTCCGATCGAGTTGTTTCCAGAGCCAGCGGCAACTCCTGCTACAGCCGTCCCGTGACCATCGTTAGAGTTGGGATCTGGATCGGGGTCATCATCACACCAGTCGTAAGAGTGGACCGACATGTAGTTGTCAGAAAGATCGGGGTGCGAATGCTCCACGCCATCATCAATCACGCTGATCAGTACGCCCGACCCGTTGAATGAGTCCCAGACCCCCATCACATTCGCATCCTCTCCAGCAACCCCACTGGTCTGTCCGGAGTTGTTGAGGTGCCATTGGTCATCGAAGAACGGGTCGTTCGGCTCAAATCTGGGTGAGAAGGCACTCTCAATTAGAGGTGAGAATGACTCTATCTCGCCCTTCTCAAATGATCTGGTGAGTTTTCCCAGTGCGCCTCTGGAGTCTTCGAATGTCCAGATAAAAGAGCCTCTGAGAAGGGCCACTGGCTCGATTTCATCGGGTTGTGCTTCTGTATGGCGGTGATCCCCCATTGCCACACCTGTGACCACTAGCCAAGAATCAACACCAGCAAGAGTTTCTTCGTCATACAGGCCCATGTCAGACACTCTATCGAAGGCAATCTGTACCGTTCTGGAGTAGGATTGCATCACGTCATCGACAACTATGGTGGCGGACCCGACATCCTCCCCCTCCGCCAAAGCCTGGCCAAATGGCGAGAAAACCATGATCAGGATCACCAATGCTGCGACTCTCACAACTCATCTCGGAAATCTGGAGAATATAGCCGTTCGTTTTTTTTGCTAGTTGGTTATCAGGGTTTCAATCGAGAATCGACCATCTCAAACGGGGCCTTGAGGGCGAACGCGCCCATCATGCATCTTCAGAGCCCAATTGCAACTATTCTTCCCTGAATTCAGATATGGCAGAGTGGACTTCTTCATCAGTCATCATTCTCCTCTTGCTCTTCGCTACCTCGAACATATGCGCAACCAGATCGTCTTCTACCGTGTATCCATTCCTCTTTAGCCAGTGGATCACGTTCGAGCGCCCACTCATGTGGCCTATCCTGATGACCTGTTGAAGTCCGAAATCACCAGCAGGGACTCCAGAGTAAACCCTGTCAGCAAGCCAGTTGTCCCCCTTGTCCATCGCCTTGATCACCGCAGATGCGTGAACCCCGGTACCAGTCTCGAAAGCATCCTCGCCGAAAACAGGGTAATTGTGGGGCAGAGCGACTTCAACGTACTCGTGGGCCTTCCTTGTGTACTCGTTCAGCATCGTAAGATCATTTTTGATTACGCCCATCAGACTCAGATTGACCAAGGTCTGATCCAGAGGGGCATTGCCGGCTCTCTCCCCCACTCCCAGGGCGGTCCCATGGATCACATCCGCGCCAGATTCGTAGGCCGCCAGATTGTTTGCCACTCCGAGCCCCCTGTCCTGGTGCCCGTGCCAGTTGACCTCGATGTCCCTCCTTTTCGCCCCGGAGTCTGGGATGACCTCGTCCTGGATGAAACCCAGCAGTTTCCTGACGCCATTGGGGGTTACATGCCCGCAGGTATCACAAACGCAAATCCTATCTGCACCCAATTCGATAGCCCTCGAGTAGACCTCCTTGATTTCTTCCGGCTTACTTCTGGTGGTGTCCTCAGTGACGAACATCACTGGTATGTCGTTGTCAACGGCGAAGGTTACCGCCTTTTCCGCTGTAGAGATGATTCTGTCCATAGTCCACCCCTCTGCGAACTGCCTGATCGGGCTAGTCCCGAGGAAGGCACTTGCCTGAATCTGAGTCTCGTGCTTTGCCTGCAGGTCTACTAGGGGCTCAATATCGGAGACCACCGTTCTAACAGCGCACCCGGGCCTTAGCCCGTACCCCCTTTCCCCCATGTGCTCCAGCATCGCGTCTATGTGATCGACATGGAAGGGACCTGCACCTGGGAGCCCGAGGTCTACCTTCTGGATACCGAGACTCTCCATGTAGTCAATCAACTCGATCTTCTGTTCGATGGACGGGTTTCTGGCGCTCGGGCTCTGCAGGCCGTCTCTGAGAGTTTCATCATCGAACCACAACTCGTGTGGGTGTTTGGACTCGTCTCTATCGATGGTGTAGTCAATAGAATTCCAGTCATAGATTAGGTCATGCTCTTCCACTGTCTCACCCTTGCCCCCCCTTGGTGCCCTCGGTGTTTGAAGCCATCGGGGGCTAAGTGCTATCTTTGAACTCATATCGCCCAATGAAAGCCAAGGAGGTTATCGCCCCGAAACCAGTCCCGAATTGTCCAAAACTGCCAGCCACCATCACTACGAACATAAGCGCAAGATACACCATCGAGACGAAGAATGAGCTCGCCGCACTGGCAATTCTGCCCGTCTCATCCGGGAGCTCCCCAATGTCGATTCTCCAAACGGTTGACGCGTACCACACGGTTAGCCCGATTATCGTCCAACTTAGGACACCGTACTCCCTGTTGCCCACTTCTATCCCCCCGAAAGAAAGAGGTGCCACGAACGAGAGAATGATTAGCAGGATTGAATAAGCCTTCATCTCGATGATCGTTCTTTCTGGGCCCTTAACGTTGGGCAACATGGGGACTCCCACCTCTTCATATTCTTTTGATCTGTATAGTGCAAGGGCCCAGAAGTGCGGGGGGGTCCACAGGAAGATCAGGATGAACATGAACCAAGGAATTTGGCTTCCAAGGTCGAACACCGACTCAATCGAAGCCCCCATGGAGGTTTTCGATATGGATAGCCCCTCCACGCTAGCCGCCCACCCAATAACCGGAGGCGTTGAGCCTGCGATCCCCCCGATTACAATGTTCTGAGGCGTACTCCTCTTCAACCACATGCTGTAAACCAGGACATAGAAGAGAATGCTGAATGCGGACCAGAATGCAGCGACCTCATTGGACATCAAGTAGAACCAAGCAACCCCGATGGAGGATATCGAGACTCCGAAAATTAAAGCCGAATTGGCACTGACTCTGCCCGAAGGGATGGCCCTGTTTTCCGTTCGTCTCATCATCGGGTCGATATCCCTGTCGTACCACATATTGATTGCATTGGCCCCCCCTGCGGTAAGGTAACCGCCAATCAGAACAACTAGCATCGTACCAGCCGAATCTTCGGATAGACCGCCTTCTAGGGAGTCATGGACTATCACTGCGCATATTGCAGTGATCTGTAGCAGGATCACCACTCTTGGCTTGGTCAATGAGAAGTAATCTGACATTCTCGATGAGATCATACTGCATCCTCCGTTGCGATTGAACACCCAATCCAAGCCGTGGCCAATGCAAGGAATGTCAGCGAAGCCAGCATTAGGTGAGCCAATGAAAGAAACTCAAAGAACCCTTCTTCCATGTCCCATGAGACTACGTAAAACGCACCAATTGACGCATTGGTGACGAAGAGTCCGGTTGAGGACCAAACCCAATTTCTAAGAATGGCGGGGGTGGGGTCCCCCTTGGTCTCATTCCAAATTAGGTATGAGCACCAAATCATTGCAACCAGCATGACTCCGACTAGCCACCTATGAATCATCTGCGACTGCAACACTATGTCCTCCACTGAATCAACCAGGACCCCATCACAAAGGGGCCATGCATCGGGAACCCCATTCACGCCACACCCTAGATTAGCACCCGGGGTGGTGGAGACAAATGTCCCCGAGAATACCGAAATGAATGCACCTATGGACAACCAAGCGATCCTGTTCCTCCATCTGCTTGAGATGACGCGACCAAAATCCAACCAACTGGGAATTGGCCCCTCCGCCATTGTGATCGCCAACCATAGCCAAAACATGCTAAGCGTGAATGCTAATGCCGAGCTCAAGTGAATAGCGACGCTCCAGTGTAGGTTGTCCATTTCAACCGTCAACCATCCAATGGCCCCCTGCCAGATGATCAGTATCACCGTCAAAGTGGAAGCGAATCTGACATCCTTGCCCGGATCTCCATTTCTCCTCAGCAAGAACCAGTTGAGGAGAACCAGCGGCCCTAGAAAAGCCCCTGCAAGGAATCTGTGGAACCATTCCGTGAAGATTTGGAAGGTCGAGTATCTATGCCCAGAGCCACGCGAATCGACCTCATCTGGGTTCTCTGACCACCATGCCTCTTGCTCCTCCTCGGAGACATCGAAACCCAATGTCCCGAAACACAACGGCCAATCGGGGCAAGACTCACCGGCATCGTAGATCCGAATCAGGCCTCCCAACCCGATTACTACAATTGTCAGCCCCAACAGCCACGCTGTCAGACTCTTCGAGGACTTCCAGTTAGCCAATTCTATCGCTCCCTGTAAGGGGCCACATCGCTTCACTCTTCGTGCGGGTCGATGTCGATTGGAATCTTGTTCTGCTCATACTCAAGCGTCGCGATCTTCATTGGGTCAAGCACTACCTTCTCCTTGGCGTCATCGACACCATAGAGCTGGATCAACTCGCCGCTGTACTTCTCGCGCAACTCGTCCTCAGTCACGAAGAGCGGTGCTCCCATGCTAATCTGAAGCGCTCTGGCACCAATTATTCTGGCCTTTTCGAAGCGTGTGTGGGCTCTTACTGG
>PVBE011361120.1_pt1 | contig 10599 bp, 7 predicted proteins | sample 1631181 | NCBI WGS metagenome assembly PVBE01 (sample SAMN08397723, study PRJNA350692) | Marine metagenome, whole genome shotgun sequencing project. | isolation source: water | place: Pacific Ocean | collected 2012-04 | reverse complement strand
TCTGCTAGGGACCTCTGGCAGCAGTCCCCTCGGATTGTACTTCAGCGAGAAGATCATCAGCAATCCGACGAGGAGGAGCTTCACGTGGGCCATCCCTCCACCTGCGATGGAGAACTCCCCTGCGGGGTTGAGGACCCTGAGCAGGGATCTTTCTCCCAAGACCAGTCCGGTGAAGGCGAATGCGATGAAGCCGCATCCCCCCGTTTCCATGATTGTGGTCTGGGTCTTGCTGGATACTCTCATCTCCTCGCCATGGGGGAGGATACTGAAGTCCATCAGGGAGGACGAGGAGGTCGCTCAGCACCATGGTCACGATGTCCTCACCCACAAGGCCGCAAGCCTAGCTCTCGGGGCCTCCATAGCGGCTCTGGCAGGGGCCCTGTGGCTATGGAAACTGGGGGGCATCGACGCCTCATTCATGATGCCCGCCAAGAGCACATTCCTAGTCTGGGCGGCGTTCGTAATCGGAGGGACGGCGAACAACCGGGGAATGGTAATCGGCGCGTTCATCATCGTCCTGATGGAATTCGTCTTCAACGTCCTAGTCGCAGCAAGTACGCCCGACCTCCCACTTTACACCACTGCGGAGAGGATCGACAGCCTGTTCATATGGGCCATCACCGAGCAGTGGGAGGTAGCCAGTATCTTCCTCGTCGTACTCATAGTAGGATTCCTTGTCAGATCCAGGGCAATCATGGAAACGGGGGGATGCGGCTTCATCGCATTCGCCTTCACCGGACTGGTCTTGGGAGAAAGGTCCCTGCTCAGGGTCCTCAACCCCGCAGGGGAGTTCTCCATCGCAGGTGGAGGGATGGCACACGTGAAACTCCTCCTCGTCGGATTGCTGATGATCTTCTCGCTGAAGTACAATCCGAGGGGACTGCTGCCAGAGGTCCCTAGCAGACCACCACGTCCATCGGGGGGTGAATCGCAGTGAAACCAGCCCTAAGCGTAAGGGGACTCAGGAAGATGTTCGGAGGGCTGGTAGCAGTCGATGACGTATCCTTCGAGGTACAGAAGGGGGAATTCGTGGGCCTGATCGGGCCGAATGGCTGCGGCAAGTCTACAACGTTCAATTGCATCAGCGGCCTACTGGAAAAGACAGATGGCACGGTCGAGGTCTTCGGGGAGGACGTCACGGACATGAGGCCAGACCAGATCCAGAAATTCGGACTTACCCGGACGTTCCAGCACACCCGCCTATGGCGCGAGATGACAGTGATAGAGAACGACCTGGTGCCTACAAGGAATCAGTTCGGGAAGACCCTGCTGGACCGCCTGTACTCGCTCTTCCTGCCCAAATACAACCCAGCAGAGAAGGAGAGGATAGGAAAGGCATACGCGACCCTGGACCAGCTCGAGGTACCTCACATGGCGCACAACCTAACTAGCGAGCTTTCCGGGGGCCAGAGCAAACTGGTAGATATCGGCAGGTCGATGATGGGGGAGCCAAAGCTCCTCCTCCTGGACGAACCGGTCGCGGGCGTGGCAGGACCACTGGCGATGAAGATATTCGAGAATCTGAGGAAGATGGTCGACGAGACGGGAATATCGGTCCTCATCATCGAGCACAACATGGATTTCATACTCCAACAGGGCGTGGATAGGATCGTGGTGATGAACGAGGGAGAGGTCCTCATGGAGGGGACTCCCGACGAGGTCAAGGGCAACCGTGCAGTAATCGAAGCGTACCTCGGGGCCGCCGGAGAGTCAACGGGGGAGGAAGAGTGACACGAGTCCTCGACGTATCCGGCCTCGAAGGGGGCTATGGCTCCGTGCAGATACTGTATGGAATAGACATGCATGTCGACGAAGGGGAATTCGTCACGATCATCGGACCGAATGGGTGCGGCAAGTCAACCCTAATCAAGACGATATTCGGAATAGCCACCTACTATCGCGGAGGGGTCCAGTACAGGGGCCAGGACGTCTCCGGATGGAGGACGGACCAACTAGTCAAGCACGGTATCGCATACGTCCCCCAGGTGGACAACGTATTCCCGTCCCTCTCCGTACTAGAGAACCTACAGATGGGAGGAAACTCCCTGTCCCAGGGCGTTCTTAGCGAGAGGATCGAGAGGTCCCTGCAAATGTTCCCCGACCTCAGGAACAGGGAGCACGACCTCGCAGCCTCCCTCTCGGGAGGGGAGAGGCAGATGCTCGCCATCTCCCGCGCCCTGATATCAGACCCCAAGTTCCTCCTCCTGGACGAGCCTACTGCAGCATTGTCCCCCCTGTACCAGCAGCAGATTATCGAGAGAATAGACTCCCTCCGCGACGAGGGGATCACCATCCTCATCGTAGAGCAGAACGCCAGGCTATCCCTGGCTAGGTCCGATCGCGGGTACATCATCTCAAACGGCAAGGTGGTGCACACGGGCGATGCCCAGCACATCCTGACAGACCCCGAGATCGGCGAGTACTTCCTAGGGTCGACCGGGGAATGAGTGCCGGCTACTTGTTCTTCAGGGACTTGGCCTGCTCCGCCCACATCATCTTCGACACCCTCCCTGGCATCAGGCCCAGAGCGCCGTTCACCGCCTCGGCAGTCTCCTTGTCCATCCTGGAGATCTGGTCGAACGTCCTAATCCCGAGGACCTTCAGCTTCTTCTGGGTCTCGGCATCCACTCCCTTGATCAGGGTCAGGTCATCCGATTTCCTATCGCCCGCCTTTCCTATCTGGGCCCACTTGATTTGAGCCGCGCTGAGGTCCGCGATGACGTTGTCATCATCCACCTCCGGTTTGCTAGAAGACTCGTCGACGCCCCGAAGCTCTAGCATCGTGATGGCCTGCTTGGCCCATTCAAGCTCAGAGACCTTTCCCGGGAGGAGCTCGAGGGAGTCGTTCACAGCCTTTCCTGCAACCGAATCAATATTCGCAACCTGCCTGAATGTGAAAATCCCCAGTGCATTCAACTTCCTCTGTGTGAACTCGTCGATACCGTTGATCAGAGTAAGATCGTCGGGATTGCCGCCCTCCGAAATGCCAATCTTCGACCAGTCCAGTGAGTCTCCCCTCTGGGTGACTCTCTCGAGGATCAAGCCCTCCCTCTTCTCCCTCTCCATCTCATCGGTGTATGTCTCCGCGTCCTTGCCGGCCAACTCTGCCTTTCTCACAGCCGCATCGAGCCTCCTCTTCGCCGCTTCGGCCTCTGCCTTGGCTTCCCTAGCCTCGTCCTCCTCCATCTCAGCGACCAATCTGGCCTCCTCTGCCTCTGCCTCCTCCTGCTCGGCCCTCTGTATCGCCACAGCAACCTCTTCCTTGGCCAGCTCTACTTCCTCTTCCGCCTTGACTATCGCATCGCTAGCCTCTATCGACAAACGCTCCTTCTCCTCATCCAGGCTCTCCTTTTCAGGCTCATTATCTGTCAGGGGCTCTTTCTTGGAGGACTCCAGAGCCGCCTTCTTCTTTTCCATCTCGGCTTGGAGCCTCTCCATCTCGGCCTCCAACTGCTCGATGTCTGCTTGGCTGTCGGCGACTCCGTCCTCGCCTCCGATTCCACTCACCTCTGCCGATAGTTCCCCGGGTACCTCAAGTTTCTCCTCCTCGCTAGAAAGCCCCTCTACTTGGTCCCCAACGATCTCCACCAATGAGATTCCAGAACCCTCCATCAAACTCGCTACGACCTCTGGGATGAACCGAAGAGACTCCTTCATCCGGTGGCTGTCATCGGTCTCGTGTAGGACAACGTCCTCACAACCATCAGCGACCTTACGAGAAAAGCTGATTGGAACCACTTCGTCGTATTTCCCATGCATTATTGCAGTTGGGTGTGCTGGTCTGGGCCAGGACATCTTCTCTGCAGACTCCATGAACTCCCAAGGGAGCACTATGTCCAGGTCGTACCCGGTGTAGCGCCTCTCCCCGGTGGTCTTCCAGGCGCTTCTTCCAGCTTCTTCCATTCCCTCCCAATTCTCCGCTAGTCCGAATGCAGGGGCAATCAGCAGCAACCTGACTCCTGCTTGCGGCCTCATAGAGGACGCATTCGCCGCTGCAAGGCCCCCCATGGAAGAACCAACCACTAGATCGAACTCCCCTTTGTCGAGATGACGAATCAGCACCTCCGTCTGACTAGCTATGCTCCAGCCCAACTCAGACATCTTTGGTGCGGTGACGTCCCAACCGAGGGCCTCCTTCATGTACGTGGGCTTGGAACCAGTCGGGCTACCTTCGAAACCGTGCGCGAAGAGCACCCTCAGGACTATTCCCCCAGATCACAGAATGAGATTCTGAAGAACTCGTTTTCGGTTGCTTCCCGCTCCATCGGGCTCTCTTGATCGCCAAGCACCCTCATGTGAATCTCAGCAGTAACCTCCACCGTTGCCTCGAAGAGGTGGCCGCCCCTCACCACGTGATCGTCGTCCGAGGCCACGATGTGAATGTGAGAGAACGGGCCATCTGGCCCCGGGGCAAGGTTCCCTTGCATAGAGAGCAACTCCATCGGCTCATCTACAACCACCCTCTGGTAGACGCCTTCCTCATCGAGGAAACCTATCGCCGTGTTTCGGACTCTGCCGATCCCGCTCGTGAGTGCAGCTGCCGTGATGCCGTGTTCGCTCAGACTCCTGATAGAGGCATGCAGCTCCTCCCCCTTGTCGAGCCGGATGAAAAGGTCACGACCTATCCGTCGGTGCTCCATGCTTGCCCATTCGGGTCTAAGACTTCAAACTCACCATTGCAAATTCACTCGGAGACCTTCCAAAATCAACTCCAGTAGAAGTGGAAAACAATCGCAAAAGCACCTTGAGGGGTCGATGTATCTCCACTGGAAGCAAAGGGGTACTATTTTCCAACCATACTGTTCATAGGCCGTGTCTTCCGACTCGCAAAGCCCGGTGGCAAATCAGATGACAATGGCAGCACATGACGCCTCCGCTAGATGGAGGACATTCCTCGAGGAGGCCAAGGAGGCAGAGGTGATGACCCTGCTCTCCAGGCAGTCCAACTTCCCCTACCTTTCCATCCCGTTCCACGAGCTACAGACCTTCGACCCGGACTTCGCAGAGGACGTACTGCAGTACCCCAAGCAGGTCTTATCTGCCGGATCCAAGACCCTGATGGAGATCTGCAGGGAGAGGGGCGAGGAAATAGACGCATTGCTCAGGGTGGGGGAACTTCCGGGCGACACACGCATCCCCCTGAGGGAAATCGGGAGCTCCGACATTGACAAACTCCGCAGCGTAGATGTGATCGTGACCAAGATATCCGAGATCAAGCCGAGGATTCACAGGGCGGTCTTCAGATGCGAGTCATGCGGCGTTGAGATTGAGGTGGACCAGGAGAACGAACGGGAACTCAAGGAGCCCCTGAAATGCCCGGATGGCGATGGCTGCGGGCTCCCCAAAGCACAAACCAGGTTCGACCTAATACTGATCAGCTCACGGATGGTGAACAACCAGTGGATCGAGATCCAAGAGCAGCCCGAGTACGTACCAAGCGGAGCACAGCCAAGGAGGGGCATGGTCCTGATAGAGGGTGACCAGGTCAACAAGCACCTCCCAGGGGAGAGAATCACCGCGAACGTGATCCCAGTGGTCCGCAGCGAGGTGAGGAACCGCAAGAAGACACCAATGTTCGATGTGATTTTCCACCTAATCAGCTCGGAGCACGAGAGCACCCCATTCACCGAGATCTCGATCGACGAGGAGGACAGTGAGAGGATACTAGAGGTCTCCAAGAGAGACGACCTGATGTCACTGATTCAACACTCAATAGCCCCATCGATATTCGCGACCGGCATACTAGGGCACGTGAAGCGCTCTCTCGCCCTGCAGCTGTTCGGCGGAGTGTCAAGGAGGCTGAATGACAAGACCAGGTCCCGGGGCGACATCCACATCCTGCTCATGGGGGACCCGGGGGTCGCCAAGTCACAATTGCTCTCATTCATCTCAGAACTCTCCCCGAGGGGGCGGTTCGCCACTGGCGGCGGGGTATCCGGTGCTGGCCTCACTGCAGCAGCAGTCAGGGACGCATTCGGGGATGGCAGGTTCGCGCTGGAGGCCGGGGTCCTACCACTCTCCGATCGAGGACTCGCCGCAATCGACGAGTTCGACAAGATCTCCACCGATGACAGGAGGATGATGCACCCTGCTATGGAGCAACAGCAGGTCCACGTGGCAAAGGGAGGTATCACCGCCACGCTCCACTCAAGGTGCGCCATTCTCGCGGCTGCGAACCCTGAGGATGGCAGATTCAGCAAGAGAGGGCCAAATCAGAGCGTCATGAGGTCATTCAACGAGACGGGTCTCCCCGCCCCATTGGCCTCCAGGTTCGACATCATCTGGATGATCAGGGACGAGGTCAGGATTCACGATGACGAGAGGATAGCTAGGCACATACTGGACAATCGGACCACCGGGAAGAGCGAGGCCCTGATGGAGAACTCCATCGACCTTGGACCCGCAGAAACCGAGGAGGAGGCATTCCTGGTAACTCCCGAGGAAGGGGAGGAGCACCTCACCCAGAACTTCCTCAGGAAGTACATCGCATATGCGAAGCGGACCATCCACCCACAACTGGACCAAGAGGCGAAGAATGCGATACTGAAGTACTACACCGAGGAGAGGCAGTCCTTCGGGAGGGAGGACCAAGGGGCATCACAATACGAGTCCGAGAAGGAGAAGGACACTGTGATACCGATCACTGCCAGGGCACTGGAGGCGCTGATCCGCCTTACCGAGGCCCATGCGAGGATGCACCTCCAGGAAGTGGCCACAGTGGAAAACGCGAAGGTGGCCCTCGCAGTATTCAGGCACTGGAGGGAAGAGTCCGGCATAGAGGACGAATCGGAGCTACACTCGGGGGTCTCCGTAAGGGCACGTTCAAACAACTCGGTGATAATGAACATGGTAAGGGACATCTGCTCGGAAAAGGGGGAGGCGGAGCTGACCGAGATCTACAACCTCGCACTCCCCAGGAAGATATCCGAGACCGAGGTCGATCGAGTTGTCAGCAAGATGCTCCAGACGGGGGAGTTGTACGAAGCATCGACCGATACGTACCGTTTCACCCGTTGACCCTATGAGCCCGACCCCCTCCCTAGGCATTGCAAATGGAGCCTATCGGAGACATCACGGAACCAGAAGCGCTGGACCCAGTTGCCTTGGGATTCATGTGCGGGCTAGAGATACACCAGCAACTGGACACAGCGAAACTCCACTCCAGGATGCCCAGCCAACTCTATGAGTACAAGTCCGAGGACATACCAGTAGACTGGCCCAGATCGACTAGGAGGCTCAGGGCCTCGAGGGGTGAGGGCGGTGAGACCGATGTCGCAGCGAGGTTCGAGCAGAGGCGGAACCGGACCTTCGAGTACGTCCAATCCCCCAACGCGGGCCTGATCGAGCTGGACGAGTCACCCCCAAGGGACCACGAGCCAGAGGCAGTGGACGTGGTCCTCACAATGGCCGCTCTGATGGATGCCAAGCCGATACCGAACCTGCAGGCGATGAGGAAGACCGTCGTCGACGGTTCGAATACCAGCGGCTTCCAGAGGACGACGATAGTAGCCACCGACGGCAAGATAGAGACGGGCTCGGCAGAAGTAGGAATAGACCTCATCTCACTGGAGGAGGACTCAGCCAGGAAGCTGGACACCAAGAAAAGCGAATCGGGGGAGACGGTCGTATACAACCTCGACAGGCTGGGGGTTCCGTTGGTGGAGGTAGCCACTGCCCCCGACGTCAGATCACCGGAGCATGCCAAGGAAACCGCACTCGCCCTCGGCAGGCTGCTTCGTGACACGCGCAGGGTGAGGAGGGGCCTCGGCTCCATCAGGCAGGACCTCAACGTCAGCATCGCGTGCGGGGACAGGGTCGAGATCAAGGGCTGCCAGGACCTGGATTGGATCCCTCGTATCATCCGCCTGGAGATGGCCCGCCAACTGCACTTCTATCGTCTCGCCAACGAACTCAGAAGAGAAGCCGAACTCCCCCCGCTTCCTCCGGATAGGGAGATGGACTCCAAGCCAGTGGAGAACCGCGTCGAACTCGCAACTTCGAATAGGATCCCATTGGAATTACACGAACTCACCGATCTGTTCTCCGATTGCGAATCCGAGATGGTCTCATCCTCGATAGAGCTAGGGTCTTCAGTGCTAGGTGTGTCCCTGCCAGGCTTCTCCGGCCATCTCGGGAAGAAGACCCCCTCCGAGGGCGGCGCCCAACTGCCTAGGCTGGGCAGGGAGCTGGCGAGTGCAGCGAAACTTGCCGGGGTGCAGGGGATATTCCACTCCGACGAACTACCAGCTTATGGGATCGGCCCCGAAGAGGTCGATGCCGTCAGAAGCCATCTTGCACTATCCGAAGCAGACGCATTCGTGCTATGCGTAGCCCCCGGATGGCAGGGTGAGCTGGCACTGGAGTCCGTGGTCCACAGAGCTAGGATGGCCTTCCACAGAATACCTCAGGAGGTCAGAAACGTGGTCATTCGCAAGGGGAAGCCCGAGGATGGGACGACCACTGCATTGCGACCCCTTCCGGGGGGTGCCAGGATGTACCCCGAGACAGACATCCCGGTGTTGGAGATATCCAAGGAGAGGTGGGGTTCGATCTGCGAAAACCTCCCATTGACCGTCCAGGAGAGGAAGGACAGGCTGGACGTCCTGGGACTATCTGACAATCAAGTCGAGGCACTGCTCAACGGCGAGGTCGACGACCTCCTCTTCCACGGGATCGAGGGCCCCCTGGAACTACCTCCCAAGGCATGGGCGAGCGCTCTTCTGGAAAGCGGCACAGACAAGCCAAACGCGCTTGCCGCATCGGTCCACCTCAGGGAGACGGGCCTGTTGACGAGGGAGGGGGCGGAGACGCTTCTGGCGGAGTCAGTTGAAGCCCCAGTCGAAGAACTGGTGTCGTGGATGTCTTCGGAGTCCGAGTCCCGTGGCTTCCTCCCCGCCGACACTTCGTCGATCGAGGATGCGGTCGATGCTGTGATCAGCGAGCGGGCCGACTTCATAGAAGAGCGAGGCATGGGTGCAGTTGGCCCCCTGATGGGGATGGTTATGCAGAAGCTAGGTGGCTCTGCCGACGGCAAGGCAGTCAGCAAGGTGCTAAGGGACAGGATAAACGAGATAATCGGCTGAAGTCATCCCAAGATGCCACTAAGGGGGTTGTCTCTGAGCATAGAGGTCCTGCTGAAGATGACGAATAGGATGAGCAAGAAGAAGATCACCAGCCTTCCCATGTTGATTAAGGGACGGACGTCCTTCATTCTCACAACCCCAGTCATGCGTCCTCTGGGTGCCAGACCAACTCCCATACTACACCGGCTTCGTTCTCCCACCACAGCCTTCCTTCAGAGTCCTGGGACACGGTGACGTTGTGCCATGTGTTCTGGACTGGGGTCCTCTCGAAGTGCCCCAGGAAGTAGGAAGAGTCTGTCGGAGGACCACTGGGACCATCTCCCTCGCCCATCCAATGGTAGAGTTCGTTCAGGAAGCAGAGCCCCTGCATGGACTCGTCCGAGAAGAATAGCGTCTGGTTGCCGTATGGGCTTTCCGGAGCGATAAGGTCACCATACTCGCTGCTCGGGTAGCCACAACCGGATATCTCCTCCGGACCTTCTTCTGCGACTAGTATGCTGGGGTCGGCAAGGGGCCTCTCGGCCATCTGCGACGGGTCTATGTTCACAGAGCTCAGACCCCTCGTGACAACCGGCCATGGATCGTTCTGGGTTAGGAATGTCCACCCACTGGTTTGGTTGGAGTGCGCCCACTCCTTGTAAGACTCCGTGAACCACACCACCTCTGCCTCGGTGTGGTTCCTGTCGCTTATGTGAAGTACCCCCAGGTTGATCTGGCTCTCGTCGCCGTCATGAGCCGGGATCCTGGCGCCGTACATGTCGATGAAGTCCTGCGTGTCGAACTCGATAACACGCTCCGCAGTCACATTAGTCCCGGTGCAGAAGAGAGCCTGTGCCTCAGTAACGCAGGACTCGACGCTCTCGTTGATGAGCTTGTAGTTGACCTCAGTGGCATCTTCCGCCGGAAGGAAGCCTGCCATGTAGAGGAAGATGTCTGACCACACCATCCGCTCCTGGTCGTCCGGTACGATCCTGAACGAACCGTTGTCGTGAATCAGCCTGACTTCAGTCCTATCTCCGTTCTCGTCCTCAATCTGAACCGCATGCGGCCATCCCCTGTCCGGGTCCCAGAAGGGCCCTGAGATATCCCCCCTGACCGTGGTGTCGCTGTCTAGGTGCATGCCGTCGCCACTGTTCCAAGCTCCCTCTCCTCCCTCGGGGAAACCCCGGGTGTCGAGGCCCAGAAGGCCGTGCCCTAGCTCGTGGCTGAGCCCGAATGACGTGACGTACTGCATGTGCAGAATCCCCCTTAGTTCGGGGTGCTCCTTGCCGTCAAGCGGGGAGTAGCAGTGCGAACCATACTCACAAGGGGGCGTCATGCCGATGTTCCCAACAGGGTCGTGGAAACGAACGTACCCGGCCCCTCCAACCGAGTCTCTGGTCTGTACCGCTATGAAGTCGAAGACGTGCCCGGAGACGTTCCATGCGTCGTAGCAGGCGGTGCAGAGGGAAGGGCTAACGTGCTCCCAACCATTTGTCCACCTCTCTCCGTATGACTCGCCCATCGTCACGAAGTA
>PVBE011132761.1_pt1 | contig 10599 bp, 11 predicted proteins | sample 1631181 | NCBI WGS metagenome assembly PVBE01 (sample SAMN08397723, study PRJNA350692) | Marine metagenome, whole genome shotgun sequencing project. | isolation source: water | place: Pacific Ocean | collected 2012-04 | reverse complement strand
GTTCGGCCGGCTCGGGCTCGCTACGCAGCACCTCCTGCGGCGTGTTGCCCTCCGAGAACGGGTCTTCCGCGGCATCGCGCTCGGACATATCGGCCGCCACCCGGTCGACATCGGACATCACGTCCGTGTCGGGCGTCTCGGCGGTCGGTGTCTCCGGCATGTCGACGAACCGGAACTCCAGCGGGCTCGACTCGGGCGCGGCGGCGACGGGCTCCGACCACAACAGGTCCGGGTTCCACTGCAGGACCCCACCGAGCATCAGATGCAGGACGACCGCGATCACCACTGTCTGGCGAAGCGTGATGCGCTCGTCGCCGTACCGTGCCCGTCGATCGCGTGCCATGGGCGTCCTCTAGTCGGGGACAGACCACCCCTCGCGGGGCAGAAAGGGGAGCAGTCTGGGGTCGGGTTTCAACGGTAACCAGGGGGTCTCGCCAAAAAAAAGCATATCACGCGCCCTCACGCTCCTTCAGTGCCGTCGCGTCCACTGCGGATCACGATAACGAGCGCACAACCCCCGTGCGGTGCGGCGCTCGGCCACCGCTAGCTGCGACCGCAGCACAGGCATGCCGAGCGCGTCCGCGATTCCCTCCGCCAGACAGGCCACCAGAGCACGGCGCGTTGGGCGCACGGCTAACAGCTCGTGAAGGCCCACGGAGACATCGGCAGCCTGCCGGGAGCCTTCGCCGAGAACACCCCACAGGCGACGGTCCGGTGCGTCCAGCAGTATCGAGCCATGTTGCAGCAACCGCCCATCGCGGCGGCGTTGTGCCGAGCCCACCAGCTTGCGCCCGCCGACCGACAACTCGTACCGGGTGCGCGCGCTGAAACAAGGCCCCTTGTGTGCCGGCACGGGCGCCGCGCCGCTGCGCTCGACCTCCACCTCGGCGCCGAGCAGGCCGAGGCCCGCCCGCAACCCCGCGGCGATGCGCCGGTACGATGTCGACACGCCGCCGGCGAGCGCGCCGGTATCGGCCGGCGCGGCGATTGAATAGGTGAGCTCGCCGGCGTGCAGCACGGCACGACCTCCGGTCGGACGTCGCACCAGCGGTATGGCCAGCCGTTGCGCCAACGCCACGTCGACGCCACGGTCGAAGGGCTGCGCGTAACCGAGCGAGACCGTCGGCCGATGCCACCCATAGAAACGCAGCGTCCACCCGCTGTGGGGCGCGCTCAACAAGGCCTCGTCGACCGCCATGTTCCAGGCGGCCGGCCCCCTCCCGTGCATCAAGACACGCAGGAAGGGCGAGATTTCACCGCGGTCCGCTACAGCAGCTCTTGAAGCGATGTGAACTCCAGCCCCTGGGACTCGGCGACGGGCGCGCAGGTGACCTTGCCATCGTACGTATTGACGCCGGCGGTGAGGGCCGCGTCGTCACGACACGCATCGGTAAGGCCCTTCCGCGCGATGTCCAGCAAGTACGGCAGCGTCACGTTGGTGAGCGCGAACGTCGAAGTGCGGGGAACGGCGCCCGGCATGTTGGCGACGCCGTAGTGCACGACGCCCTCGACGACGAAAGTGGGCTCGCTGTGGGTGGTGACCTTGGTGGTCTCGACACAGCCTCCCTGGTCGACGGCAACGTCAACGATGACGCCGCCGTCCTGCATCTCCGAAACCAGCTCCCGGCTCACCACCTTCGGGGCGGTGGCGCCGGGGATGAGCACCGCGCCGATCAGCAGGTCGGCGCGGCGCGCCCAGGCGTCGACCGTCACCGGCTGCGACATGATCGTGGTAACGCGGCCGCCGAACAGGTCATCGATGGACTGCATCTGTCGGGGGCTGCGCTCGAGGATGGTGACGTGGGCCCCCATCCCGAGCGCCACGCGGGCAGCGCTGCGGCCGACGATACCGCCGCCGATGATGACGACGTCCGCGGGATTGACGCCCGGCACGCCGCCGAGCAGTACGCCACGTCCGCCCTGGGCGCGCTCCAGGAAGTGCGCCCCCACCTGAACGCTCATCTTGCCGGCGATCTCGCTCATCGGCTCGAGCAACGGTAGCGACCCGTCGGCGTTCTCGATGGTCTCGTACGCGATACCGGTGACTCTGTGCTCGACCAACGCCTGGGTCAGCGCCGGCAACGGCGCCAGGTGCAGGTAGGTGTACAACAGCAGGCCGGGGCGCAGATGCACGTACTCCGACTCGAGCGGCTCCTTGACCTTGACGACGAGGTCGCTGCGTGACCACACGTCCGCCGCGTCTTCCACGATCTCGGCGCCGGCGGCGATGTAATCGGCGTCGGTGATGCCGCTGCCAACGCCGGCCTCGGTCTCGACGAGCACGGAGGTGCCGGCACCGGTCAGCGCCAGCACACCCGCGGGCGTCAACCCGACGCGGTTTTCCTGAGCCTTTATCTCCCTGACGGTGCCGATCAGCATTGCTTCCCTCGGTCTTTCAAGAGGCAGGCGCGTCCCCACCTTGCTGAGCCGGCTCGCTGCTGGCCGAGTCGGTCGCTTCGTCGGCAGCCGCTGCTGAGGGTTTGCCCTGACGCATTTCGACGTTGCCCTCGAAGAACGCGCCCTCGGCGAACTGCACCGCCGGTGCGCGCACGTCGCCCTCGACATGGCCTGACGCGCCGACTTCTACCTTCTCGGTACCGGTAGCATTACCGCGAAGGCGACCCTCGATGTTGATACGGCGGGCCTTGAGCTCCGCTTTGGCGGTGCCGCCGTGGCCGATCACGAGGTCTCCCGTGACATCGATGATGCCCTCGAAATTTCCGCTGCACTCGAAGGATCCGTCACCGTTGAATTTCCCCTCGAGAACGCACCCAGAGCCCAGGAACGAGCTCTTGCCGGCCGCTGCGGGCATCGGCTCCATGGGCTTCGAACGCGGCCGTGGTGCGGGCGCCGGGTGGGGCGCCGGTAGAGTTGAGGAGCTCTGCGACTCCTCCTCGGGCTTCTTTCCGAAAATGGCCATGGTCAGATCAGTGATGGTTGAGAGTGATTGGAGCGGGCAACGGGATTCGAACCCGCGACCTCAAGCTTGGGAAGCTCGCGCTCTGCCAGCTGAGCTATGCCCGCCCCTCATGGCGGCCCCGAGTGCGATTCGGCAACCGGTCCCGTCCGATGCTAGCAACGCCTCCTTGTAAGGGTCAATGTTGGCCGTAGGCGGGGATTCCGGTGATGTCGTGGCCGACGATGAGGGTGTGCACCTGGTGCGTACCCTCGTAGGTGTACACCGATTCCAGATTGACCATGTGGCGGAACGACTGGTAGTCGTCGAGAATGCCGTTGCCGCCGAGGATCTCGCGGCACCTGCGTGCCGTCTCCAGAGCCATGACGACATTGTTCCGCTTGGCCATGGACACCTGCTGCGGGGTCACCTTGCCGGCCTCCTTGAGCTGGCCCAGGCGTAGGCACAAGAGCTGAGCCTTGGTGATCTCGGTGACGCACTCCACCAATAGCTCCTGGACCAACTGCGTCGCGGCGATCGGGCGCTTGAACGCGATGCGGTTCTTGGCGTAGCGCAGCGCTTCGTCGTAGCACGCCTGCGCGGCGCCGACGGCCCCCCAGGCGATGCCGTAGCGTGCCTGGTTCAGGCAGGTGAGCGGCGCCTTGAGGCCTTCCGCCTCGGGGAGGATCGCGTCCGCCGGAACGCGGCAGCCCTGAAACACCAACTCGCCCGTATCAGACGCGCGTAGCGACATCTTGCCGGTGATCTTGTTGGCGGTGAAGCCGGGGGCGTCTGTTGGGACGAGAAAGCCTCGGATACCGTCTTCGGTCTTCGCCCAAACCACCGCGAGATGCGCCATCGTGCCGTTGGTGATCCAGTATTTGACGCCGTCGAGCACCCACTCGTCGCCGTCGCGCGCGGCGCGCGTGATCATGGCGCCCGGATCGGAACCGGCATCGGGCTCGGTGAGGCCGAAGCACGCAATGACCTCGCCGCTGTGCATCTTCGGCAACCACGTTTCCTTCTGCTCTTCGGAGCCGTAGCGCCAGATCGGATACATGCACAACGCGCCCTGCACCGAGACGAACGAGCGGATGCCGGAATCTCCCCGCTCGAGCTCCTGCATGACAAGGCCGTAGGCGATGTTGTCGAGCCCCGGCAGGCCGTAGCCATCGAGGTTGCCCCCGAGTAATCCCATCTCGGCAATGTCCGGCAGCACGGCGTTGGGGAAGGTGCCTTCGCGCTGGTGCTCGTCGATGATCGGAAGGACCTTGTCGCTGACGAACTCGCGAACCGTGTCGCGAACCAGCCTCTGCTCGTCGTCGAGCAATTCGTCGATCCCGTAGTAGTCAACGCCTTCGAAACCGGCCATCACTTTCCTCGCTGGGCGCATACAGGGCACCCCTTTACGGACCTCGCGTAGTAGCCTGCACCGCGGGATCGGTGCGCCGGAAGCCTAAGAGAACCGAGCTCCGATACGCTGGAGGAGGGGGCGCGAGCCCGAATACAGAGACCATGCGATCGTACCAACGGGCACCCCGGCGGTCAACGCGGTGAAAGTGCGTAAACCCTTGCCTGGCGGCGGTTTTCGCCCTCCTGGCCGGGTTCGGAGCGATCGCCGCAGGCGCCGCCCAGCAGCTCCGCGGAGTGCCCCGCCCCGATCCCCGCTTCGCCGTGCTCGGCAGCGAGTCGTGCCGCGCCTGTCATCGCTCCCTGTACGAGGCTTGGGAGCAGTCTCCGCACGCCCTGTCCACGACCAAGTTGACCTTCGAGCAGTCCTTCGATCCGGAATGCACCGGCTGTCATGTTCCCGACGCCGACGCCTTCGAGGACGGGGTCGGTTGCGAAGCATGCCATGGTCCGGGATCGGCGTATTCGGAGCTCGACGTCATGATCGATCCGTTCAAGAGCCGCGCCGCCGGGCTCCAGGACGCAAGCGAGACCTGCGCTCACTGCCACAATCCCGGGCATCAATTCCACGTGGAGCGCGACCTTCGCTCGGCGGCGCGCCTGATTCACCCACGCTGACCCGAACTCTCCGACAGGTCATGGCGGCGCCCGCTCGTTTCGCCACCCGTCGGGAGCTTCGGGTTAGTCTTCTGGGCATGAGTAGCCCACCCACCGTGTACCTCGACTACAACGCGAGTGCGCCGCTGTGCGCCGAGGCCGCCGCGGCGATGGAGCCGTGGCTGTCGGGAAGCGTCAGCAATCCCTCGAGCGCCCACCGCAGCGGCCAGCGCGCCCGCGCCGCCGTGGAGGGTGCCCGCGCGCAGGTGGCCTCGCTGCTCGGCTGCGAACCGGTGGCGGTGGTGTTCACCAGCGGCGGCACGGAAGCCGACAACACTGCCGTTTTCGGCGCCATGGGTTGGCCACCGCAGGGGCACCTGGTGATCTCCGCCATCGAGCATCCCGCGGTGCTGGAGCCCGCCGTGGCGCTGCACGAGTTGGGCCTCGAGGTGACGCGGGTCGGGGTGAACGCGGAAGGACGCGTCGATCCCGAGGCGGTGCGCGAAGCGCTGCGTCCGAACACCCGGTTGGTTTCTGTCATGGCGGCCAACAACGAGGTCGGTGCCCTGCAGCCGATCGTCGAGATCGCCGCGCTGGTCCAGGAGGCCGGAGCCCTGTTCCACACCGACGCGGTGCAGGCGGCACCGTGGGTCGACCTGAAGCCGCTGGTCGCCGCCTCTGATCTCCTCTCGCTGTCCTCCCACAAGCTTGCCGGGCCGCTGGGCATGGGGGCTCTGTACGTGCGTCCGGGCATCGATCTCGTGCCGCTGATGCGCGGCGGTGGCCAGCAGGGCGGCCGGCGCGGTGGCACCGAGGCGACCGCCTCTATGCTCGGCTTCGGCGCCGCATGCGCACGCGCGTTGCGGGAGCGCGACCAGGCCGCGGCGCGCGTCGCGAAGCTCCGCGACCGGTTGGAGACGTCGATCGTCGACAGCGTGGACGGGGTGCGGTGCAACGGAGCGCGCGCCGCACGGCTGCCCAACACCTGCCACGTCTGTTTCAAGCGCTGCGACGGCAATGCCCTGGTGGCCCGCCTGGACCTCGAGGGTATTGCCACTTCAGCGGGCTCAGCCTGTGCCAGCGGCGTGGCGCACGCCTCGCCGGTGCTGGAGGCCATCGGGGTCCCGCGCGAGTATCTTCCCGGCGCGTTACGCCTGTCGCTCGGCTACGAGTCCGGCGCAGCCGACGTCGACCGCGCCCTGGAGGTGATTCCCGGCGCCGTGCGTGGCATGCGGGACGCCGGGCTCGAGGCGGTGTTCTGATGTCCCGCGTCGCCGTTGCCATGAGCGGGGGTGTGGACTCGTCGACCGCGGCCGCGCTGCTGCGCGAGCAGGGCCACGACGTCGTCGGCCTTACACTGCAGCTGTGGGACTACACCGCCGAGAACCTGGCGGCCGGCCGTGGTCGCTGCTGCTCGCCGTCGGACGTCGCCGACGCCCGCGTGGTCTCGGATCGGCTCAACATGCCGCACTACGTCTTCGACCACAGCGCCAGCTTCGAGGACCACATCGTCGATCCGTTTGTCCAGGACTACCTGGCTGGTACCACACCGAGCCCCTGCATCAGCTGCAATCGCCTGGTGAAATTCGACATCTTGTGGAAGCTGGCGCGCGGGCTCGAGGCCGACTATCTCGCCACCGGCCATTACGCTCGCCTCGACAACGACGCGCCCCGTCCGCGGCTGCAGAAGGCCCACGATCACGACAAGGACCAGTCGTACTTCCTCTTCGACGTCCCGGTCGAGCGCTTCCAGAGCGTCATCTTCCCGCTCGGCGCCATGGCCAAGAAGGAAGTCCGGGCCGCCGCGAGGCGCCTCGACGTGCCGGTGGCCGACAAGCCGGAGAGCTTCGAGCTGTGTTTCATCCCGGACGGCGACAAAGACAGCTTCGTCGAGGGTCGCTTACCTAGCGTGCAGCATCGCGGCGGCCCGATCCGCCATCTCGACGGACGCCTGCTCGGCTCTCACGGTGGATTGCATCGGTTCACCGTCGGCCAGCGCCGCGGTCTCGGGCTCACCAGCAAGAACCCACTGTTCGTTGTCGACCTCGATCCGGACTCCGGCACGGTGATCGTCGGGCCCGCAGATGCGCTCGCCGTCACCGGGCTCGAAGCCACCCGCTGCAACTGGGTATCGATCGAGCCCCCACGGGCGCCGCTGCGTGCGGCCGCCCGCATCCGTCACCGGCACCGAGAGGTGGACGCGCTGATCACCCCACTCGACGAACACCGCGTGCGTGTGGAGTTCGACGAGCCGCAACGCGCTGTTGCGCCGGGACAGGGCGTTGCTTTCTACGACGGCGAGGTGCTGCTTGGCGGCGGCTGGATCGTGCGCGAGTAACCCGGGCTTCGCAACCGGCGGCGTCGCAAACGGGCGCGGGGCTCGGCATGTTCGGTGACCGACGTCCTCTCGATGAGCAGTCAGCCGGCAAGCGTGTCCAGCGTGCGTTCCGCTGCCACCTGTTCTGCCGCCTTCTTGGTCTTCCCCTCGCCCTCGCCGCTGAGCGTGCCGTCGACTTCCACGACGACGCGAAAGACCTTGTCGTGATCGGGACCGTGCTCGTCGACCACCGAATACCGCGGCAACGGCCGCCCCTCCGACTGCATTCTCTCCTGCAGCAGCGACTTGAAGTCGCTGAGGTGGACCTCTTCCTCGACCACATCGGTGAGGTGCTGGTACACCGTCGTGTCGATGAACTCGGTAGCTGGCTGAAGCCCCCCGTCGAGGTAGACGGCGGCGATGACGGCCTCGAACGAGTTGGCGAGCAGAGAGTCCTTGAGGCGCCCCTCGGTCTTTTCCTCGCCTTTGCCGAGCACCAGAAAGGCGCCCAGACCGATCTCCTCGGCACGACGCGCCAGCGACTCCGAGGACACCAGGAACGCCTTGAGCTTGGACATCTCGCCTTCGCTGAAATCCGGATTGCGACGGTACAGCAACTCACTGATGACGAGGCCGAGGACGGCATCGCCGAGGAACTCCATGACCTCGTTGTCGGCGATGTCCTCCTCGGCCTCGTTAGCGAACGAGCGGTGGATCGTGGCCCCGTGCAGCAACCTACGATCGTCGAATCGGTATCCGATGGTTTGCTCGAGTGGACCCAGGCGCTCGTGCGCCGCGTCGATGGCTCCACCCACGTCAGCCTTTTCGGCCATATGTATCCTCCATTTCTGTCCGAATTGCAGCGGCGGCCGCCGCCGGATCGTCTGCCTTCATGATCGGTCTTCCTACCACCAGCACATCGACTCCGGCGAGCACCGCGTCAGCGGCGGTGGCGACGCGAGCCTGATCGTTCGACGCCGCACCGGCCGGCCGGATACCGGGGCTGACGGCGAGAAAGTCGTCGCCGTGGACCGCCTTGATGGCGGCAACCTCGTGCGGCGAACACACCACCCCGTCGCAGCCGGCGCTGTGCGCCAGGGCCGCCAGCTTCGCGACCCCCTGTTCGATTCCACCCCTCACGCCGATCTCCTCGAGCTGTGCCCCGTCGAGGCTCGTCAACACGGTAACGCCGAGCAGACGGGGCGCGCCGGCTCCGCCGCGCGCCGCCGCGGCGGCCTCGATCATCTTGCGGCCACCGGCGACGTGGAGCGTCATGAACTCGATCCCCAACCCGCCAGCCGATCGAACGGCTCCGGCAACCGTCGCCGGAATGTCGTGCAACTTGAGGTCGAGGAAGACCGGCCAGCCGGCGTCGACGAGTTCCTGCACCAGGCTCGGGCCGCCGCTGATGAACAACTCGAGGCCCACTTTGACGATATCGACGTGTCCACGAAGCAGTTCTACAGCGGCGATTGCCGCCGCGCGGCTTTCGACGTCGAGTGCAACGGCCAGTCGCGGAGCACGGCTCACTCGAGAATCTCCAGACGCACCGGCACCACGCCGTCGTTGAGCATGCCGATCTGCTGCGCCGCAGCGAACGAGAGATCGATCACGCGTCCTTCCACGAACGGGCCCCGGTCGGTGATCGTCACCTTCACTGTACGTCCGTTCCTCAGGCTCGTCACCAACAGCCGCGTGCCGAAGGGAAGGGTGCGATGGGCGGCGGTGAGCTCGTACATATTGTAACGGCTGCCGTCGGCGGCGCGGCGTCCGTGGAAGTCGGCACCATACCAGGAGGCGTTGCCCTCCAAGGGGCTCTCCGTTGCGGAAGCCACACGACGACCGGCGCAGGCTGTAGTAGCGGCCAGCACCAGCCCGACGAGCGCCATGCCGACGAGCGTCCGCCGGAGTCGCGCCACATTGCATGTGCCCCCAAGCTGCCCGCGACAACACCCCCGAGATCTCTCCGGCACCCTAATCATGCGCGAGTGTTCCCACAAGCTCATCGATCGACGCGATCCCCTGCTCGGCGCACCACGCGGCCAGGTCGCCCACGAGACGCTCGGATGCCGTCGGATCGTAGAAGTTCGCCGTGCCCACCTGCACCGCGCTGGCACCCACGATGAAGAATTGCAGCGCCTGCTCGATCCCCTCGATGCCGCCGATGCCGAGGATCGGCAGGTCGGTGGCGCGGCTCGTCTCGTACACCATGTACAGGGCGATCGGCAGAATGGCCGGTCCCGACAGCCCACCGAAGATGGTCGCCAACGTGGGGCGCCGCGTCGCCACGTCGACGGTCATGCCGCGCAGTGTGTTGATGACGGACAGCGCATCAGCCCCTCCGGCCTCGGCAGCGCGTGCGAGCTCGCCGATGTCGGTGACGCCGGGGCTGAGCTTTACCCACAAGGGCAGCGTCGACGCTTCGCGCACCGCGCGCGTCACCGCTTCGGTCTGGTGCGGATCGGTACCGAAGCTGATGCCGCCCTCCTTGATGTTGGGGCAGGAGATGTTCAGCTCCAGCGCGGTGAGGCCGTCGGCACCGTCGAGACGCTCGGCGACCCCGATGTACTCCTCGATGGTGCGGCCCCAGATGTTGGCGATCACAGCCGTATCGTACTGCCGCAGGAACGGCAGCTTCTCCTCCAGGAAGCCCTCGGCGCCGACGTTCTGCAAACCGATGGAGTTGAGCATGCCACCCGGGGTTTCGACGATGCGCGGCGTCGGGTTACCGCGCTCGACGTGCAGCGACAACCCCTTGACGACGATGCCTCCAAGCTTGTTGAGATCGATAATCTCGGCGAACTCTTGGCCGTAGCCGAAGGTCCCGGAGGCAGCGATGACCGGGTTGGAGAGCTCGACCTCGCCGACACGGACACGCAGATCGACGGCGGCGCTCATTGCCACACCACCCTGCGACTATCGAAGACCGGGCCCTCGCGGCAGCAGCGCACCAAGCCCCATCCCTCGCCGTCCTCGTCGCGCACCGGCACGACGCACGACAGGCAAACGCCGATGCCGCACGCCATCGGCGCTTCGAAGCTCACCTGCAGCGGCAGCTCGCGCCCCACCGCGATGTCGTGCACGGCCCGCATCATGGGCGTCGGCCCGCAGGCGTATAGCAGCGCCTCGGCGACGTCGTTGGCTTCGAGGTATCGCTCCAACGGACCGACGACCAACCCGTGGAACCCTGCGGTGCCGTCGTCGGTGGAGACCTCGACCGGGACCACGAGCTCCTCGAAGTCTTGGACGCACAGCAACGCCTCGGCGGTTCGCGCACCCACGAAGGCGCGCAGCGGGGTGCCCTCCTCGGCGGTGAGCGGCGGCAGAGCGAAGAGCTGCGCCGCGTCGATCTGCGCGCGGCGCGTCGGCGCGCTGTGGG
>PVBE012617507.1_pt1 | contig 10600 bp, 7 predicted proteins | sample 1631181 | NCBI WGS metagenome assembly PVBE01 (sample SAMN08397723, study PRJNA350692) | Marine metagenome, whole genome shotgun sequencing project. | isolation source: water | place: Pacific Ocean | collected 2012-04 | reverse complement strand
CTTTCCCGCTGGATCGGACACCGCGTACAAGAATCTCGGCAGTCTGCTCGGAGCGATTCTCACGACGCCCGGGATGCGGGATCTGGCGCGTGGGAGCGATTCGGATCGCGACGATCTCGTTCAGGAGGGCTTGCGCTGGGAGGCGCCGATCGCCCTGCAGCCCCGGGCCTGTAGCCAGGATACGATGCTGGGGGGCGTGGAGATCGCGGCTGGATCAGCCATGCTCTTCGGGATCGCCGCTGCCAATCGCGATGCCAAGGTCTTCGAGGATCCGCATCGCTTCATGCCCGAGCGTCCGAACAAGCACCAGCATCTCGCCTTCGGATATGGTGAACATTTCTGTCTCGGCTCTCATCTCGCCCGACGCGAGCTGGAGACGGCGATCAAGCTGCTCTTCGAGCGCTTTCCAGACATGGAGCTGGTGGCTGGGAGTCGAGTCGAGATTCTCGGATGCATACTGCGGGGACCCCGCGAGGTGCGGGTTCGACTCAGGGCCTGAGCTCTGCGGTTCGGGCGGTTCTGGGATCGGTCGGCGCTGCCGACTCAACTCACTTCGAGATCCGTGCTCGAGAAGACCTCGTGAACCTCGATCTCGTTGGGTCCAGCGAAGATCTCCTTGGGTGCCGGATTTCGATGGGCCTCGGCAAAAGACTCGCTCCCGGTCCAGGCCACGAAGTCGTCGAAGTCTCGCCACCAGGTCTTGATCAGGTAGTAGCCCTGCTTGTCATCGTCAGGGACCAACCCGCCGGCCGCCATATCCATCTTCATCGGGCGTGGCCGATGGATCTCGTTGCGTAGGAAGCCAGGCTCTTTGTCGATCAATCCGGCGCGCTTGCGGAAGCGCTCCTCGAAGGCGTCTTCCCAACCCTCGGCCACCGGAACTCGGTTCGTCACACAACACACACTCATGAGATTCTCCTCGATGACCCGGGGATGACCCGGGGTGGAATACTGAACCGGGGCCGGTCGGAAACGCAGTCTAGCCGACTGCGGTCACTCAGGGCGGCGGGTCTCTGCCAGCAGCTGGTCCCAATTGGCCGGTAGGCTGATCTTTCGGGCCGTCGGATATCCAATGAAACCGTTGTCGGAGAAAGCGTAACCGTTGTCACGCCCGGGGTCGCCGGACACGGTCACCATGAAATCATCGGGCGACAGAACGATTGGCACCATCCGGTTGGGATCCGGCGACTCGCAAAATAGCGCCGGGATCTCGCCCAGCTCTACGCGCTCTGCGAGCGTGCGAGTCGGCGAGTCGGTGCCCGTCAGAAACTGGAACAGATGCTTTTCAAACTCGTGGGCGGGCAGTCGAACGTGATCGAACAGATACTGTCGAACGTCGCGCTTGGACCATCCCGATTTGGCGATCGTCTCGGCAATCAGCGGTGACAGGACCACCAGCGGCCGCAGCGTGCCGACCACCATCCCGCATACGAATGTCAGGTGCCATCCAAGATTCGCTCTCAGCACCGCGTCCGCGATGTAAGGCATGATCCTTTCGGCCGCGTTACCCGATGCGTTGGCGATGGTATCGCCGCCACTGAAGCGCGAAATGGTGACCACGTTGTCGCCCGCCGCAAAGCCCATGTCGACGCACAGCGGCTCCCACCCCATCCGGGCCAGCGCGTCTTCGTTCTCGGCCATCACCACGCGCCAGGTGCCGCCAAAGGTCCCCTTGTCGGTTTCGTGCAAGAGGAAGCCCGCAACGTTGCGCAAGTACAGGCGCAGAAAGCGGCCGATGCTGGTGTTGGCGCGAAAGCCGTCGCGCATGGCCCCCTGCGTATAGTTGAACTCCAGTTGCTTGATGATGGGGCCGTTCAGAATGATGAGGGTCTCGGGTCCGGGTGTGTTGCCGGTATGTTCGAGGCCGTACCCGGGATCGGTCAGCGCCTCCACCAGCGCGAGCAGAATCGGCATGTATTCGGGCCGGCAGCCCGCCATCACGCCATTGACGGCGACATTCCAGACGCTCGCCTCGCGCCGGTCGCAGAGCAGGACTCCAAGAACCTCGTCGGCATCACGTTCGGTGAAGCGCAGAAACCGCTCGATCTTCTGCAGCGTAGGCGGAACGATCGGCAGACCGTCGCTCCATTGACGGTCGTAGAAGAACTCGTTGACTTCTTCGAAACTTCCGGAGCACACGATGTCGCGCGCTCGTGGCTCGTTGCTCTCAACAGCGGCAGTCTCGACCTCGACCGTGAGTCCCTCGATCACCTGGTCGACCGTTACGTCGAGGATATTCTTCTCGAGCTCCTCATAGGTCTGCATGTTGACGTGCCCAGGCATCATTGCGACCGGGAGCTCGGTGAAACCCAGGCCGTCGGCGGTGGTCGAGGCTTGTCCCACGAAGCCGGAGCAAACCAGCGAGACACTGGGTACCCCCGCCTGTTCGGCCACCGCGCTGGCCCGCATCACGGCGGGCGTGCAGCTCCCTCAACAGCCGTTTCCGGAGATGACGGCGTCGACGCCAAATTCCTTCAGCTTGGCGGGCAGGTCAGCCAGCACCTGTCGTTCTTCGGAGCCATGTGTATTGCCGAATTGGTCGGGTTTCACGAACTCGATGCCTGGAAAGCGCCTAACCATTTCAGCTTCGAGTAGCGGAAAAATCTCTTCGCCGCGGAAGACGTAGTTCCAGACGACTGCGACGGTCTTGTCGCTCAGGTCGGGAAGCCGGCTGGCTGGGTTGGCGCGTTCCTTTCGCTGCTTGCCACGTGGCCAGACCACTTCGTAGTTTGACGCTGAAGCTGCCATGTCAGCCTTGCTCCTTGCCTCGCACAATCATTGGTACGCGCAATCATTGGCTCGCACATTCATTCACCCGGGCACTTACCCGAGCACCCAACCACCCCACCATCCCTGGACCCGATAAGGGCTCGCGGATCACTCTCGCGGATCAGTAGCGCGGCTCCCGGTCTCGGGCAACTTGCCTCGGCGACCAGCCGGTCGAAAGGATTTCGCCACTGCTCGGGGCCAACCAGGAGCGCGAAGTCTCAGCTCGAGGCCGGGCTCCGAGGGCGGCCAATCTGATAGGCTTGGGTTCTGTCGGAGAGCTTCGATGACCTACTCGATCACAATCGACACGGGCGGAACCTTTACCGACCTCGTGCTCGCCGATGAACGCACGCTTCGTGGTCTGCACAAGGCGCTGACCACGCCCGACGATCCCTATGCTGGGATCCTTGCCGCCCTCGGTCAGGCCGCGCGCGCGGAGGGCCTCGACGTCGCTGCGCTGCTCGAACGCACGGACACGGTCGTCTATGCCACGACCCACGCCAGCAACGCGATCCTAGAGGGCCAGACCGCCCGAACCGCCTTCCTCACGACCGAAGGCCACCGGGACATCCTGCTCTACCGCGAAGGTGGAAAACAATCGCCCTTCAACCTCGCGCAGTCCTACCCCGATCCCTACGTCCCGAGGTCGCTCAGCTTCGAGTTGCCCGAACGCATCGCGAGCGATGGAAGCGTCGTCCAGCCGCTCGACGAGGCGGCCACCCTGCGCGTGATCGATCGGCTGCGAGCGCTCCGCGTCGAGGCCGTGGGTGTCTGTCTGCTCTGGTCGATCGCGAACCCGTGCCACGAGCAGCGCGTCGGCGAGCTGCTGGCGTCGGCGCTGCCCGGCATTTCCGTGAGCCTCTCCTACGAGCTGAACCCTAACATCCGCGAGTACCGGCGCGCGTCTGCAGCGGTGATCGACGCCTCGCTGAAGCCGTTGATGCGTGCCCACCTCCAGAGCATCGACCAGCGGTTGCGGGCGCTCGGCTTCAGGGGCGAGCCGCTGATGGTCACCCACATGTCGGGCGGGGTGCTCGGGTTCGGGGAAATGTGCGAGCACCCCTTGCATTGCGTCGACTCGGGTCCCGCGCTGGCACCGGTCGCCGGACTGATCTACGCGCGAGCCGAAGCGGAGGCGGCGGCCTCCAGCGGGGTGGGGACGAGCGGAGGGGAAATGTCCGCGACGCTCGGGGAGCGCGAGCGACGCGACGTCCTGGTCGTCGACGCGGGGGGCACCTCGGTCGACATCAGCCCGACCCGGGATGGACGCGTCGTCTACAGCCGCGAGAAATGGCTGGGGCCGCGCTGGATCGGACACATGACGGGGCTGCCCGCGGTCGAGACGAAGTCGATCGGCGCGGGCGGAGGCTCGCTCGCCCGGGTCGATCGCGACGGTCTGCTCTGCGTGGGGCCCGAGAGCGCCGGCGCGAGCCCCGGCCCCGCCTGCTACGACCGGGGTGGTGCGCGGGCCACGGTGACAGACGCCGCGCTGCTGCTCGGCTACCTCGACCCCGCCTACTTTCTGGGCGGCCGCATGCGGCTCGTCCCGGACCTGGCCCGCGAGGCGATCGAAGGGGATGTCGCGAAGCCTCTCGGTCTCCCGATCGAGGCGGCGGCTACGGCGGTGATGACGGTCTTCTCGGAGAGCCTGCGCAGCTTCCTGAGCGAGATGACGATCCTCCAGGGCCTCGATCCCCGGCAATGCGTGCTCGTGGCGGGCGGCGGCGCCGCCGGGCTGAACATCGTCTGCGTCGCCCGCGAGCTCCGGATCGACCGGATCGTGATCCCCACCCTCGCGGCGGGGCTGAGCGCGGTCGGGGGACAATTCGCGGATCTCTTCTCCTCCTTCACGCGCAGCGTGCAGACCACGACCGCCAATCTCGACGCGGGGGCCATCGCCCGGGCTCTCGACGAGCTCGAGGCGACGGTCGAGGACTTCTTCGATCGGGTGTCGCAGCGCGGCAGGCAGCGGCGCGAGCTGGTCTGCGAGGCGCGTTATGCGAACCAGCTCTGGGAGATCGACGTGCCGCTGCCCTGGGGCTGGCGTGGTTGCGATGAATCGGAGCGGGTCGAGCTCTCGCGCCGCTTCGATCGCCTGCATCGAGCGCTCTTCTCGGTCGAGCAGCCGGGGGAGATTCTAGAGCTCCTGGCCTTTCGGGCGGATGCGCGCGTTTCGCGTGGCCATCCCCAGCTCGCCGAGCGGGTCGACAGCCCGGAGGCCGCTTCGGGTGAACGGCGAACTGTCTCTTTCGCGGGCGAGAGGATCGATACCCCGGTCTACCGCGGTGGGGCTCTGGCTACGGGATCGCGGATACGGGGTCCCGCCGTCATCGAGGAAGCCACGACCACGATCCTGATCGATCCCGGGGCGACCGCCACCGCGGCACCCGCCCACTATCGGATCGAGCTCGGGTCGCAAACATGACCGGGGAGGTGCTCGACCCAGCCGAGAGCACGGAGGGATTCGATCCCGTCGATCTGGCGGTGCTCTCGAATCGTCTCGATGGCATCGTGCGAGAGATGGAGAACACGCTGCTGCGGACCGCCCGCTCTAGCGTAATCGGATTGGCTCGGGACTTCTCCTGCTCGATCGTGACCCGGGACGACCAGCTGCTGGCCAGCGCCGAGGGCCTGCCGGTCCACGTCTTCGGATCGGGGCTGCTGACGCGCGCGATGCTTCGGCATCACCCCGTGCCCCGACCCGGCGACGCCTACCTCCACAACGATCCCTACGACGGCAACACGCACGCCGCGGACCATTCGATCCTGGTTCCCGTCTTCGTCGCCGGTGAGCATCTCTTTACTGCGATCGCCAAGGCCCATCAGGCGGATATCGGCAACTCGCTGCCGACGACCTACATGCCCACGGCCTCGGACGTCTACGAGGAGGGGGCGTTGATCTTCCCCTGCGTCCAGATTCAGCGCGATTACGAAGACGTGGACGACATCGTCCGCATGTGTCGACGGCGCATCCGCGTCCCCGAGGTCTGGTACGGAGACTATCTCGCGATGCTGGCCGCCGGTCGGATCGCCGAGAAGCGGCTCGCAGAGATGTGCGGGCGATTCGGTGTCGATCGGGTCCTCGCCTTCATCGATGCCTGGTTCGACTACACCGAGCGGCGTGCCCGTCGCGCCATCCGTGAGCTGCCGAGCGGGGTGATCCGGGTGGAGACCCGCCTCGATCCCTATCCGGGGCTCGAAGAGGGTCTCACGCTGCGCGCGGAGCTCGAGGTCGACCACGTCGAGGGGGGCATCCGGGCGGACCTGCGCGACAACCCCGACTGCGTGCCCGTCGGCCTCAATCTGAGCGAGGCGACCGCCAAGAATGCCGTCGTCGCCTCGACGCTGATGGTGCTGAATTCGGCGGCGGGCGAATCGCGCCAGCGGGTGCCGCTGAATGGCGGGAGCTTTCGCTGCTTCGACGTCGCCGTGCGCGAGAATTGCGTTGCGGGCATCCCGCGCCATCCCGCCTCCTGCTCCTTGGCGACCGGAGAGGTCGGTGTTCGGATCTGGGCGGCGATCCTCTCGGCCTTCGCCGACCGCGCCTGGGGCCTCGGTTCGGCCGAAGCGGGCTTCGGCGCTCCGCCCTATCTCGCCGTCGTGTCGGGTGACGACCCGGAGCGCGCACACGCCTACGTGACGCAGCTCTTGCTCGGGACGTCGGGCGGTCCCGCAACCGCGGAGACCGACGGCTGGCTCAGCTTCCTCGGCATGCCCGCCGCAGGGCTGCTCTACCGCGACTCGGTCGAGGTCGACGAGCAGAAATATCCGATCCTGGTCACTCGTTCGACGTTGCGCCCGGACTCGGAGGGCGCGGGCCGTCGTCGCGGTGCGCCGGGCAATCTCTGCGAATACGGTCCACGGGCGGGATCGATGAAGGTCTTCTGGGCGCTGGAAGGCGTGCTCAATCCGCCGCGCGGTGTGCGCGGAGGCGGCTCGCCCCGGACCGGCTCCGCCTACCTCGTGAGAGGGGGGAAGAGCATCGAGGAGCATCCCGAAGCGGTCGGCGGCGTGGATCTCCAGCCCGGCGAGCGGGTCGGTTCTCGCTCGCCCGGGGGTGGGGGCTACGGGGATCCCTTCGAGCGCGAGCCCGAGCGCGTCCTGCACGACGTATGCGAGGGCTACCTCGGCCTCACGCGAGCCGCCGAGGTCTACGGCGTCGCGATCGAGGGCGATCCCGAGCGCTTCGAGACCCTGCGGATCGATCCCGATGTGACGCGCGCCCTGCGCGGAGCGCGACCGCTCTCTATCGATCCGCAGCGGGCGCGTTAGGACTGCGCGATTACTGGGCGCCAGCCGCTTCGGCCGCTCTACTGCCGCCCGCGCAACCTGCGAGCGCGAATCGCACGCACCCCGCGTCGAGCGTATAGTCGTGCAGTGCGTCCCATCCCGTCGAGCCGTGATCGCTTGCCGAGCACCCGGTCCACGCGCGGCTGGAGGCGCGGCGCGCGCTTCGCCACGCTCGGCTTCAGCTTCGCGGTCGCCGCCGCATCGGGCGCTGTAGCAGAGCCGGCCGAGACAGCCGACTGGCCGCACCCGGGCGGCGATGCGGGCGGCGCGCGCTTCTCTCCCCTGACGGACATCCACCGCGGCAACGTCGACAGCCTCGAGGTGGCCTGGACCTATCGGCACGGCGACGCCCACGTTCCCGAGAACCCGGCCAAGGTCGCGGGCACGGCCTTCGAAGCGACGCCACTGATGATCGACGGCAAGCTGATCATCTCGACGCCCTACAACCGGGTGATCGCGCTGGACGCCGAGACCGGCGCCGAGCTCTGGGTCTTCGACCCGGGCGTCGATCGCGGCGTCCGCTACACCAACGGCTACCTGAACCGCGGCGTCGAGTCGTGGCGAGATCCGAGCGCCACGGGCTTCTGCGCGTCGCGTTTGTTCGTCGCCACCATCGACTCGCGCCTGGTGGCCCTCGACCTCGAGAGCGGGCGCGTGTGCCCCGGCTTCGGCAAGGGCGGCAGCGTCGATCTCCACGTAGGGATCGAGCCGCTGGTCCGGCCCGAGCATCACAAGATGACGTCACCCCCCGTTGCGGTGGGCGACGTCGTGGTGGTGGGCTCGTCGTTGGCCGACAACCGGCGGGTCCAGCCATCGGGCGACGTGCGCGGCTTCGACGCGCGGACGGGCCGTCTGCGCTGGCGCTTCCACGTCATCCCCCAGCAAGGGGAGTTCGGGGTCGAGACGTGGGAGGACGGGAGCTGGCGCAGCGGAGCGGGTGCCAACGCCTGGGCCCCGCTCTCGGCGGACCCGGAGCGGGGGCTCGTCTTCATTCCCACGAGTACGGCGAGCCCCGACTTCTACGGCGGGGCGCGCCTCGGCGACAACCTCTTCGCCGACTCCCTCGTCGTGCTGCGCGCCGACACAGGCGAGCGGGTGTGGCACTTCCAGACCGTCCACCACGACCTCTGGGATTACGACAACGCCTCTCAGCCGCTTCTCGTGACACTCGAACGTGACGGTCACAAGACGGACGTCGCGGCGCAGCTCACCAAGACCGGCTTCGTATTCGTCTTCGACCGCGAGACGGGTGAGCCGTTCTTCCCGGTCGAGGAGCGAGCGGTCCCGAAGAGCGATGTGCCCGGCGAACGCGCCTCGCCGACCCAGCCCTTTCCATCCCGCCCACCGCCCCTGTCCCCGGTTCACGCGCTCACCCGCGACGACCTGTGGGCGCCCACGCCGGGACACCTCGAGGCCTGTGCGCAGAAGCTGGCCGGCCTGCGCAATGAGGGGATCTTCACGCCCCCGAGCGAAGCCGGCTCGATCCTGTATCCGGCGACCGCCGGGGGAGCCAACTGGCCGGGCGGTGCGGTCGATCTGCGAAACGGGATCCTCTACGTACCCGTCAGCAATATCGCGATGGTCGCGAGCGTCCCGCCCCTGCCCGATGCGCTGCGGCGGCCGGCCTTCAGGCGCCGGCTACCGAGCCAGCGTCGCGCTGCAAAGGCCGCCGCGGCGAGCGTCGAGCCGAGCGGCGGCGCCACGTTCCAGGCGAACGGACAGTTCTGCGTAAAGCCGCCGTGGGGGATGCTCGTCGCGGTGGATCTCTCGCGCGGGGAGATCCTCTGGCGGGCGGCGACGTCCCGCACACCGGATGGTGTTGGCGGGGCGGCCGGCTTCGGGCCTGCTCTGGTCACCGCCGGCGGGCTGGTGTTCCACGCCGGAACGTCGGTGCCGGAGCTGCGCGCACACGACGCCGACACCGGGGAGGTGGTGGCGTCGATCGATCTGCCCGCCAGCCTGAACGCCGGGCCGATCAGCTATCGCGTGCGGCCGGGCGGCAAGCAGTACCTGGTCGTGACGCCAGGAGGCCATCACATCTTCGCGCGCTACCAGGGGGCACAGATGGGCGACTACGTGATCGCCTACACGCTGCCCGACTGAGCAGCCCTCCCGCCGTCTTTACTCCCGCCCCTTATGCGCAGAGGCTCTGTGAGCGCATCCAAGCCACCAGGATCCAACGATCCACCTCCGAGAGGAGGTCGGCGAAGGCGCGCATGTCCGTGTTGGGCACGCCCTCGGAGATCGATCGGAAGACGGCCTCGTCCGCCGCGCCGTAGAGCCACCGGCAGTCGAACAGGTCCGGGGCGTCGCCGCGCCCGCCGTGGGCCGGAGAATGGCAGTAGCCGGCGCAGGACCCGAGGAACAGCCGCTCGCCGCGCGCATCCGAGCTCGCGTTGAGGGGCAGGGCGCTGCGGTGCGCGGTCTCGGGCGTCGTGCACGCCAGAGCGAGGCACAGCGCGACCAGGGTGCGCCGGGCTGCGCTCGAGCGAGAGCTGCTCAGTCCTGCCACCACACCGATGCGGTCACGCTCGTCTCCCAATTGCAGTCCGTCCCGCAGCCGTCGCCGGCTGCGGTGTTGCCGTCGTCGCACTGCTCGCCGAGTTGGATCTCGCCGTCTCCGCAGCGGCCGACTCGCGGCAGAACTTCCAGCTTGATGAAGCGTCCAGAGAGCGGTCCCTCCGGACCGACGCCGCGATCGGGAACGCAGGTCCAGACGTTGTCGTTCTCGTCGAACTCGATCTCCCGGATGAAGTTGACGGACGTCGCCAGTGGATAGGCGGTGAAAGTCTCGGTCTCGGGCTGGAAGCGGATCAGTGTGTCGGAGTTCGAGCCCGCCACCCAGACGTCTCCCGTCCGCCGGTTGACCGAGAGGGCGTAGGGCAGCTCCGAGCCCTTCGGCTTCGTCGGCAGGTCGTAGACCTTCCACGTCTGCGTCGCCGGGTCGAAGCGACCGAGCTCGGAGGAGCCGTAGCCCGGCACCCAGACGACACCGTCGGGACCGACCCGCAGACGTCGTGGCCCGTGCACAGGCGAATGCCAGTGGCGCATCTCGCCGCTGGCGGGGTCGAAGACGCCGATGCGGTCGGCGAGCAGCTGCGACCACCAGACGCTCTGGTCGGGAGCGACGTCGAGCCCGTAGGCGACGGGGATCGGAGTCGGCCCCTTCCAGTCCAGCGCGCCCGGCAGGTCGTGGTAGGTGAAGGTCTGGGTGGCGGGATCGAATACATTGAGGTGGTTCGAGACGGTCAGCGTATACCAGATCCGTCCGCGGTCGTCGAAGCGCAGAGTATGGGGGTAGACGCCCTTGTCGTCGCCGACCTTCGGGTGCTCGTAGCTGGTCACTTCGCCCGTGTCGACGGCGAGCTTTGTCATCAGGTCGGTGCCGGTCACGGTGATCCACATGCTGCCGTCGGGCGCGCGCTCGATGGAGTGGGCGCCCGGTGGGACCGGGTGGTGCCATCGCTGCATCGTGTCGGGGTTCACCGCGAAGCCGTCTTCGGTGTAGAGGCTGCCGTCGAGAGCGAGCTCGAGGTCGTGG
>PVBE012420690.1_pt1 | contig 10600 bp, 22 predicted proteins | sample 1631181 | NCBI WGS metagenome assembly PVBE01 (sample SAMN08397723, study PRJNA350692) | Marine metagenome, whole genome shotgun sequencing project. | isolation source: water | place: Pacific Ocean | collected 2012-04 | reverse complement strand
TCTTCTTTAGTTTGTGGCATTTAGTGCCCTCCCGTCTTCTAGTTAGGCATGATTAGTGCAATCAATTGCCGTCCACTCGCCAGTCCAAAGTAGCCCCTCCAAATAAAGTTCGTGCTTGTGATGATTCACAGACGCGAACGGCTTAAGGCGCTCTTTGGTGGTAGGCGTATTCCAGCCAGCAGTGGTGATTTCCACAAGCCCACTCTTGCGACACTTTCGCGCAATACAGTTACCGTGCAAAAACATACGCGTCTGATCCGTATCGCTTGACACGCATGTGTTGCTCAATGAAAAGTTTTTGTTAGCTCTAAACGCTTGAAACGCTCTGTCAGTTATCTTTCTCATCATATACTCCTATCGCGCCACTTCTATGACACAATTACCCTGGTCTGCCTTATATGCCATAGCATATTCCATCACCATGTCGTGTGCTTCTTCTTCTGTCTCAAACTCGTCTACCTCTTCCCATCCGTTATATTCAGTGATAGGGTAAGAGCAATTGCGATCCCAATTTACCATAATTTTATACATTTTCGCCATCCTTGAGCCCAACAGAATATACTTTCTGTGGAAATAAACGTGCAGGATCTTCCTGAAGATTACCAATCTCTGTCCCGTAGTAGTCCCTATTGACTGTCGAAACCTCGTTTCCATACACTCCATGGTCCATCACATCCTCACAATAGAACTCTAAATCCTCGTCAAAGAGATTAGAGCTTTCTTCATACTTCTGTTGGAGGATGTCCACTGCGTACTCAAAAACCTGATGTAAATCCCACTGCTCTATCGTGTGATGCGCCAGCTTTCTTCGCGTGTCGTCATCATTAGGAATGTCTTGTATCAATTTCTGCGTGCTAATAATCGTCATCACTTGTCCTTGTTCCTCTTTCATTCTAAAGAACTCCCGTAAATATACCAGGAAACTCTTCGTTAGTCTGCTTGACAACAAAGCGGACATAAGACATAAGAGCATTTGCTTTACGCTGGATCCAATAGTCTTCCTGGCCCACGTCCCAATCGAACAATTCTACTGCTAACTGTCTGCCTTCCTCCCATGCTTCCATTTCTTCGTGCAACAATTCAAGGGCGGAAAAAGAGGAATCTTCAGATTCTATTCCGTCTCGAACCTCCTGTCGGATAGGATACTTTTGACTCCAATCGCCCTTCTCATTAACCCGGAAGTGTCCCGCCTCATGGAGGGCAGCGCAAAAGAGATCTTCATTAGTGTCCGCATCATCAAGAACAACTTTCCTCTCACACAAGTCAATGCGCGGCTTATCGCCAAACCCTACATCAATGTCTTGGGTAAGATACCATTGCAACACTTCATCGATTTTACTCTCAGTAACCCATCTATCTATCACTTTATGCTCTCTCTTTCAAAGAATCTACGTGCTTACACCTGCGGCGATAGAGAAATCCCATACAATTACAGGAAGTTCGCCCATCAGACCACACTTCTACATTATACAGCTCCCCCTTGGAGCCATTCATCGTTTCTTTATGTACGCTATTGGCAACGGGTGCCTTCGTACGCCAATCATCAACCCAATTGAGATCGGCAAGCTTAGTACCCTTTGGTACTTCCACCCAAGCGCCACCTGCGCATGCATACCATTCCGGTCCAACTGCGGATCGAAATACAGTAGGATTCATCGGCCCACTCACATCAATCATTGCTATCCTCTTCCACTTGTTTAGTTATCTCATTATACACATAATGGCGCGGGGCGCCATCTGCAAGGATTCTAATATAATTAGCGCGGGTGGCCAAATCATGGCTTCTAATGAAAGAGGCAACTTCAGACTTTAGAAGCCCACACTTTACAACCATCCCATCGCCTTCATTTAGAAGATATTCTATTGTAAATCTGCGATCTCTTGCCATACTTGATCCCTCCATTTTTTGATGATGTCCCATCATACCACTTTGGGAGGGAAAAGTCAACTGTTTTAGTTTTCTAATAGCAAGTTTTTCCAGTGCTGTAAATAATCGTGCAAGATTCCACATATTCCTTATGTAACCAAAGAGGGACGCAATTTGAGGCAGTTCCTTGAAAACAGTGTACGCGGTAAATCTCAGACCAGCCGCGGCGCGCCTTGCACGTTTTGATGCGACTTAGATCGACTTCCATGATCATGGCAACCCCGTCTTCAGGATACTCTGGGTCGGCTATTAGCGTTCCCTTATTCAGATATTCGTTGTTCTTTACATACATATTTGTTCACTAGGTTAGTAGTTTTATTTATTATATCGCAGTCATTATTGTAAGGTGACTTTCCCAGCCATCTAATACGCAACCAGTGGTGGGGGTGTATCTTCATCATCAGGGCAGCCCCTGCACCTGCGTCAACCACTAGTCCGTAATGCCTGCTACCTTCTGCCGCATAGAAGAAAGTGATTACGTCCCCCACCACAATTTTGTCATGATTTGCGCGCATTTAATACCATCAGTCGTCAAGGACGGTGTATCCACCAACCAACCAGCCCCAATTATCCGATAAATAATTAGAGATCACTTCACTCATGCGGTCTGCGCACTTCAATTCCTCTGGTTCAAAATAGTCAACGGGAATAAACGCACGCTCAGGAAGTTCGACTTCCTCCCCATCTGTTTCCCAATCTATTTCATAGACTTTTACGTATTTCTCTTCGGTAGACATCTTGTTGCCTCCTACCACTAGAATAGCCCTGGAATGGCCACTTCGTTGTCACAGTCGACATAACCAGTTACACGTCGTAAAGACCTAAATGCTTTGCGCGCAGAGAACTCAGTGTCCGCTGAAAAGATGATAATTTGCTCTATCACCCCCGTCTCTTGAATGATTCTTTCACATATGATGGACCACCTATGAGAATCACCACTAACATATGGGGCATTTAGTGTCCGAGACAACACAAACTTGGTGGTATTGCTCCACTCCACTGTTTCTATCTCGCTGCGGTTGCATTCTTTTTGGTGCCCTAATCCTAAATTCATCATTTGATCTCCCTAGATATCGTAAACTGCCATAATGGCGCCATTAATAGTTTCAACAAAATAATCATTCGGTAATCTATCCGACACCTCAAACCACTTCTCGGCAACGAATGGATCGTACGCATCACTCGGTAGGCCGTTTTCAGTGTTTATAATAATATGAGATTCTGGCGCCCATTCGCCTGGATCGTCTTCGCTCAGGTAAACGGATTTAGCTATGGTATCTTTAGAAACATATTTTCCAAATACCTCACCAATTACTTTTCTTGTTTCTTTTAGTAGTTGCTTGTTCGTCATACTTCTCTTCTTTCTGTTATGTTGTTGATCCCTAAGTAGAAGGGGAACATCTGAAATACGAACCCTATTTATATCAGATTGAGCGCACTTTGTCAAGAACTTTTTTCACTGCGACATCATTTTCTTCGCGGCCCTTCAAGTAGCTCCGATAACTGCTGCACATTCGTTACAACTGCTATCATGTTGATGCCCACAAGCAGCATCGGAAACAGCGCATTCCCAATGGCATGCGAAAAAGTAGACGAGTAAACAAATGCCACGATAACGCCCGTCAAACAAAGTACAGTACAAATAACACTAATAGTGGTCATAGCCACCAACCACCCTAGGGGGTGCCTTCCAATAAATCCTCTAATCTTTTCTAACATTTTTAATCCTTTTGTTCTAAAAATTACTAAGTGGTAAATACCACACATTTTTTCCGCTCCTCTAAAACGGAAATCCCATACATTCTATTTCTATACTACATTCTGGGGGGAAAGCTACATTGCCCAAGTGCTTGTCACAATCTTGGTTTGCACCGTGTACTTTGATCTCTATTACACGTTCTTCGCTGAGAGTGTTATCATCCTCGTAGACATAGACACTTCGTCCTGGTATCTCGCTGCTCTTCTCGGGATTGTACACAAAAGGAGATCTCTCTAACAACTCCACCAAAAGGTTGCCTATTGTAGCACCTTGTGTTCTAGACGAAAATGCTAAGTGCCTATCATAAGGAAATGCGGACTCTTTATAGAGCCCAAGCACAAACTCTCCAAACGTCATTTCAGACGACCATGCATGCGACTGCATCATATCCTCTCATCGGCGCAACATGCTCTTGGTGCCGCTTTTAATAATCTGAATGGCGATTGCCATTAGGCAAAACACTACAATACCTATCTTCTTCGCTGTCGACCCAGTAGCCATTGCTCTGCTCCCACTATTGTAGAAAAACCATTCAGCCTGCCAAACACGCTAGCTGAGCCATCCTCCTGTATCTTCCTAATCGTATATTTCGTTGACCCACCTACATCTCGAAACGTAATGAAAAACCTTTTCTTGTATATTTCATCCACTACTCCCATACCATACATCTCATAGCGCCTTATAAACTCTGGAGGTATTCTGTTCATACTTGATTGTTTCCCCACTCTATTGTGATAGTGCGAAGGTGAGAGCGCGGAATGATGATAACTCCGGGCATCTTTATTCTTACCCGACTACACACCGACTTGAAGTAGATGGCGTCAAACTTTGACATATCATGTATATACTTCCATTTTCCACACGCGGCTTCATAGTTGCACCATTCTACAACATTCTCGGCCAAAACCTCTACCATTTCTTCAAATTCTTTGGTTGGCGCCTTTTTCGCGGCGCGGTCCTCCCGCTCTTTTTTCTTTCGTGCCCTTATAAGGGATTTGCGCGTCAATTCAGCCAGTCCTTTCTTGGAAACCACGCACTCTGGCTTAGGCGCCTCTTCTTTAGGGGATGTCATATCGTGTCCCTCCACATATTGTTTTTGCATCGTTTCGTCAAAAAGATCTTCTTTGCTGAAGATGACATCAAACTCTAATTCTCCCATAATACCGGTCTCTTTCCTATTGAAAATTCTTTTGAATAAAGAGAGCGCGCCCCTTGATAACTTGGAACAAACACTCGTCATAATTATGTTTCCTCGGGAAATCATTATTGAAATGTACCCACGCTGTTATAAAGTCCTGGAGGATATAGCTCGCCTCCGTCAAAGGAGGGGCCACTAGGAAAAAGGTACTAAACCCTTCATCTATCTCTTCTCCGTCATAATACTGCGCGGAACCAGACACCACCATTTGCGTTTCCTCCCGAATTCTTTTCATTTTTCTCCTACAACTAATTAGTTTGCTTTATGCATTGATGACAATGACCTTCTCAGACGTTTGAAAATAAGGCATTCCAGCACCAGTTGTGTCGGTCATCCACATACGCTGGCACTTGCTGCCCTTGGGCTTCGGAGCATACATGTCAGTGAGGACAATGTGTCCGTCAAATGCATGCACATTTACATAATCAGTAGGAGCATTAAAGCAAGTACCACCACAGAGGACGCGGGTCTTACTATGAGATTTCCCTTTCTTCCAAACAAAGATCTTATCCTCGAACACCTTATCATCAAAGGGGATTACCGTAAACTCTGCTAGCTTGGCTAGCTCGTTCAATTGTCCAAAAAAAGCAGCCAACATTGTGTCTGAGACGCTCCCCGATTGGTCGATGCTGATCGCAATATTGGCCTGTCTTTTGGTTTTGCGGCCAGGATGAATATAGGGATACCTACGATTTATTTTTTTAATGGTTGATTGCTTGTTCGCTCTTTGCGAAGTTTTAATAAAATACCGGAGTACCTTTCGCCAATCCACAACAGAATTGATAAGTTTGTCGATAATCTCACGTCGCATACGAGAGGTGAGAGAGCCCCACCCTTTACCTGACTCGCATTCTTGTGATGCTTTTTTGACCGACTCTTTTAGCCGCTCTTTCGCAATTTCTTTTGCCTGATTAGAGGCTTCACCCCACGCTTCATGCGAATCAAACTGCTGCGCGCCTGAATCGCCACTTCCTTCCTCGTGACCACTACCAGAAGTTGGCTCGCTGATGTTTTTACCATTTCGCAGCTTATCGTAATACCACTCCGCAGTCATGTTGGAAGGGAAAGAAGCAAAGTCTCCCTCTCCCGGCATACAACATTTTTCGGGAAGTTCCCCTCTCAAATGAGAGTTGATAGCCAAGTCCGTCGCAATGTTCCAATAATTGGTCATCCCTTCCGACGGCAACCTGGAGGTGACGTGTTCAAAAACCAAATGATAAAACTCATGTTTTAGTACGCCGCGGCGCTTTTGTGCCGACAACCCTTCAAAATAGTCGGGATTATAATGTAAAACAAAGTATCCACTATCTTCGTCTATCCCTACGCCAGCAGTCGGAATGCTTTTATCCACCACCTTGTCTATTGATCTAGACAGGGCAGCAAAGAATGGCTCTTCCTGGAGAAGAGAATAGATATGAAAGTTCAGATCGAATGCCATTGTGTGGTCTCCTGCTATAGTGTGTAAAGGTCATGATCCCAATCGCGGCTGGAAGCCCAATCAATGTATGACATAATCCACTTAGATGCATATTGGTTATAATTGTCTGTGTCTAACTCTAGATTCAGTTGTGCCGCGATCTTCTCACCGTTCCGCCAAGCTTTCATCTCCTCTTCGACATACTGCACCCGGTACGCATAAGTGCGTATGGGCTTGCCTCTTTTTTCTGCCCGACAAAGAAGACTAAATCTCTTTCGATATTCTCTCGATCCCTTCTGGCGGTTAAGGTGGTGGCCCAGTTCGTGCAGCAAAGAGTAGTATTGGTTCTGATCGCTCTGCGTCTCATTTATAATGATGATCCTTTCATTTGGCAGATATCTATCTTCCTGCCCGGTATCAAGCACCACTGTTAGTGAGTGCTTCTCTTTTGTCCACTTCTTAAGTTTATTTATAAATTTGCTATATTTGCTCTTGTATGGCATATGACACCCTTTCCTATTCGTCTTTGCCCGATTCGCATCCTGCGATAAGATCGACCAAGTAATCTTTCACAAGCATTCCCTTGTCTTCAAGACGGTACTCCATGAACTTGACAATCTCGCTGATCTTGTCTTCGTCCTGGAGGTTTACGATCTCATTCGTAAAATTAGTAAATAACTTCATTGCTAGCTCTCCCGGAACCATGGAAAGATAGGTCGCCACGTTGGCGCGCTGCTTGTCGGTAAGTGAGTTCTTGAAAATCTCCTTTTGCTCCATCTTTTCAATCATGGCCGCATGCTCGTTGATACTAAAATCCTCTACCAGCTCGAACTTGCCGTTGTCTAAGATATCCTCAAGAGAAACCTGACGTTCCCAATTGGCAGCGAAATCCTTGAACCTGATTGCCGCCTCGAACCCAACAAAAGATTGAGAAAGAACAAAGATAGAAGGATTATCCATCCTACCTTCAAGGAGGCTGGCCATTTGTAACGTCTTGTCCAGTCGCACCCAGCTTCGGCGGCTAGGATACACCTTGTTGGGCTCGAAGGTCTCGCCATGCTCTAGGTGTTCACGATGATTGTTGATAAAATCCCATACCACATCACTTACCTTTTCCTTCGCCCAGGTCAACCAGTCTTCGGGAGTGGGTTCCACATCAAACACGGTGTAGCGGTCTAGCTCTGCTGGATCCATTTCGCCCACCTGATACTCGGCGCCATGTTCGCCGCCATTGATAGCTGCAACAATAACCGTATCGGGGTGGAGACAATGGCCATTTAGCTTGCGACTATCATTCAACTCAAAGATACCTTGCCGTACCTCAGGAGTGGCGCGGTCCACTTCATCGAGAAAGATGAGAACGGGGTTGTCGCACGCGTATTTGAACCAATCGGGTGGGTTCCACACTGTACTGTTGCCGTTGATGGACGGCAACCCAATCAAGTCACCCTCAGTCATCTGACTGGCGCGGCGCTCGACTACACCCTTGGTGTAAGGAAGTTGCTCTTCCAATTGGTAAACAATTTCTGATTTTCCGATGCCATGCTTGCCTCTTATAATAATGGGCAGGCGCGCATCAAGAACATGAAACGCAACGGACTGAAATGTTTTAAAATCAATAGACGCCATCTTTATCTTCTCTCTTCTTCTTTTCTAGAATTTGACCAGTTACTCGAACTAAAACTTACTACTTTTTGACTTTGTTTGAACTCGCACATGCTAACTTCTCACTGTCCTCCTCCGTTTTCATAATAATTAGCAGATTGTCTTCCTTGAAACCAATCTGTTGCACCGTTGCCACCGCCGTTCAGAATCTCTGCCGGGACGGCTTTAAATAACTCTTTACTGCTGGCATGAGCCGACACTACTTCGATCTTTTTGCTTTCGCAGGCAGAGCCGCGCAATGTCATCTTATTCCAATGATTGGGCCTAGAAGAGCCTGACTCTTCCGAAAAAACAGGGCAGTGCTCATCTCCAAACGAAATGCTCCCCTCATCATAATAATAAGACTTACGGAAATTTCCGTAGAAAGTTTTTACCTTTACCCATGCTTTAGTGGGATGCTTATAAAACAAGTTTTCCCACTTGAATCCGGTCACCATAGCTAAGAAAAAGCCTGCGTTGTCGCTGTATGCGTCTTGTCTGAGCCTTAGCAGGCTTCCGACTCCCACGCCGCATGACTCTAAATCCTTCAATACTAATTCCACCCACTTACGATTGCACAAAATCGTACTAACTTTATCTTTGTGGAGTTCATCACACGTACGTCTATCATGACCTACTTTTCCACAGTAAGAACACCTACGAGGCTTCAGCTTGTCCCACTCTGAGATGTTCCCTTCGGCAGCGGCCTTTTTATAATCGGGACATCCCCTCTTATTGTGTCCAGTTTTCCAACAATGCCGGCATGTGACCGGTCTACGATAACTCATATCTTTTTTCCTCTCATCTTATATTTTTTTATATCGCCCTCTTCGATGAGGTGCGCCACTCCTCGCTGTCCCTTCCTATTTGATTGCCAAGCATTCGTGAAGGATGGCCCAGTCAAAAGAAGTGCTAGATATTCTCTGCTGCCTTTGGCTGCGCGAGCGTTGCCCGTCGCTTTACACACTAGATAGAGGTTACCAGACTTACTCTTTCCCTGTCTTCCCTCCGCTAAATCGCCCTTCACAAAGAGAGGAGAAGAGTCTAAAATTTTTCTATACCTATCAAAATAATTATTACTCGTCATCTTCTCATAGTTTTGATAGGAAGGAACATAGCCATCGGTGTGTGCTATATCCTTGATCACATTGCTAAAATAAGGCGGGTTTTCTTTATAGTATTGTACTGCCATCTTGAACAAGTCCTGCATTTTCTGGCTCTGTTCATATTTTTCTTGCCAGCGCGCTATTTCATCCAGTCGCGCCTTACTGTAATACTCTTCCCATTCTTCCACGAGCTGCATTTGGCGCGGAGAGAGGCTTCCGAATCTATCATATTGATCGCTAAACGACTTGAGCATGCGCTCTTTAAAAGCATCGCCTACAGCAACCACATTATTGTATAGTTGCTGTAGGCGTTCATCGGTCTTCTTATTGTCACTCATCTTGCCACCTTCCCGTCCAAAAGTGTGAAGTTGATCCCTGCTGCACCTACATTATACCACATTACGCAGGAAATGTCAAGCGTTTCTTTCAGATCATCCCTAGATTTTTTTCAAGTATCCAATAATTCGCCCAATGAAATCTTTTTTAGTGCTAGGTTGAAGGAAGGAACATGGCGCGATCTACACATCATTTCCTGATCCTCCTCCAGCTTCACTAACCTTTTCTCATTTTCTCCCGAATCACCCGCAATTATAGTGAGAGCTTTGTCGAGCGGCACCCGGTTATCATATACATGACCGGTAGTGGGATTGCTTATTTCAAATATCATGGATCATTATTACCTCCTTAGTAAGATTTTTATGCAGTACAAGGTTGCCGGTTGGAATGATTCTATAGCTAGAAATTGCTTTCACACCACCCAACCACATTACCTTTACCAGTTCATGTGCTACGTCATCTATCGGAAATTCATCATTGTGATAGACGCTTACGACCAACCCCAACAAGGGACAGGCAGGTAATCCAGAACCTGGATATTGTACCTGTCCTCTCTTGAAACTTTTTCTTTTTACTGCATACCCCAAAGTTTTGTGGCGAACCAGATCACCTGGGCGCATCACGCTTCTCCTATGTACTCTGATTTACTGCCGCTGAGAATATTATCTACCACACTCATTGAAGACATAAACTCAAAGTAGGGCGCTATCCTTATAGAATTCATTGCGGATTCTGAGATGTTACCGTACGAGATTGAAACATCGAACTCATCTGCGTCATAATTGCCCATTACTTGAAACGCTAAATCAAATTCAGTGGTCGCAAAGCGAAACTCCTCCACAGGTTTCAGAAAAGGCGCCCAAGAATCATCCTCGGCCCTCTTATAAATGCTCACAACAATAGCCTCCCCTTCGTCAGTGCCGTATAGTTTCGCTACCTGTTCTAACATAGCAGATCCAGCTTCACTTGTCAAGTTTTTTCTTAACATTTCCGCCAAAGCTTTCGCTAAATCTTTTTTCATGCCTTTTTCTTCCTTTTCGAAGCCGTGCTTTTCACTTCCATTTGCAATTTTCCAATCATGTCCCGCTGGGATGTCACGCGGTCGCGAAGGATGGCATTTTCACGCTCTCCCTGCTTTATGCGATGGAAGAGCCCCTCTAGTTGCTTTTCTCCATCCTCAATCATTTTTATCAAATCTACAGTTGGTACCGTT
>PVBE010514559.1_pt1 | contig 10600 bp, 8 predicted proteins | sample 1631181 | NCBI WGS metagenome assembly PVBE01 (sample SAMN08397723, study PRJNA350692) | Marine metagenome, whole genome shotgun sequencing project. | isolation source: water | place: Pacific Ocean | collected 2012-04 | reverse complement strand
ACCCATTGCCACAGTCTGCATTTGATGAATCTCCATCCCAGCCAGCGACAACAATGTCAATCACTTGAGAATTACCGCCATTTTCAAGTCGAGGACGAAAGACAGTCATAACGTACCTATTTTTTTTGATTGCCATAGCCCTCGCATTATCAAGAGCTGCGGATACCGTGTTTTGCGCAGCAGACATTCTCAAGTCCTCTGAAATTTGTTGGTATGCAATTGCGCTTAAGCCGGAGAGGATTGCCATAACAACAATCACAACAATAAGTTCAATCAATGTAAATGCACGGCTATACAAATATCGACGACAAAGATTCAATGCGATTCCTCCACTAGAAACGGTGGATAAGAATATACATTGTCATGTGATGCAACCCAAATTGGGTTGTCATTGTCATTGTCGTTTGGTCCATCCATTGCTTGAAGTCGGTATCCCCACTGTCGATCGGGACCTGCTGAAACAAAGTAGGGACGCTTGTTAAGACAAGACCCAAGACCATCTTCCGCTTGATCTCGGAGTGTAAGATCTCCACTTTCATCTTCTACAAGAAACGATCCGCCATTCGGATATGCTTCAGCAAAATCTCTTCCGGGAAATACGATGCCAATCGGTGTCCCCCAAGAATCCACTGGCACTTTGCTCATAGTCGTAGCATCAATGTGGAAATGATCTGGGGTAATTTTTGAAAGAATGTTTTTTGCCCCTTCAGATTGCATAAGGACAATAAGAACATTTTTCATTCTGCTATCCATCGCCGCAAGCATCTCACCGTCTGGAACTCCACTAGGATTAAATACCGGCTCGCCTAGTGTTTCATCGGCATATATATCGTAGTAGCCACCATCAACAGGAATATAACCATCGAAGGTCATCGCCCTCCCACGCTCAAGTTCCCATTCTTGAAGCGCCATACTGAGGAGTTTAAGGACATCCTCCGTTTTATGAATTTCACTATTTCGCATCACACTACTTGATATGCCAAGTGTCAGTGCTGCAAGTATTCCAATGATGCCAATGACTATCATCATTTCAATCAAAGTAAATGCCCTGCGTATTGCGTTTTGCTTCACGTTAGAGTTCATGGTCCAACCTCCACTAAGTTGTCCGCATTAGATTCATCCGTTTGTTGGGTATTGCCTGTTAAACCAAACGAGTCTGCCCGAATAAAGTTGTTCGCTTGTTGATCTGGTCCAGATGAAAAAAATGCAAATTGTCCAGTTTGTAATTCAGAAGTTGTCGACGTATCACCTACCGCACTTGCGCCATTCATTTGATCTGACATGGTTCCGTCTGTTGATTTTCCTGATTCAAATGAAAATGGGCGTAATACAATAAAGTCGCTCAATGTTGGGCGGTTGTAATTTATATTTGGCGAATACGAGCGAGAGATCGTATTTTGAGGGATATCTGGGTTTTGTTGTATTGGATACAACGTTCGGTAGTAGCGAATTGGGACGCCCCATGTATCAACAATTACCATAGGGCCATCCGATTGATAGCTAGGGTCACCCGGATAAAAAACCTTTAACTGTCCTGTGATAGGATCAGTCAGTAGAGTCGTGTCATCATCAGCAAATGCGAGCCGCCCAAGCATTTGATCATTTTCTACTTCAAGGTAAGGACCGTACAGTCTGCCTCTATTTGATGGATCTCGATCACTCAAGTTCCACCCTCCTGGATTTGCATCGATGTCTTGTGGGTATGCGTACTGATCTGTTGCTCGCCAAACGCCGTCCAAACTTGGATGACGAATACCGAAGCGTGGCATCTCACTAAAGTCTGCGTGATTTGACTGGGAGCCTGGTAGACGCCCATAGCCATCTTCATTTCTATTGCCATAACCAAGCAAATAATCCGTTGGCGAGGTGACGGAATACCAACTTTGCATAGATTGTCTAAAGTCGTTTAGATTCGTCGGCGGAAAGACAGGAAATGTTTGTAACTGGCGAGCAGTACCAAGTACTGGAGGGTAATAACCAATGTCTTCCTTAAAACGAATGGCAGCTTGCTTCATAGCTGACAACCGAGAAGTTGTCTCGGCGACTTGTGCTGAAGTTCTCGCAGAATTTAAGGCGAGTGTCATCACACTAATAATGATGACGATTATAGAAATCGTTACTAGTATTTCAATAAGCGTAAACGCCTTTCGTGTTGTCAATATAATTATGCTCACGTGTATTTCATCCTGAATCCGACACCGACTCAATCATCTTCACGAGTGGCAGGAAGAGTGCAAGTACAATCGTACCTACGATTCCACCAAGTACTACCACGAGCATTGGCTCAAGCAAACTTAGCAACGCGGTAACCGCAACGTCAACTTCTTCGTCGTAGTTGTCAGCAACCTTCATTAACATGACATCCAAATCACCAGTTTCTTCGCCAACCTCAATCATATTCACAACGATTGAGTCACAAACTTTTGCTTCACGAAGTGGGTCTGCAACCGATTCGCCTTCGCGGATTGAATCGTGTACTTCGCCCAATGCTTTTTCATATACATGGTTGCCAGAAGTATCACGAGTAATTAAGACCGCTTCAAGAATTGGAACACCTGCTGCAATCAATGTGCCTAGGGTACGAGTAAAACGAGCAACTGAGGTTTTCTCAACTAATGTTCCAAGGACAGGAATCTTCATCAATATAATGTCAATCAGGGCGCGACCAGCTTTTGTCTTTCGAATTATTTTGAAGAAGAAAAAGATGAGGAATGGGCCTGCAAACATCCAAACATATCCGGGAATTGCCTGCTCACCACTCTCAGGCGTCCCTGCAATCCATAAACTCGCATCAATAAGCCAAAGGGTCAGCCCCGGAAGCGTGACGTCAAAATCATCAAAAATACTTTTAAACTTTGGAATCACAAAATACATAATGCCAGTCACAATGCCTACGGCGACAATAATGACACAGATTGGATAAATCATTGCGCCTTTAATTCTTGCTTTTAAGCGCTCTGATTTTTCCATAAAGTTTGCGAGACGTTGCAAGATGACATCAAGAACGCCACCAATTTCACCAGCGGCAACCATCTTGCAATATAAACGATCAAATGCTTTGGGGTGCTTACTCATCGCATCTGACAAACTTGAACCTGATTCTACATCTTCGACGACATCAGCAACGATACTTTTTAATTTTCCTGGCTTCTGCTGTTGCTCTAGAATTTGCAATGAACGCAACAAAGGCAAACCCGCATCTTGGAGTGTTGAAAGTTGTCGAGTAAATTGTGTCAGCGTTTTAGTTTTCACGCCGCCAATAGAAATATTTAAGCCACCCTTTTTCTTTTTGTCCTTCTTCTTTTTTGCTTCTTTTTTGCTTTCCTTTGAAGAACTCCCTTTGAGACTTTCCTCGCGAACAGTTGTTGGGAAAAAACCGTTCTGACGAATTGCAGCAATAGCAGCTTCACTACTATCTGCATCAATGCGACCTTTCTCTGGCTTACCCGCTGCATTTAAAGCTTCATAAATATATGTAGGCATGCTTCGCACTCCATTGTGACTTGAAGGTCACGGACTCATTACTCATCAAGGATTGTTTCTCTTACAACTTCATCAATCGTGGTTTGACCATCATAAATCGAGAGCAAACCACTCTCTCGCAAACTTCTCATCCCACGTTTTTGTGCTTCTACCCGCAAGATTGCGGTTGATGCTTGTGAAAGGATAAGTTCACGAAGCGTGTCATCAAACTCCATAATTTCGAAGAGGGCAAGACGTCCTCGGTAGCCACTGTTGTTACATGTCGAACATCCTTTACCTCTAAAGAATGTTCTGCCTTGCACATCCTCTGGATGGAGTTTTAATTCGAGCAACTCCTCAGTGGACGGCGTGTATTCTTCCTTACAGTTATTACAAATTCGGCGAACCAAACGCTGAGCAACGATCGCTTCAACAGTCGCAGTAATTAGAAATGATTCAACACCAAGATCAACCAATCTTAAAATAGTAGATGGAGCATCATTTGTGTGAACCGTAGTAAATACCAAGTGACCAGTTAAAGATGCTTGCACAGCAATCTGAGCTGTTTCCAAGTCACGAATTTCACCAACAAGAATAATATCGGGGTCTTGCCGTAAAAAGGAGCGAAGCAATTTTGCAAACGTTAAATCTTGATCCGTATTAATTTGACATTGAACCAACCCGTCAATGTCATATTCAACAGGATCTTCAGCCGTAAGAATTTTTGTTTCTGGAGTATTTAATTCGGTCAGAGCTGAATACAACGTAGTTGTTTTTCCTGAACCAGTTGGACCAGTAACAACTACGATTCCATTTGGACGCTTGATGATGTCAAGCATTTTTTCATAGTCTGAAACACGCAAACCAATCTTGTCCATGTTCAACTTCACGTTTGAGCGATCAAGAACACGCAACACAACCGATTCGCCGAACATAGTTGGTAAAATTGAAACACGCAGGTCAACTGGAGATCCAGAAACCGTAAGTTCAATACGTCCATCTTGAGGCAGACGCCGTTCTGAAATGTCAAGATTCGCCATAATTTTAATACGCGAGACAATTGGCATTGAGAGGTGCATTGGAGGAGGCACCATTTCATACAAAACGCCATCAATTCGGTATCGCATCTTAAATTCATCTTCAAATGGCTCAAAGTGGATATCCGATGCTTTGTCTTTAATTGCCTGCAACAGAACAAGGTTAATTAAACGAACAATTTTATTATCAGAAGCAGCTGAGGCGAGTTTCGATAAATCTGCAGAATCTCCTTCCCCGCCAAACCCCGCAATATCACTATCATCAAGGTCTGACATCACATCAGCCATAGAAGGACCGCCAGAAGAATATCGCTGCTTTATGATTTCATCTATCTGTTCTGGAAGTGTTACGACCGCAGAAACTTTTAGACCCATAAGGGTTCGAAGATCATCGATTGCTTTGAAATTGTCAGGCGATTTTATTGCGATCGTCAAAATTTTTGAGGATTCATCATAATCGACAGGCACAATTTGATATGTCGTCGCAGATTCAACTGGCAACATTTCAAACGCTATCTCTGGAATCTCTTCAACGTTGAGTTCATCACGCCAGGCGAGTCCTGCTTGACCAGTCAGAGCTTTGATAATGTCGTTTTCCTGGATGAGCCCCATCTCAACCATGACTTCGCCGATTTTCTTATTAACACCCTTTTTCTTACTTGCTTTTTGAACAGCTTGCGCTTTTCTTCCATCATCACGAGACACAATGCCAAGTTTTGTTAGAACTCTACAGAATCGTCGCCCTTTTAAGGAAGAAGGATCAATATTTTTATTCTTCGTGGGAGTTGCTTGTTTTGACATAACTGCTGGTACCTCCAGATAGACGACATGTATGACCTAAAGACATCATTTACGAATAAAACAACGATGACAACCCTTTGAAGATAGATTTAGCCATTCGCCACTCAGATTATTCGCTATATGTAGCAAAATATCAAGTGAAATAATCTATATTTTTTGATGTTTATGAGTGGTCATCCAGCTCGCTGCGACCGACTTTTCCACCTGCAGCATGGACTTTTTGGGTCATTGCGTTGGAATCTCGGCCTTTATCAATCATTTCATCTGCACCAATGATTCCATCCTCATACAGTCTCCAGAGGTGATCATCAAGGAGTTGCATGCCAAATTTACGTCCAGTTTGAATTGCAGAGTCAATACGAAACGTCTTATTTTCTCGAATCAGGTTAGCAACAGCTGGCGTCACAACGAGGAACTCATAGGCTGCAATTCTTCCAGATTTATCTATGCGTCGCAACAGCACCTGAGAAAGAACAGAAATAAGTGCCGTAGAGAGTTGCACACGTACTTGTTCCTGCTGATTAGTTGGGAATGCATCGATAATCCGGTTAATAGTTCCAGAGGCACCTGTGGTATGCAACGTTGCAAAAACCAAGTGACCTGTTTCAGCCGCTTGAATAGCTGCTTCAATTGTTTCTAAGTCACGCATTTCACCAACAAGAATCACGTCAGGGTCAGCACGCAATACACGACGCAAGGCCTCTGAGAAACTTGGCACATCATTTCCTACTTCACGCTGATTCACAATGGATTTTTTGTGGTAGTGATAATATTCAATCGGATCTTCAGCCGTCACGATATGCCGATCAAGATTTGTGTTGATGTAATCGATCATTGTTGCAAGCGAAGTCGTCTTACCTGATCCCGTCGGACCAGTCACAATAAATAATCCACGTGGCCGACGAATGAGTTCTTTAAGAATTACCGGCAAGCCAATTTCTTCAAATGAAAGTAACTCATTTGGAATCAAACGCAATACGAGTGTGATGTCTCCACGCTGTCTAAAAATCGCAACACGAAAACGTGCTTCTGTACCGAACGCAAAACCAAAGTCGCAACTTCCCTCTTCCTGAAGTTCTTGCTGGGCTTTCTCTGGAGTAATTTGTTTCATTAAGGCAACGCAGTCATCACCATCGAGCACCTTCGTATCTAAATTTTTTAGCCCGCCATGCAAACGTAGCGTTGGCTTTCTGCCAACGGTAAGGTGAATGTCCGATGCGCCAGTTCGAACAACGGTGTCAAGTAATCGATCTATTTGTATTGTGGACATAGGTAAGTATTCACTCGTTTAATTAAATATCAACATTTCCTTCTAATAACGCCTCTGCCTGAGCGAAACGGGCAATTTCTTCGGGAGTCGTGTCACCCCGCAAAATTTTAATCTTGCCGTCTTCAACTAGCGTACGCATTCCCGAACGAACACCTGCTTGACGTATCTGACCAAGTGGTGCACGATTAAACGCAAGTTCCCGAATTTCATTATTCATAACCATCATTTCAAAAATTGCTTTACGTCCTCGGTACCCCAAGCCTCCGCATTTGCTGCAACCAACTGCTTTACATATTCCCCCCGTGGCAACCTCATCATCTGAGATGCCAACAATTCTTAAGAATTTTTTATCTGGGCTTTCATCTTTTTCCTTGCAATCGGGACATAACAACCGGATGAGTCGCTGTGCCATGATTGCTTGAATTGAACTTGCAACAAGGTATGGCTTTACGCCCATGTCTATTAAACGAGTAATAGCAGATGGCGCATCATTTGTGTGCAATGTAGAGAATACCAAGTGACCAGTGAGCGCCGCTTGGATTGCAATGTCTGCAACTTCGCGATCACGAATTTCACCAATTAGAATCACATTAGGTGCTTGTCGTAACATAGCGCGCAGAATAGAGGAGAATGTAAGTCCAATTGACTCGCGTACTTGACATTGATTAATGCCGGCAAAACTATATTCAATTGGATCTTCAGCAGTAATAATCTTTCTGTCTGGACGGTTGAGGATGTCGAGGGCGGAGTACAACGTTGTCGTTTTACCTGAACCCGTCGGCCCAGTCACAAGCAAAATTCCGTTCGGCCTGCGAATTAGTTTGTTGAACGCATCAAAATTTTCTTGCTCGAACCCAATATTTTTCAAACCAATTCGTACTGAATCTGGTCTCAAAATCCGTAGCACAACCGATTCGCCATGGTACGCAGGACATGCACTCACACGGAAATCGATTTGTTCGGAATCAACCTCCATTTTAATACGGCCATCTTGAGGAATTCGCTTCTCAGCAATATTCACACCAGCCATCAATTTTAATCGTGCAAGAATAGATGACTGCATTCTCTTTGGAAGATTATCGCGTACGTGACAAACACCATCAATTCGATACCGAAGAACTACTCGATCTTCCATTGGTTCAACGTGAATGTCTGATGTTCGGTTTCGTACCGCTTCTGTGATAAAACGGGAAACTAACTTAACTACCGGAGCCTGATCGTCATCAACATCAATAGACGAGTCGACAGATTTATCAACACTCCTATCAACTGAAACATCAACCGAATCCGTGACAAGAGATGTATCAGATATAATATTACTCTGCGTCCCGGTTTCCTTTGAAATATATTCCTGAATTGCACTCTTCGTGGACAATACTGGTTCAAGCTCACAATTCAAACGGAATCGTAACAAATCGAGAAGTTCAAGATTCATTGGGTCATGAATAATCAATTGCAACTTGTCATTTTTCTTTGCTAATGGAATAATTGAATGCTTTTGAATAACATCTTTTGGAATAAGATCCAAATCGGGTTTCGGACCTTCATCGGAACCATCAAGGGCGAGATACGCCATTCCAAATTGATTTGCAAGTGCCAAGACGATTGCTTTTTCATCGCAAACGCCTTGATCTATCAAAACTTCACCAATTTTTTTAGTCGTACCAGAGGCCGCTTCGATTGCAACATCTAATTGCTCTTTAGTAATGAGGCCCTCTTCTAGAAGGATTTCACCTATTTTTCGTCGTAGTTTTCGTGCCATAAGATATGAAGTGGTGCTACCACCCGCTACACATAGTATCATCGGTAGAGCAACCTTCTACCAATCACCCCTACTTTTCTTAAAATGAACGATTTAATCCCAACTCGAATACTTGTAACAACTGGAGCAACCCAAGAATCTATTGATGATGTTCGGTATCTTGGCAATCGATCATCCGGAAAACTAGGATGCCTTATCGCACTTTCAGCGGCCATCAAGGGATACGAAGTCTCTCTATTGCACGGAATTCAATCAATTTCGCCTTCACTGCATCCTAGGATTCATTCCACTCCATTCACCTCAACCCGCGACCTCAGGGCAAAATTAGATGAACATTGGCCCTCACACGAAATCCTCATTATGGCCGCAGCCGTTTCTGATTACACCCCTCGTGGTGGACAACTGCATGGAAAAATAAAAAGAGGCGATGAGTTGAACATTCCGCTCTCTCCAACAAAGGATATCGTTGCTTCTCTTGCCCAACACAAGCGAGAAGATCAAAGAATCATAGCATTCGCCCTTGAAGAACCCGAAAAACTTGATGTAGCAGCTCGTGAAAAATTACAACGAAAACATGTAGATGCTATCGTTGCAAATCCACTTGAAACAATGAATTCTTCTAACATTCAATGGACCATCTACCTAAAGGACGGGCGAACACTATCGCAACCAGGCATTTGCACAAAAGCTGCCTTTGCAAGGTGGCTTACTGACAACCTAGATGCAATCACCAGTGCAACACCTTGCACTCCATAGAAGGTATCCTGCCCAACTTTTACAATGAACCACGCACACACAGCAAAGTCTAAACCAATTAAAGCTATTTGCATTCTTGCATCACTAGCTATTGCTACATGGCTCGGTGTTTGGCTTTCAGGTGCAGCGCATCATGATTCGCACGTCGAACACGAAATCCATATGCCATATCTTTGGTATATCGGCATTCTTCCTTTCATCGCGATCCTTGGTGCAATTGCATTACTTCCACTTTTAAATAAAACAAGGCATTGGTGGGAAAGTAATTTAAATCGATTTTTTGTGGCGATGCTTTGCTCTGTTGCAACAATCGGATACATGATTTTCACTTCTGGAGCCGAGTCGATTGGACCAATGCTTGACCACGCAATCATGAAGGATTTTATCCCTTTCATTGTGTTGCTCTTTTGCTTGTACGTTATTAGCGGTGGCATTTATTTAAGTGGTGACTTAGCAGCATCCCCAAAAGTAAACACAACATTCCTTGCAATAGGAGCTGGCATCGCAAGTTTCATTGGAACAACTGGCGCGAGCATGCTGTTGATTCGTCCGCTACTAAAAACGAATTCGCAACGAAAACATAAAGTCCATACTGTAGTGGTCTTTATATTCTTGGTGAGCAATATTGGTGGAACACTCTTGCCTATTGGCGACCCGCCGTTGTTCCTTGGCTATTTACGCGGCGTTCCTTTTATGTGGACAATGGGGCTCTGGCCAATGTGGGCAACTGCTTGTGGCATCTTGATCGCAGTGTATTTCGTTTGGGACACAATACTCTATAAAAAAGAAACTCCACAAGACCACAAACGTGACGAAACTCAACTCCAACCACTAAAACTTCAAGGCGGCATCAACTTTATCTGGATTGCTGGCATCGTCGCAACTGCAGCACTTGTTGACAGCGCGAAACCCCTTATTGGAACTGACTGGACACCATTCCCGTATTGCCGCGAACTCATCATGTTGTTCTTTGTTGTGCTTTCGCTTAAAACAACTTCCAAAGCCATTCACAAAGCAAACAACTTTACGTACGAAGCTATTCTTGAAGTTGGCGCGCTGTTCTCTGGTATTTTTATCGCCATGCAAGTGCCACTTGCCGTGCTAGAAGCAAGTGGAAAAACTATTACTGAAACCATGAATCAACCGTGGCATTTTTTCTGGTCAACAGGAACACTTTCGAGTTTTCTTGACAACGCTCCGACGTACGTTGTATTCTTCAAACTTTCACAATCACTTCCAGAGGGTGAAATGCTTGAAGTTACACATGGGAGTGTCCCAATTCTATTGCTCATCGCAATCAGTCTTGGCTCTGTCTTTATGGGAGCAATGACGTACATTGGAAATGGGCCAAATTTCATGGTCAAAGCGATTGCCGAGCAAGAAGGAGTCGAAATGCCTTCCTTCTTTGGATACATGTTCAAGTACAGTATTCCTGTATTGATTCCCATTTTTATTCTAATCACAATTTTCTTCTTACTCTAAGGAGCCACGCAGATGATTAAACGAATACTT
>PVBE011903118.1_pt1 | contig 10601 bp, 8 predicted proteins | sample 1631181 | NCBI WGS metagenome assembly PVBE01 (sample SAMN08397723, study PRJNA350692) | Marine metagenome, whole genome shotgun sequencing project. | isolation source: water | place: Pacific Ocean | collected 2012-04 | reverse complement strand
TCCAGGTCGTCGGCGTCCTCGTTCCGCCCCGTGGTGCGTTCGGTGCCGCCGTCGTTCCAGGGCAGGTCCGAGGCCCCGAACGGGTCCTTGCCCCAGTGGTCGTACTCGCGCCGACGCACGGGATCCGAGAGCACCTCGTAGGCCTCCCGCACCGCCCGGAACTCCTCCGCGGCGTTGGCCCGGCCCTTGTTTCCGGGCAGGTCGGGGTGGAGCTGCTTGGCGGCGGATCGGTACGCCCGCTTGATGTCGCGCAGGTCCGCCTCACGTTCGAGACCGAGGACGGCGTAGTAGTCGGGAGCGAGCGACACGGCCTCCCATCGTCCGCGACCGGCGGCACCTTTTCAAGCGCCGGGCAGAGGTGCGCCCCTGGCTGGTCCGGAATCTTCGACCTACCTTGAAGGAACGGCGGACCGATGCCGGCCCCGGGCGACCGGCTCGACGGCTGGCTCCGGTCCGACCGTAGGAGCAATCGAAGGCTGACTGAAGGAGGAGGCTGTCCGCGCCATCGAATGCTCCAGAAAGGAGTGCGACGTGGTGCATGAACGACTGGACAAGGCGAACCGCTGCAGCTTCTGCGGCCGCGATCGCGCCCCCGAGACCGCGATGGTGGACGGCCCCAGCCTCGCCATCTGCAGCGACTGTGTCTCCGCGTGCAGGGAGATCATCGCCGAAGCCGCCGCGACCGAGCCTCAGGTCTCCCGCAGCATCCCCACCCCGGCGGCCATCAAGGGCCACCTGGACCACTGGGTCATCGGCCAGGAACCGGCCAAGCGCCGCCTCGCGGTGTCGGTGCACAACCACTACAAGCGGGTCGGCCTCCCCGGCACGCCGTCCCGCGCCGACATCGACGGGGTCGAGTTGGGCAAGGCCAACGTCCTCCTGCTCGGCCCCACCGGCAGCGGCAAGACCCTGCTGGCGCGCACCCTGTCCCGCTTCCTCGAGGTTCCCCTCCACATCGCGGATGCCACCGCGCTGACCGAGGCGGGCTACGTGGGCGAGGACGTCGAAGCGATCGTGGGCGGGCTCTACGACGCCGCCGACGGCGTACTCAGCGCCTGCGAGCGCGGCATCATCTTCGTCGACGAGATCGACAAGATCGCCCGCCGCGCGGGCAGCGACAACACCGGCCGAGACGTGGGCGGCGAAGGCGTGCAGCACGCGCTCCTGAAGCTGCTGGAGGGCCGCGAGGTCCGCCTCAAGAAGCGCCGTGGACGCGAAGAGGTCACGGTCGACACCAGCGGGATCTTGTTCATCCTCGCGGGCGCGTTCGTGGGTCTGGACGACATCATCGCCCGCCGGCAGGGCAAGGCCGCCATCGGCTTCAGCGGTTCGCGCCCCCGCGCCGCCAACGACGACCCCTCCGCGCAGCCCGAGCCACGCGACCTGAACGCGTTCGGACTCGTGCCGGAGCTGATCGGGCGCATCGCCGCAGTCGCGAGGCTCCAGGAGTTGGACGAGCTCACGCTGGTGCGGGTGCTCAAGGAGCCCCGGGACGCGCTGACGAAGCAGTACCAGCGCCTGTTCCGCATGGACGGCATCCGACTGCGCTTCACCGACCCGGCCCTCGCCGCCGTCGCCCGCATCGCGTCCGAGGCGGGGATGGGCGCGCGCGGCCTCCGGGCGGTCCTGCACCGCACCCTGATGCCGCTGATGTTCGAGCTCCCCAGCCGCGCCGACGTGCGCGAGGTGTGGGTCACCGCGGAGACCGTGAGGGGCGAAGCGGAAGCCGATCTGGTGCTCCACTCGGAAACCGGCTGACGCCGATCCCCGGTGCTATCTTGCGGCCGTGAAAGTCTCGCTCGTCGCCACCCCGATCTGGGCCATGAAGACGCCGCCGCTCACCATCGCGTACCTCGCGGGGTGGCTGGAGCGGCTGGGCCACGACGTGTTCCAGCTGGACTGGAACATCGAGCTGTTCCACCACGCTCCGAATGAGCTCAAGGAGTACTGGGACCGCACCCACCTGCACAAGTGGCAGGACCCCGAGCGGTACGCAGGAGAGATCGCGCCGACCATCACGGAAGCGACGATCGATGACTACGTCGCCCGGGTGCTCGCCCACGGCCCCCAGCTCGTGGGCATCTCCACCTACTCCATCGAGGCGACGAAACACTTCGCCCGCAAGCTCAAGGAGGCCGACCCCAACGTCTTCGTCGTCGTCGGCGGGCAGGTCTGCGACCCCGGTTTCTACGGCTACAACCTGGCCTGGTCCGGCGTGATCGACCTGGTCGTGCACGGCGAGGGCGAGGGGCCGCTCAAGGACATCATCGACGTGCTGGAGTCCGGCTCGCGCGATTTCAGCCACATCCAGGGGCTGCTCGTCCCCCACGGCGCCGGCGGGGTCGAGGACACCGGCTTGCGCGCCCCGATCCCGAAGGTCGCGGACGTCGGCTGGCCCAGCTTCGAACACCTGCCGATGGACTACTACACGTCCATGACGGCGCCGCCGTACGAGCCGTCACGGTGCGTCTCGACGCTCATGGCCCGCGGCTGCGTGCGCAAGTGCGACTTCTGCCTCCAGGCCGAGATCTGGCGGAACTTCCGCTACCGCACCGCCGAGGACATCTACGAAGAGATGGCGGCGATGGTCAGCAAGTACGACCTGACCAGCTACCACTTCAACGATCTGCTCATCAACGGCAACGTGCGTCAGCTGGACAAGCTGTGCGACCTCCTCCTGGACAAGCCCCTGGGGGTCACCTGGGGCGGCAACGCCATCGTCTCCCGCACGCTGAAGAAGCCCCTGCTGGAGAAGATGCGGGCCGCCGGCTGCGAGTTCCTGGGGTACGGCTTCGAGTCCTTCAGCACGCCCGTGCTCCACGCGATGGGCAAGAAGTACGACGCCAACCAGATCAGCCGCCTCCTGCACGACATGCACGCCGTCGGCATGCGCTTCTTCAGCAACCTGATCATCGGCCACCCCGCCGAGGGGCGGAAGGAGTTCGCCGAGACCATCCGGTTCCTCGTCGAGCACCACGAGCTGTTCACGGAGCCGCCCACCAGCTCCCTGCTGATCGTGCAGAAGAACACGCCGCTGTTCCGCGCCATCGACTACTGGGACATCGAGATGGAAGAGGGCGATGCCCTCGGCTGGTGGCTCAAGGACGGCAGCAACACCCTGGCGGAGCGGAAGCGCCGCGCCCAGGTGATGAACTTCTTCTACGAGTCGCTGTTCGAGGCGTCGATCCACATCACGGACATCGACACCGAGGCCGAGCTCGGGATCGTCGACGACGACGTCATCCCCCGAACCGCCCAAGCGAACTGATGCGCTGGCTCCTGGCCCTCGTCCTCGCCCTCGCCGGCTGCGTCGAGGCCGAGCAGGACGAATGCCCCGAGCCCCGGCAGCTTCCCCTGCCGTTTGCTGCCTCCAACCCTGATAGCGACGGCGACGGGTGGGGCTGGGACGAGGACTGCGACCCCTGCAATCCGTGGGTCTTCCCCAACGCCCCTGAAGTCTGCAATGGCGTGGACGATGACTGCGACGCCATCATCGACGACGGCTTCGACCTCGATCTCGATGGGGCTCAGTTGGCCCAGGAATGCGCCGACGGAACCGACTGCGACGATGAGGACCCGGAGATCGGTCCCGACGTCCAGGAGGTGTGCGACGACGGCCTCGACAACGACTGCGACGGGCTGACGGACCGATACGACGACGCCTGTCCCTAGCGCCTTGGCGCCGGCCCTGGCGCACTTTCCCATCGACTTCTTGCTTCGCACATCGTAGTAACGTCCGGACGGGTGCTTGCGAATGTTCTGGGGTCCTGCTGCGTCGTATGAGGCGGAGCCACTCCCCAGGTCGGCAAGCGCTTGCTGGAGCTGAGATGCCGCGACTCGCGCTGAAGATGATGCTGATGTTGATGTTGATGCTGGCTATTGCCGGCCTGGGGGGCTGCTCCGCTGAGGATCCGGTGGACGCCGACCTCGACGAGATCGACGCCGAAGCGGCCGCCGAAGTCGCTCCCGCCCCCGAACCGGTCACCCCCGCGCCGCCGCCCTGGACCGACACCGAGGTCGAGGTGAAGCGCGGCTCCACCATCGCCGAGATCCTCCAGGAGCAGGGGCTCAAGTACAGCGAAGTGCTCGCCCTCGTCGAAGCCAGCAAGGACGTCCACAACCTCGAGAAAATCCGCGCCGGCGAAGTGCTGACCGTCCGCACCGACAACGCCACCGGCTCCTTCTCCGGCCTGCTGTACCCCCTGGACCGCCACGGCGAAGAGCGCATGCTCGTCCTCCAGGGGGCCGACGGCGGCTTCACCGCCGCGAAGGTCGCCCGCGACGTCGTCCGCGTGCCCGTGCCCCTGGCCGGCTCCATCACCACCTCACTGTGGGACACCGCCATCGGCATGGGGCTGGGTTGGGACACCGTCGCGGACCTCGCCTCCATCTTCGAGTGGGAGATCGACTTCAACTCCCAGGTGCGGGAGGGCGACGCCTTCCGCCTCATCGTCGAAGAGGTGCGTGACGCCTCCACCGGCGAGGTGCTCCGCCACGATCGCGTGCTCGCCGCCGAGTTCAAGGCGGCCAGCGGCGGCTCGTTCGTCGGGTACCGCTACGAGGGCAGCGACGGCCGCGTCGGCTACTTCAACGCCGAGGGGATGAGCTCCAAGAAGATGTTCCTGAAGTCGCCGCTGAAGTTCTCCCGGATCAGCTCCGGCTTCGGCAAGCGCTTCCACCCGGTGCTCAAGAAGTGGCGTTCCCACAACGGCGTCGACTACGCGGCCCCCTCGGGCACGCCCATCCGCGCCATCGGCCGGGGCACGGTCAACTTCGCGGGCACCAAGGGCGGCTACGGCAAGCACGTCCGCATGCGCCACAACAAGACCTACCAGAGCTCCTACAGCCACCTGAGCCGCATCGCCGTGCGCAACGGTGCGGTCGTCGAGCAGGGCCAGGTCATCGGCTACGTCGGCTCCACCGGCCTCGCCACAGGGCCGCACCTGCACTTCGAGTTCTACGTCAACGGCGCCTACACCAACTTCCTGCGCCAGAAGTTCCCCCGCACCGAGCCGATCAACGAGTCGGAGCGGCCCGCGTTCGAAGCGATGCGCGACGACCTCGCCCCCCGCCTCGCCGCCATCCCGCTGCCGGGACGCGACACCACCGTCGCCGCCAAGGGCGACGATGACGCCTCCGACGGTCCCAGCGACGCCGACGCCGGCCCCTGGACCGAGCCCCGCGAAGGCCGCTGACGGGCCGACGCGGGCCCCGCGCCGCCGCTGAACTCGCTGGTACGCTGCGGCCGTGCGCCCCACCCCCCTGATCGCAGGGCTTGTCTGCGCCGCGGTGATCGCCGCGGTCGCCGTCGCCGCCCCTGCTCCCAGCCCCCCGACGTGGTCCCTGATCGCGCTGCCCGCGGATGCCGCGAGCAAGGCCGCGCTCGCCGGACTGGACGCGGACGTCGAGGGCGGGCGCCCCGGATTCCTCCACGCCCAGGTGCGCCCCGACGACGTCGAAGGGCTGATCGCCGCCGAGTTGGACGTGCGCGTGCTCGCCGCCGACACCCAGACCCTGCGGCCGGAGATCGAGACCGAAGGCCGAGGCTTCGCGTACCACGACCCCGAAGGCGTCACGTGGCTGATGCGCGGGCTCGCGGAGTCCTACCCCGAGGTCGTTCGGGTGGTCGACGTGGGCCGATCGGTGGACGGTCGCGCCATCACCGGCGTCGTGCTCACCGACAACCCTGCGGTGCGCGAACTGGACGAGCCTTCGTACCGCCTGCTGGGCACCCACCACGGCGACGAGTGGTCCTCGATGGAGGTGCCGCTGGACTTCGCCTGGAGCCTGACCGAGGCGTACGTCGGTGGGAACGAGCGCGCCGTCGCCTTCCTGGACGGCGCCGAGCTCTGGATCGTGCCCGTGGTGAACCCGGATGGGGTGGTCGAGTTCACCCGCCGCAACGCCCGCGGCGTCGACCTGAACCGCAACTACGCCTACCAGTGGGAGCCCGGCGGGAGCGCGGGGAGCCACCCGTTCAGCGAGCCGGAGGCCGCGGCGCTGCGGGCGCTGTCGACCGCCCGCAGCTTCGGTCACTCGCTGAGTCTGCACTCGGGGGCGACGAACCTGGGCTGGGTGTGGAACTTCCAGACCGAGCCGACGGTGGACGCCGACTACTTCGAGGACGCCAGCACCGCCTACCTGGACGCGACCACGCAGCCCGGCTTCTGGATCACCAACGGCGCCGATTGGTACATCACCCACGGCGACACCAACGATTGGTCCTACGGGGTTCGCGGGGGCCAGGACTACACCCTCGAGCTGACCCAGGAGAAGGCCCCCCCGGCCGACCAGATCGAGGAGTTCCTCGGCTACCACACGTGGCCCGCCATCGACTTCATCATCGACGGGAGCCTCGCCGGCGTGCGCGGCCGCGTCACCGACGCCGACGGCGCGGGGATCGAGGCCGAGCTGCGCGTCGCGGAGGCCGACTGGCCGTTCCACGCCGACCCCGAGACCGGCGCGTTCGCCCGCCCCCTCCCCCCCGGCGACTACACCCTGGAGGCGTCCGCCCCCGGCTACGCGTCCGCGTCCGCATCGGTGACGGTCGGGAACCTGGTCCCCGCGACCGCCGATCTGGTCCTGGACCCGCTGTCCGACCTCGCCGTCACGGAGGTACACGACCTCGAGGTGACGATCGGGGACGGCGGCGAGCCCCTCGTCTGCGGGCCGGCGGTCGAGGACTTGAAGGCGGGCGAGGTGCAGCTTGTCCGAGGCGGCTGGAGCAACCGCACCTCCGTCCCGTTCGACACCCCCGGCGAGTGCATCGTGCTGACGCTCCAGCCGAGCGAGCTCGATCTGGAGGGCTGGGAGCTGGAGGGCGAGTGGACGCTCCTGCTGGGCGACGTCGCGCTCCCGCTGGCCGTGCTCATCGCCGCCAACAACCCCGACTACAACGCCACCGACCTGTCGGTCGAGGTCCGCGACGACGGCCTGCTTCGCGTCAACGTCGAGGGCTTCGACCTCCCCGAGGGGGCGTCCATCCGCTTCCGGGGTCCGCTCGGCGAACGCGTCGCCCCGGTGGATCGGCTGCTCGCCGAGGACGCCTCCGAGAGCTTGTCGGCGATCGTCAACCCGGCGGAGTTCGGCGACGGCATCTGGATCGTCCGCATCTTCGGCCGGGGACACCACGCGTTCCTTCGCGACGTGCTCGTGGTCGAAGACGGCACCTTCACGGTGGACGAGTACGAGGCCCCCACGGAGGAGCCGACCGAGGAACCCACCGAGGAGCCGACCGAGGATCCCACCGGCGGTGAAGTACTCGATGACGACGACGCCACCGACACGGAACCTGAGCTCGTGGGAACCGGATGCTCCTGTGAGGCGTCCAACCCTTCGGAAGGCGCGGGCTGGCTGCTTGCACTGCTGCTGCTGCCCCGGTACACCCGCCGACCGAGGAGATCGTCCCGATCATGAGAGTGCTACTCGCCGCGACCGCCGCGCTGCTGCTCCTTCCCTGCTGCGCTCGCACAGGCGGAGGCGCCGACGAGCCTTCCTTCACGGAGGCCGTGGCCGACGTCTACACCCCCTGCAGCGCCGAAACGCTGAACTTCCAGGCCGCCTCCAAGGGCGTCCAGTTCGCGTTCAAGCCGTGTGGGAGCAACAACTTCATCCACGCCACGTGGTCGCCCAACGGGCTCAAGCTCTACTACCAGGCGAGCCAGGGCGGCTGGATCCGCAAGGACACGGGCGAGAACTACCGGCTCCGCGTGGGCGTGCCCAGCGCCCGCCCGACGTGGGTCAACAGCGAGTTGATGGCGTACCCCGACAGCAGCGGCAGCAAGATCGGCATCTACCAGACCAGCTCCCACATCCTGAACCTGCTGGAGATCCCGCACGTGAACCCGGAGCAGTTGGCTCGGGGCATCGGGGCCGATCACGTGCTCTACCTCGCGGCCGAGACCCGGGGCGGCGTGCAGGACATCTACCGCCTGGAGGCCAACACGGCCGAGACGGAGAAGGCGTTCTTGTGGATGGACTCGGGGGTCGAGGACTTCACCTACCGGCCGGAGTCGGACACCGTCTGCTACCGCGAGCTCGCCGGCAAGGACGTCATCTGCGCCGACGGCGAGACCGGCAAGGAGCTGGTGGTGGTCAAGGACCGCCTCCGCGGCGCCCTCAGCAAGGACAACCGGTACCTCGTCACGGAGGCCCCCGGAGAGCCCGTCAAGATCTTCGACGACGACCGCGAGCGGCCCGACTACCTGCCCACGACCGTGACCCCGCCGGCGCTCTGGATCCTCGATCTGGAGACCGGCAAGGAGGTGCTCTGGGAGGGCGTGCACGGCACGAACTTCGAGTGGTACGACGCCGCCACCTACTACGGCTCATTCATGCTCTGGGGGTTCGACGGCCACGAGACCAACCGCAACGTCACGCTCGTGGACCTGCGGAACTACCTCAAGGGCCAGGGCTGGGACGTGCCCCAGGCGGCCCTCGCCGTTCCCTGATCAGATCGGGGTCGACTCGAGCGCGGAGGTGATCCGCCGCCGCGCGTCCTTGTCCCCCGTCACCGGCGCCGGCCAGCCCTCGCCATCCCGACAGGCCTCGAGGTAGCCCCCTTCGGCGCGGAAGTCGAGGCAGCGGAAGCAGGGCCCGAACAGGTTCCCCTCGGGGTCGCCGATGGCGCCGTTGATCCAGCAGTTGGTGCCCGACCGCTTGTCCCAGAAGCTGAGCCGCAGCTCGAACGACAGGATGCGCAGGTCGTAGCGGCCCCCGAGGTACTCCCGGTAGGCGCCGATGGTCCGCAGCAGCGGCTGCAGCGACGGCACGGGGACGTCGGTCTTGCCCTCGATCGCCTCGACCAGGGCCTCGCCGTGGGTGTCGACCTCGGGCACGAACAGCGTGATGGTCCCCGCCATCTCCGTGTTGTCCCAGGCGACCTCCAGCGCCGCCGAGTCGGCCGGTGTGACGGCCCCCAGATCCTGACTCAGCCGCTCGATCGCGCCCGCCTCGCCGAAGTACTGCGCGTACTGCGACGACAGGCCGAGCGGCTTGTAGTGGATGGTGGTGGTGTGGCCCGTCGGGATCGTGAACCCGGGGGTGCCTCCCCCGCCCGGGGCTGAGCCGGGCGGAGCGGTGGCGGGTTCAGGCTCGGGGTCGGGCTCCAGATCGGCTGAAGGGCAGGCGGCGAGCGCCAGCCCCAACACCAGGAGCGCTAGACTAGGCCCTTTTTGCGCCGGACCTCGTCCAGGACGCGGCGGTACTCGATGTCCCACTTGTCGGTTCCAGGGCGCAGGTTCTTGAGCTTTCCGCGGACCTCCCGGTCCAGGTCTGCCTCGTCGATGAGGTGCTTGCGGAAGACCCGCATCATGGTACGTCGCATGAGGCGATCTTCGCCGAAGACCTCCTCGACGAACCGGCTCATCATGAACACCTCGAGGATCTGACCGCAGATCCACTTGATGCCGTCATCCCCCGTGGGGTGCCCCTTCTCGTCCGCGAACCGGCCCTTGATCCGTCCGAACTGGTCGTACGTGATGTTGTGCGCTTCCATGTGCTCGCGCGTCTGCTGGACGATCCGCGATTCCTGCCGGAGGTACTCCTCCATGATGGCCTTGAGGTCGGCTTCGGCGTCGGCGCGGTTTTCCAGCTCGACGACGAGGTCTCCCTCGAGGCACAGGGTGGCGATGATGTCCTCGGCGAGGCGAGGGATCTGAGAGCGATACAGGCGCATGGGGGAATCGAATCCTTAGAAGCGGAACTCGAAGCCGCCGCCGAAGCGGAGCTGCGAGAGCGTGTACTCCAGGTGCTGGGCTTCGAACTCGGGGGTGGCCTTGTTCAGTTCGGCCTCCCCCACCACCACACGGTGGTAACCCAGCTCAAAAGTGAAGCGGAAGATGTCGTGCACGTTCAGGTGGAAGCCGCCGTAGACCTCACCCCCGACCTCCGGTCCCTGGTCGGCATAGGGGTCGACGTTGTCGTCGTCGAACGCGTTGTTCTGCTCGTTGTCGATGAGCACGAACTCGGTGGTGTCCAGGTCCGAGTAGGTCTGGACCCACGCCAGCATCACGCCACCGCCGACGAACGGCTGGAAGACGCGGAAGAACTGAAGGTTCGGGATCGTCAGTTCGTAGTTGCCGCCGATGGTCAGCGCGAAGAAGGCGACGTGGGTACGTCGCCGCTCCTCCACGAAGTTCGACGGGCTCGGCGTGGCGTCGGGGTCCGACCCGTTGGGGATCGGCTCGCGCCAGGTGTAGTCGACGCCGCCGCGGTGCCCCGAGGGGCAGGCCGGGTCCGACCCGATGCCGCCGCGGTCGACGCAATCGACCACGTCGTTGCTGCCGGCGGTGTTGTAGGAGCCGAGGAACGCGATCTTCATGCCGATGCCCATGAAGAAGTCGGTGGTGACCGGCACGGCGAGGCCGGGACCGAGCTTCAGCGCGGCGTGCTCATCGATCGCGGGGTTGAACCCGTAGAAGCGCATGCCGAGGCGCACCCACTTGTGCTCCTCCTCCCACACTTCGAACGCGTTCTTGTCGCGCCACCACCCCTCTGGCATTTCCTCCTTCTTGGCGGCCTGAGCGAAGGCGGCCGGCGGCACGAGCAGGCTCGCAATGACGGCAAGGAGGGCGAGGGTGCGCGCGGTCATGGGCGCGTAG
>PVBE010303070.1_pt1 | contig 10601 bp, 6 predicted proteins | sample 1631181 | NCBI WGS metagenome assembly PVBE01 (sample SAMN08397723, study PRJNA350692) | Marine metagenome, whole genome shotgun sequencing project. | isolation source: water | place: Pacific Ocean | collected 2012-04 | reverse complement strand
GTTTTTTCTACTGGAATTTCTTCAACAAATTCATTCTTCTCTAGCTTATCTACTATGTCACTTTGAACTTTTAATTGTTCAAGTCCTTTCCAATATTTTTTTACCTTCTGCATACTATTTTTTTAATAATGACATTTTGCACATTCAATTCCACCAAGTTGAGCTACTGTTAGTTTCTCAACACCATATTTTTTTGAAAGTTCTTCATGTATTTTCTGATAATACTCATTCGATTTATCTACATTACTCTCTCTGTGACAATCAATACACCAACCCATTGTTAATGGAGAGTATTGATACATAATTTCCATTTCTTCTACTGGTCCATGACAAGTTTGACATTCAATTTTAGCAACCTCTGCATGTTGAGAATGATTAAAATAAACAAAGTCAGGAAGGTTATGAATTCTAACCCATTTAACTGGCTTAGTGTCCCCCGTATAAATCTGGTTTTCTTCATCCCATCCAACAGCATAGTATAATTTTTTAATTTCGTTTGTATAAAAATCTTTGGTATATCCATTTTCAAGATCTTCTTCTCCATTATAATCTGCAATATATTCATGACAATTCATACAAACATTCAATGAGGGAATTCCTGAGTGTTTGGAAACCCTAGCAGAAGAATGACAATATTTACATTCTATTTGATTTGCCCCTGCATGAATCTTGTGAGAATAATGAATTGGCTGGATAGGTTCATAGCCCTGATCTATTCCCACTTGCATTAAATATCCATATACTCCATATGCACTTGATAATAGGAACCCAATAACTAAAACAAACATTAAAAATTGATTATCTACAATGGTTTTCCATAATGGAGGTAATGTTTTTTTTGTTTTTGGTTCTATTTCAACACCGCTTTGTCGAGCTATTTTTAGTAATGTTCTCTGAACTAGAAAAAGCATTGTAACTAAAATCAGAAAAACAATAGTTGCAGCTATTAAAATTAAATCAACAGAAATATTAGATGAATTTTGCTGAACATTTTGACCTGTATTTGCAGTTAATGTAGGAGCAGGAGGAGTAAAATTAGTGTATGCTAAAATATTATCAATATCCTCATCAGAAAATTGGGGATAATATGTCATTACACTTCGATTATATTCTTCCCATATTGCAATTGCTTGTGGATCTTCATCCCTAATCAATTGGCTTCCGTTTCTTATCCAATCATACAGCCATTGTTTGTCATATTTTTCAGTAACTCCAGATAGAGCAGGACCTACAGATTTCTTATTTAATTTATGACATGCAGCACAATTAGTATTAAAAAGTTTTTTACCCAAATCAACATCTGCCTCTTGGGAAAAAGTAATAATCGGGATAAATAAAATAAGAAAATAAAACTTTTTTATGTTAAGCATTATTTAAAGTAATTTGAATTTAGAGGCATGTCTGTTTAATTCCCTGAGAATGTTAAATAAATCAGGCACAAATTTAAAGCATAAACCCCACTTTACAAACTCTAGATATGAACAATTAGAAACTTTAGAATCATTCTAAATAATGAATTATTTGATTTTACTAACTTTGGAATTATATGGTATTTAAAAGAATTATAATTCTAATATTTAATTATTTGTTTTTAGTGATTTCTTACCCTCTAGTTGGACAAGAAATTAATCAAGATTCTTCGATTAACAAATTATTAAAATTAAAAACAGATTACAACAAAAAAATTTATGAATCGAGTTTTTATACAATTCAAATCTATTATGGGGATTTAAAAGAAGCAGACTCAATATCAAAAGTCTTTTCTCAAGAATTTGAAGAAATAAAAACAAGTTTAATTTTTGAAACTCCTAATTATAAGGTAAGAGTTGGAACATTTAAAAATCTTATTGATGCTTCAAGAAATCTGGAAAAAATAAAAAGAAAATTTAGTGGTGCATTTATATTAAAAGATGACGAATTATAACTTTTTTTTGACTGCTATTTCTTCATAACTTTCTATTAAGTCACCTACCAGCACATCATTAAAGTCGATAATTTGAAGGCCACAATCATAACCTTTTGCAACTTCTTTTGCATCATCTTTAAACCTCTTAAGAGAAGAAAGTTTCCCATCAAAAATTACATTGTCTTCTCTAATGACTCTTACACCAGAATTTCTTGTAATTTTTCCGTCGGTAACCATACAGCCAGCTATAGTCCCCAATTTAGATATTTTAAAAATATCTCTTACTTCTGCTGAACCAATTATCTCTTCCTGCATATCAGGTGATAACAATCCCTCCATTGCATCTTTTAAATCATTTATAGCATCATAAATTATAGAATATGATCTTATATCAACCTGTTCCTTTTCAGAAATTTTTCTAGCACTCTCAGTTGGGCGAACATTAAATCCAATAATAATTGCATCTGATGCTGAGGCCAAAAGAACATCAGAATCTGTAATTGCACCAACACCTTTAAAAATAATGTTAACTTGAATCTCCTCAGTTGAAAGGTTTTGGAAAGAGTCAGTTAATGCTTCTACGGAACCATCTACATCACCTTTAATGATAACATTCATTTCTTTAAAATCTCCAATTGCAATTCTTCTTCCAATCTCATCTAGAGTAATATGTTTTTGGGTTCTAACAGTTTGTTCTCTTACTAGTTGTGTTCTTTTTGCTGCGATTTGCTTCGCCTCTTTTTCATCTTCGATAACTTTAAAAGGGTCTCCTGCTTGAGGGGCTCCATCTAATCCAAGGACTGATACTGGAGTTGAAGGTGGAGCAACCTGAAGAGTCTCCCCAGATTCATCAAACATAGCTTTAACCTTTCCGCTATTTTTTCCTGCTAAAATATAATCTCCAACAGATAAGCTACCATTTTGTACTAAAATTGTTGATACATAACCTCTACCTTTATCAAGATAAGCTTCAAGTACTGTACCTGTTGCATTTTTTGAAGGATTCGCTTTTAAGTCCATAACATCAGATTCCAAAAGAACCTTTTCTAAAAGAAGATCAACACCTTTTCCTGAAGTTGCAGAAATATCCTGTGATTGAATTTTACCTCCCCAATCCTCAACAAGAAGATTCATTGAAGCAAGTGATTCTTTAACTTTATCAGGGTTTGCATTCTCCTTATCAATCTTATTTATTGCAAATACCATAGGAACACTAGCAGCTTGAGCATGACTAATTGCTTCTTTTGTTTGTGGCATAATATTATCATCAGCAGCAATAATAACAATAACAATATCCGTTATTTGAGCTCCTCTTGCTCGCATTGCAGTAAAAGCTTCATGACCAGGGGTGTCTAAAAATGTTATCTTTTGAGAGTTGTTGACTTCAACTGAATAAGCTCCAATATGTTGGGTTATTCCACCTGACTCATCTTTTGCAATATCTGATTTTCTTATAAAGTCTAATAAAGAAGTTTTTCCATGATCAACATGACCCATAACGGTAATTATTGGAGGTCTTTTTTCTAATGACTCTTCATCTTCTTCTTCTTCTTCTTCTTCAATTTTTTCTTCTAGATCTGATTTAACAAATTCTAATTCATACCCAAACTCATCAGCAACAATAGTTAAAGTTTCGGCATCTAGTCTTTGGTTCATAGTAACCATTATACCAAGGCTCATACAAGCAGAAATTATTTCAGTAGAAGTTATTTCCATCAGAGATGCTATCTCTCCTACCGTAATAAACTCAGTAATTTGTATTTTTTTACTTTCTTTTTCTTGTTTTTCAATCTCCTCTTCACTCTTCTGCTTCCTTTGATCTCTTTTATCTTTTCTGTGTTTAGCTCCTTTTGACTTAGAAGTTCCCTGAAGCTTCTCAAGCGTTTCCCTTACTTGTTTTTGTATTTCTTGATCACTAGGTTCTACTTTTAGTGTGGTGTTTTTATTTTTTTTGAAATTAGGCTTTGACTTGTCAAAACCTTCTTTTTTATCCTTTATTCCACCTTTGCTTATTCTTTTTCTTCTTTTCTTCTTTAAATCATCCGTCAAATTCTCCTTTTTATCTTTTTTAATAGATTTCAAATCTAAAGTCTCGCCAGTTTTCTTAACTCCAGAAAGTTTTTGAAATTTAGTTTCTATTTTATTCGACTTTTTATTTTCAGTATCTGGTTCAGCTTTTTTTGAATCATCAATTTTATTAGGTTTATTATCCTCGTCCCTTGTAACATCCTTTAAGGTTTGAGCTTCATCCTTCTTTTTTTCAGAGTCTTTTGATTCATCCTGTTTATCAAGGAGTTCTTTAGCTTCAATTTCTTTTCTTTTTTGAATAGTTATTTTGTCCAGAACATCTTTTTCAGATTTATATGCCTCAAACTCTGAAGATAGCAAATCATATATTTTCTGATCAATTTTTGTGGTTGGCCTAGCATCAATTTGAATATCCTTTGAACTAAGAAATTCAACTGCTCTATCTAAAGAGATATTTAATTCTTTTAATACTTTATTTAACCTAATTGGTCCTGGCATATATACATTTTATAATCTAATCTTCGAATTCTTCCTTTAATATTTTAAGCACATCCATTACTGTCTCTTCTTCAAGATCAGTTCTTTTTATTAGGTCTTCTGCTTCTAATTCAAGAATACTCTTAGCTGTATCAAGTCCAACTTTTCTAAATTCTTCAATAACCCAATCATCAATCTCATCAGTGAATTCTTTTAATTCAACATCTTCTTCAGCCCCTTCTCTATAGACATCAATTTCATATCCAGTTAGTTTTCCAGCAAGCCTAATATTGAATCCTCCTTTACCTATTGCTCTAGAAACTTCATCTGGATCAAGAAAAACTTGAACTCTCTTTTCCTCTTCATCTATTTTTAGTGTATTTATTTTTGCTGGACTAAGAGCTCTTGTTATAAAAAGCTGAGTATTATTTGTATAATTTATCACATCAATATTTTCATTGCCAAGTTCTCTAACAATTCCATGAATTCTTGACCCTTTCATCCCAACACAAGCTCCAACAGGATCAATCCTATCGTCATAAGAGTCAACAGCTACTTTAGCTTTTTCTCCTGGAATTCTTACAGCTTTTTTAATTGAAATTAAACCATCAAAAACTTCGGGAATTTCTTGTTCAAATAATTTTTCAAGAAATAAAGGAGAAGTCCTTGAAAAAACAATTCTAGGTTTATTCCCTCTTAACTCAACACTTTCTATTACACCTCTAACGTTATCCCCTTTTCTAAAAAAATCTTTTGGTATTTGTCTATCCTTAGGAAGGATTAATTCATTTCCATCATCATCAAGAAGAATAACTTCTCTACTTCTAACATGATGAACTTCTGCAGTAAAAATTTCTCCAACCCTATCTTTAAATTGATTATAGATATTATTACTGTCATGCTCAAAAACCTTTGAAACAAGATTTTGCCTTAAACTTTGTATTGCTCTTCTACCTAGATCTATAAGTTTAAACTCTTCTGAAACTTCTTCACCTACCTCAAAATCAGGTTCAATTTTGACTGCATCTTTTAGCTCAATTTCTGCATTAGGATCTTCTACCTTTCCATCTTCGACAACAATCCTATTTCTCCAAATCTCAAGATCTCCTTTATCAGGGTTAATGATAATATCAAAATTTTCATCAGTGCCATATTTCTTTGTTAAAGTATTTCTAAATACCTCTTCAAGAATAGCCATTAATGTTACTCTATCAATATATTTTTCGTCTTTAAATTCCGAAAACGATTCAATTAGTGCTATATTTTCCATAAAACTTTATTTAAAAAAAAAGAGGGACATAAAGTCGCCTCTGAAATTCTCAAAATGCTTCGCAAATGTATTAATAATTATCCATTTAACGAAATTGTTGGCCTACTAGGGATCGAACCTAGACTCTTCTGGACCAAAACCAGACGTGTTGCCAGTTACACCATAGGCCAATTAGTGCACAAATTTATACTAAAGTTTCCACTATTCAAATAAAGTTTTCTTCTTTATTATTTAAGCGTCTTTATTAGTTTGATAATAGCCTTTTAGGTAAACCTGGGCCAATAACAGAAGTCAGTAAAAAGGTGATTATGAAATAAGATCCAAATCCAAAAACAAAATAAGTGCTATTCTCAATAAGAAGTTGTTCAAAGAAATATAAAATTATTACTAGCCCAACAAGTGATCTTATAATCTCAAAAATCAAACCCCATTTATATCCATCCATCATAGATGTAAATCCAAAAATTGTAGAAAAAATCAAGATCATATAAGATGTTCGACTATATAAGTCTAAATCAGAAAAATTATATAGGAATAAGAATGACATTATATTAATACACATAAATTGAAAAACTGTCATTAGCTTATGCTTGAAACTATATTGTGGTGAATACTTTTTTTGATTATAAACATCCATAACAGTTTGTCTAGGGAATCTTATAGAGACATCACTTGGTCGCCAACCTGTTGGCATAAACCATAGTTTTAATTTATCATTCCATTTTTTTGTATTCCAAGCATCTTGGATTAACCCCCATAAGTGAATAAAATTAATTAAAACAGGGTTCCATGTTTGAACTGGTTTTAAAGTTCCAAACACACAAGGGACATCATCTAGTTCTTCTTGAAAAGTTCCAAAAGTCCTATCCCAAACACAGAAGATTGCACCCAAGTTTTTATCTATGTATTCTGGGTTTATTGCATGATGAACTCTATGTTGAGATGGTGTTACAATTATATATTCTAGAAAACCTAATTTTCCAATATGCCTTGTATGGTACCAAAATTGACCAAATAAATGTAAAGGGGCTATAATAGCAATAACTTTAGGAGGCACCCCGCATAAAGCTGCAGGTATCAAGAATAATATTCCTATACCAAAATTATTTGTAATACTTTGTCTTAAAGCACAAGCAAGATTGAATTCTTCACTACTATGATGGATAACATGTTGATTCCAAAATAGATTTACTGAGTGTTTTAAATAATGGTGGCAATAACTTGCAAAATCAATACATATAAAGGCAACTAGATAGAGTAAAATGCTTTCTTCAATACTAAAAATCATTAAATATTCATACAAAAATGAATACGAAACAATTATAATTCCAAGTCCCAATAAATCATAAAGTAAATTTGTTATACCAGATGATAAACTTGAAATAGTATCCATAAAATTATGTTTCTGATCATTAATCCAATTTCCATAAAGAGCTTCAATTAGAACCGATACAAAAAAAATTGGTATTGCAATCAAAAGCATGTTAGCATATGTATCCATAAATATTGGTAATTAGCTTTATTTTTTTTAATTTCTAAAGCTAAATTAAAAAAATATGAGACACAAAAATTACATTAAGATATTTGGGTATTTATTGATTGGATTTTTAATGACTAGCAATCATGTTTATTCACAAAAGAAATCAAATAAAAAAAATACTCAGTCATATAATTCAATTCTACATGAATCAGTTAAGTATAGGGAAATAGGACCTTTTAGGGGGGGGAGATCAGCTGCAGTTGCAGGTGTTGCTGGGAAACCAAATCTTTTTTATTTTGGAGCAACTGGGGGTGGAGTTTGGAAAACAGAAAATGGCGGTGAAACGTATGAGAATATTTCTGATGGATACTTTGGAGGGAGCATAGGTTCAATTGCTGTTGCAAATGATGACCCTAATGTTATATATGTAGGAGGTGGTGAAGTAACAATACGTGGAAATGTTTCTTCAGGATATGGTGTATTTAAAAGTGTCGATGCAGGGAAGTCTTGGACTTTTTCAGGTCTTCCAAATTCTAGACATATTCCAAGAATAGTAATTGATCCTAATAATAACGATATAGTTTATGCTGCTGTGCTTGGTAATCTTTATAAGCCAACAAATGATAGAGGAGTTTATAAATCATCTGATGGAGGTACAACTTGGAGAAAAGTTCTTTTTGCAAATAATTTATCCGGTGCATTTGAAATTGTAATGGACCCAAACAATTCAAGAATACTTTATGCATCTACTTGGAGGGTTCAAAGAACACCTTCAAGTCTTAGTAGTGGAGGTGATGGTTCAGACCTTTGGAAAAGTGAAGATAATGGTGAGAGTTGGAAAAAAATTACTACAAGCTCAGGATTTCCTGAAGGCATCATCGGTGTAATTGGTGTAACTGTTTCTCCAGTTGATTCTGAAAGAGTGTGGGCAATTGTTGAAAATGAGGAAAAGGGTGGAGTTTACAGATCTGATAATGGTGGTAAAGACTGGAAGTATACTAATAGTGACAGATCTTTAAGACAAAGAGCATGGTATTATTCAAAGATATATGCTGACACCCAAGATATTGATGGTGTATATGTGATGAATGTGGCATATCATTATTCTGATGATGGAGGTGCAACATTTAAATCAAGTTATGCCCCTCATGGAGATCATCATGATCTATGGATTGCACCTGAAGATAATAATAGGATGATTATTGGAGATGATGGGGGTGCTCAGGTATCTTATGATAAAGGTAAAACATGGAGCACTTATTATAATCAACCTACTGCACAATATTACAGAGTGACTACAGATAACTCATTCCCATATAGGATATATGTTGCTCAGCAAGATAATTCTACACAAAGGGTTAGCCATAGAAGTTTAGGTTACAATATTGGTGAAGATGACTGGGAAAGTACCGCAGGAGGAGAGTCTGGACATATAGCAATAGACCCTAATAATAATGAAATTGTTTATGGTGGAAGTTACTTAGGTTTTTTAGAAAGAAGAAATCATGAAAAAAAGACATCAAGAAAAATAAATGTTTGGCCAATTACCACTCTAGGTGAAGGAGCTGAAGCAATGAAATATAGATTTAATTGGAATTTTCCAATTTCATTTAGTAAACATGATTCTTCTAAACTTTATGCTTTTTCAAATCATGTTCATGTCTCAACTAATGAAGGGAAAAGTTGGGAGATAATTAGTCCTGATTTGACAAGAAATGACAAATCAAAGTTAGTCTCCTCAGGAGGTCCAATTACACAAGATAATACAGGTGTAGAATACTACGCTACTATATTTGCTGTTGATGAATCAAACATCGAAGAAGGTTTAATGTGGGTTGGTAGTGATGATGGATTAATACACCTTACAAAGGATAATGGCAAAACATGGGAGAATGTGACACCAAAGAAAATGCCGGAATGGATGATGATTAATAGTATTGATGCTTCATCACTTGATGCTGGAACTGCTTATGTCGCAGGTACTAGATATAAACTTGGTGATTTCACACCTTATTTATATGTAACTGAAGACTATGGTAAAAGTTGGAAACTGATTACAAATGGAATTGATGGAGAACATTTTACTAGAGTTCTAAGGTCTGATAAAGTAAATAAAAATATTCTATATGCTGGAACTGAAACTGGTATGTACATTTCTTATGACAAAGGTAAAAGTTGGAATAAGTTTCAGAAAAACTTGCCAATTGTTCCAATAACTGATCTAACTATAAAAGATAATTCATTAATAGTTGCTACTCAGGGTAGAAGCATTTGGATACTTGATGACTTAACTGTAATACATCAGCTATCCCCATCAATAGATCAAGAAAAATTATATAAGCCAAAAGATGCTTATAGAATTCCTGGTGCTGGTGGTAGAGAATCATTGACTGCCGGAACTAATCTACCAAATGGAGTTATAGTTCATTATTTTATACCAACCTATGATGAGGAAAAAGATAATGTGAGCCTCTCATTTCATTCTAAAGATGGATCTCTGATTAAAGAGTTTTCAAACAACAGTAAAGAGAACTTATTAAAAGTAAAAAAAGGTGGAAACTCATTTGTTTGGGATATGAAATATCCAGGAGCTAAAAGGATTGAAAATATGGTACTTTGGGCTGCTGATTTCACTGGCGCAAAAGCAGTACCAAACAATTATGAGGTAAGACTTAAAGTTAATGGCTCTGAGCTGTCACAGAATTTTATGATTCTGAAAAATCCTAACTCTGAAGGCACAATTGATGATATAAAGTCTCAGTTTAATTTTGTAAATGAGATCAATGGAATAGTTGACAAAGCCCACAAAGCAATTATAAATATTAGAAAAATTAAAAAAGATCTTAAAAAGTTCCAAACTGACTTTTCTAATAATGAATTGGCAGAAGAATTAATTGAAAAGTCAAAATCAATTTATAAATCAATTGATAAGGTTGAGAATGAGTTATACCAAACAAAAAATCAGAGTAATCAAGATCCTTTAAATTATGGGGTTAAGCTGACTAACAATCTAGGGAATTTAAACTCTGGATTTAGAGGTGGAGATTTTGGTCCAACTGCTCAAGATATAGAAGTAAAGAATGGGTTAGTTGAGAAAGTTAATACTCAGCTTAAAGAGTACAGCTTAATTATATCAAATGATATACCTAATTTTAATGAAAGTTTTAAGAGGCTGGAATTAAATTATTTAAATGTTTCTCTGGAATAAATTAGAATCTATTTAATATAAAATTTTAGTATGTCCGAAACAAAGTTTCGCAAAATTAATAATTTATTAGGTTGGCTTGTTTTCAGTGGTACGCTTATAATATATAGTCTTACAGTTGAACCAACTGCAAGTTACTGGGATGCAGGAGAGTATATTTCAACATCTGCAAAACTTCAAATTGGACATCCTCCTGGAGCCCCACTATATCAAATGCTTGGCGCTGTCTTCTCTC
>PVBE012643590.1_pt1 | contig 10602 bp, 8 predicted proteins | sample 1631181 | NCBI WGS metagenome assembly PVBE01 (sample SAMN08397723, study PRJNA350692) | Marine metagenome, whole genome shotgun sequencing project. | isolation source: water | place: Pacific Ocean | collected 2012-04 | reverse complement strand
TTGGCATGGCCAATGGGTGAAATGGGGCCGAGTCGATCAAAAATATAGTTTAGTTGCGCCGTACTGTTGAACGCCTGATGAATCGACTCAAAGTGGTTGACCGGGTCCATCACCACGCGTATCCGGGGCGAGTCGACGCGTTCGATTACCTCAACGCAAATATCTGGATTGCGCATGATAGAGACCACATGGCACTCCACCACAACCGTCACTCCATTGGTTTCGGCATCATCCCCGATTTCACGCAGCGAATGGACAAAACGATCTATACTATCCGAAGTATGGTTGTCCGGATGGGGCGTCCAGGAACCGGCGGGATTAAGACTGCCGGGACGGATCAGGTGGGCCCCGGCTTTGAGGTATCGCGCCATTCGGTTTCCAGCGTGGATTTTATTGATGACCCGGCGCCGTACCGTCTCGTCCGGATCGAACAGACATTCCCCATAGAGCAGCAGAAACTGAGCCATCTCCAGGCCAAGCGGTTCCCATATCTCACATCCATGCCCGCATTCTTCCTCGGTAACTGTAGTCGGATCACCACCGAAATGGTGGCCGAAACCGGTAAAACCCATCTCAAGAACGCTATCAAACTGATTGGATGTAAATGTACGGAAATCATTCGGTAGCATATGGACTACCTGATTACCGGTCACACCGATCATCCTTGTTTCCGTACTCTGATCATCTGCCGCCGGTTGTAACGTATTGGGCAGCATACCTACAACGCCGAGACGCATGAGGGTTCCTTTGACGTGAAGAGTGAAGAGTCATTTTTCTGGAATTCGCCCATATTGTCAAGACAATTATCCCATCGTGGAATACCATATTTTGTCCTTTTACCTGCCTGTTCATTTGGCTGGCCGGCTGATCAGTTGATTGAAAAACCTCCTGCCGCCTACCGCTTATTGCCTAACGCTTTCTGCTTTATGCTTTCTGCTATTTTGCCTTCTGTCGCCCCACATTTTCCCTTGACTTAAACAGGGCTGTCCCGTATTTTTATGAACCCGATATGATGCCGGTGATACAGGATATGTGATACGCCGGGGTGGTGGAATTGGTAGACACAGGAGACTTAAAATCTCCCGGACCTCAATAGTCCGTGCCGGTTCGAGTCCGGCCCTCGGTATCAGTTTGGTCATATTTAAGATAACAAGGGCGCTTAGCTCAGATGGTTAGAGTGCCACGTTGACATCGTGGAGGTCAGTGGTTCGATCCCACTAGCGCCCATTTTAATTTTTTTACCAATATACGTGCAGCCCAAACCTATGTCGGTGCGGTTCATCAAGCCGGCCAGGTCACCGATCCTACCGGGCTGCACAGTTTTATTTCCGGCTGATCCTCCAATCTATTTCTTACATGTAGCCGATCTTGTAACCATTCACCGTCGGGTCTTATTTGGAGTGTCTGCTGATGCCACGAATCTCACGTCCGATCGGCGTAGCAGTTATCGGCACCCGGTTCGGAAATTTACACGCGGAAGCGATATCGGAGATCCCGGAGCGGGCGCGTGTTGTCGCCATCTGCTCGCGTACCGAAGAACATGCACAGCAGTCTGCCGAGCGCTGGGGGGCGGATCTGGGCACTACTTCCCTGGAAAAGGTGTTAAACCATCCAGGGGTGGATGCGGTGCATCTTTGCGTTCCCCATCATCTGCATGCGCCCATGGCTATCGCAGCGGCCTGGGCGGGTAAGCACATCCTGACGGAAAAGCCCATCGCTGCCACCATGGATGAGGCCGACCGAATGATAGAAGCTGCCGAGCAGGCCGGGGTCTTACTTATGGTGAGTCTCAACCATCGTTTTCTTCGCCATCACCAACGCGCGAAAGCGCTGATTGATTCAGGGACCATTGGGGAGATCTTTTTATGTCAAGGGGCGTTTCTCGGGTTCTCGGATATTAAGGGCTGGCGCTTTGATCCGGTACAGACCGGTGGCGGCGTCCTCATCGACTCAGGCATGCACCGCATCGACCTGCTTCGATGGCTGGTAGGCGAGGTCGTGTCGGTACAGGCGGAATCCGGCACTTACGTCCATAAGCAGATGGGCGGCGAAGATACGGCCTCGATGTTGCTTCGTTTTGATAACGGCGCTATAGGTCATCTGGTCTGCAGTTGGGGCATTGAGACACCGACCCGGGAAGAGTCTCTGATGCTCGCCGGTAGAAATGGCACCATCTGGACCGAAAATGCGAACCTGACGTTACGATATACGATCGGCCGTCAGCCTGTTGAGCAGGAAGCCTTTCCCGAGGTTTCGTATCCTGATTCCGTGAAACACCTTATTGCCCATTTTCTTGATTGTCTCCAACAGGATGCCGTGCCCGTGATCACCGCAGAAGACGCCCGTACGGCGCTTCGTATCGCGCAAGCCGCCTACCACGCGATGAAGACCGGGGAAAAAGTGATATTGTAGGTATTGATCTGTTGATCGACTGACTTATCGGATGGTGCGCAGGAGCCGACTATGACAATCACAGATGTAAAAGCCGTATATCCGAATTGGCGCAACAGGGCCCAGGGTGCCTGGCAAGCGCATTTCTGGCAGATCGTGGTTCGGATCGAGACGGATGCGGGCGTGACGGGCTATGGGTATGGCGGTGGCGGGGAACCGGGGGTGCTGATCATCAACGGGCATCTGCGTGAATTATTGATTGGGAAGACTGTGGGTAGTATCAAGGATATCCGGACGATCTGGGATCATCTGTATTTCAAATCATTGCCGTATGGCCGCAAGGGTATCACGCTCATGGCGCTCAGTGGGGTCGATCTGGCGATGTGGGATCTGCTCGGCAGGGCCGAAGGCAAACCGGTATACGACCTCCTCGGCGGAATGAAAAAGAACCCTGTGCGGGCGTATGCGACAGGCCAGGATTTTGCCCGGGCCCGCGATCTGGGATATACCGCTGTCAAATTTTCCCATCGGTGGCAATCAGATGCCGATTACGACACAGCTATCGAACAGGCAGGGCAGGCGAGGAAGAGATTAGATCCCGACGCCCTGCTTATGATGGACTGCTACATGTCCTGGGACGCCGAGGTCACGCTGGAGATGCACCACCTTCTAACTGATTACCGGATCTACTGGTTTGAAGATGTCCTCACCCCTGACCATCTGGCCGAACTCGCTGCCCTGCGCCCACAGCTCGCCCCCGTCCTCCTTGCCGGCGGCGAGCACGACTTCTCCCACTACAGCTTCGCCGACCTCGCCCGTACCGGCGCCCTCGGCCTCTGGCAGCCCGACCTCACCTGGTGCGGCGGACTCACCGCCGGCCTGCGCATCCTTGACCTGGCTCGCGCCCACCGCATTCCCGTATGCCCCCACCGGGGCGGCGAAATCTGGAGCCTCCACTTCATCGCTGCCACCGACTGTATGGATTTGGCTGAGACACATCCGGCGCGGTGGGATACACCTGAGAACCTGCTGTGGATGGATGAACCAAGGATGCACGAAGGCGTCATTTCACCGCTGGACAAGCCGGGGTTCGGTGTCAGATTAAATGAGGAGATGGTGTAGATCATGCTTTTTACTTCGTGCTGCGCCACTTGTCTACTTGACTCTTGACATCCTGTCCCCCGGTCCTTACCTATCAGGTTGCTTGGATACAGCCGCCACGTCCGTGGGAAGGACTGAGTCCATCTTCACTGCTTATGTGCGGCGCCTGTCAGCCTTCTTTCTGCCTGAGATTGCGGACGCCGGGCGATTCATGAGAGAGGGTTCCTATGCCGTCTGAGGTACTACCTTCTTGGTTTGCATCAGGATGATTGGTTTAGACGGATGGATCAGTTGGAAACGGCGCATCAGCGAATCATCTGAGAAATAAAGCAGATTTTAAATATCACAGGTGCTGAAACGAAATCCTTGCTTTTAGAAAACCGTTCGTATTGTTTAATGATATAATACCTTTTACCATTATCTTATAATTTTGTTTTGATATGGATCCCCCTTAACACGGGGGTTTGACGCCGGATCATCTCCGGCTTGCTGATTAATCGGCGTTGGACCGCGCCATGTTCTCGCGAAACAGGGTGCATAGAAATGAAAGGAGGACAATAGATGAACCATTCACAAGGGGGGTGCGTCGTCTGATCTGATCAGATGACGTACCCCTTCAAGTGACCCGGGCGTCTCATTTGAGGCGCCCGGTTTTTTTGTGCAAACTAATCTCATGATTGCCCATTGCGACAATTCTCAATGCGGCCGTTGCAACGACGCGGTGACTGGGAGCCCCATATTACAGGGCAGCGGTATCCTTTGTATATGTTTAGCGTTCTGTTGTGTCGCATAGACCGACCATCAAACCTCAAATATCTTCTCTATCTGCGTTAAGTTCACATAGCCTTCTTCTGTGACGAAGGTATTGTCCTCAATACGAATACCGCCGCCGAGTTCGGGGTAGTAGAGGCCAGGTTCATTTGTAACGATATGGCCCGCCTGAAGGAGGTCGGTGTTTTTAGATATGCGGGGGGCTTCGTGGATCTCCAGGCCGAAGCCATGACCGGTGCCATGAAAAAATCCCTGCATACGTCCGTTTTTCTCACCGGTTTCATATCCCCTGCTGGTGAACAGATTTTCAACTGCTTCATGAATCTCCTTGCCGTCGATACCTGCCTTGAGCCGGGAAAAGACCTGTTCCTGCCCTTCCAGAACCGTGTCATACATCCGTTTGAACACATCCGGTCCGGGTCCTTTGATGACCGTGCGGGTGATGTCGGCGAAATAGCCCGTTTTCATGGATTTGGGAAACACATCCAGAATGATCGGCGCATTCGCCGGCAGCGGTCCGGAGCCGGCGTTGTGCGGGTCGCACCCCTGGAGACCGCCGGCCACGATGGTATGCTGGGCGATGCAGTCCCGTTCCAGCAGGTGGATGTGCAGTAGCCGTTTGATGTATTCGGACGTGAGTGGTCCTTCAGGTCCCTGTAATATCCCACCTTTGACGGTCGCCTCGCTGATGGCGGCGATGGCCACGCGTATGGCCGACTCCGTGTGGCGGGATGCTTCGGAGATCGCGGCGACCTCGTCCGCTGTTTTCATAGGGCGCTGATTCCAGAACGGATCGGCTTTTACCTGCACCGTAAATCCGCGCTCACGGAGCTGGTCCGCATAGCCCGTCGGAAATCGGTTGGGTACAAGCAAAGCATGGATTTTCTTTTCCTTCAACAATTCCGCAACGGCATCCATAAATTGGGATTTTTCACCGCTATGATCTTCAGCGCGCTTAGTGTAGACGGTGAGAGACAACACCTCGTCGGCCTTCGACTGGACCCGGGCACGGTCGATCTCCAGATCGCACATCAGAATTGTTTTCTTACCATCTTGTTCGATGTAGGTGTAGGCATCGGGCGCGAACAACCCGGAAGCGTACAGCATATCTGCATCGCTTTCACTGTCAGCAATGATCATAATGGCATCGGTATGGGGCAGTGTACTCATGTGGTGGGACCTTTCAGGTGTTTCCAGAAAAAGTTTATCGTCCGCCGCCAGGCGTCGTGCGCCTCGTCAGATCGGTACGATGCACGGGGGTCCGCGGAAATGCATGCGGCCCATGCCGGTAAATTTTGATTTCGAAGGATTTCTTGTATTCCATCATCGTGTCCTTCAGACGATGTACATCATCCACACCCACCAGATGAAATGGCAGATGTACTGAAATGCCTTCAATTTCTCGAATCTCTAAATCCTTGGCATCCATGATTACTCCATACATTCCTAACGATCTTTTGCCATTTCACTGGCCATATTGTTCAACCAATATATATAAAACCATTTCCGTCGATTTTTTCAGCCTGAAAAACCATGATCATACCTGGTTCGTCTGGCAGCGCGATGCAATGCAATTGAACTCTTAATGTATTTAAATTATAAATTTCTCAGTGCTGCAAAAAGGTGTATATTTCTTTTATGACACGTGACGTGTATATGTGCTATCCATAATCTCAATAATCAAAGCATTATGTCAATAAGTCAATCCATCATTCTCAACTCGCTCTGTGTCCTCAGCGTTCTATTTTTTACTCGCCCGACAACAGCACAGACCGCCGGACCTGAATATTCTGCCGTCATTAAAGGATATGCCGACACGCCGGACCATCTGTTGACCCATCAGTCCGAGGCTGCGCCTCCGGTTAGAAAGATCATGCGGGGGGAATCCGCCAACGCCCTGGAGATTATCTCTAAGGGGCTCGAAAGCGTAAAGGCTTTTGGATTCTGGCTGGGTCGCGCCCCTCTGTTCATCGGCAACGGGAGTCAGGGTGGTGGGTCCGGATTGGGGGTGGCCGTCGGTCTGAAGGGGCAGGTGGGCCGGATTACGCCTTTGGCCGTCAGGCTGTCATATGCGATTACCTATCGTACGTACCAGACCCTTAGTTTACAACTGATCCAGACGATAACGCCACGGGCATTTGTTGATGGATGGGGACAGTACCGATACAGGCCCAGAGAAAATTTTTTCGGCATCGGTGCAAGATCTTTAAAAACGGCTGAGTCACAATATAAACAAAAAAACTACAATGCGGGTATAGGCCTTGGATATCGGGGTGACGGGTACGCTGTGCGCGGTCTTGTAGATTGGACGGACTACAAGGTGGGTCACGGCACCAACAGCGGTATTCCTTTCACACTCAGCACTTTTCCAGACCTGATAGGGGCCGGCGCGATACGGCTTGTAAGCACTGGGATTGATTTTTCAACCCCCTTGTTACTGCACCGTAAACCCGGGTGGGATACGGTCATAGAAATGGCCTTCCGGGCGTATTTCGACGTTGAAGGCAGCACCTATGGATTCAATACCTACCTGCTAACACTATACCAGACCCTGTCGGTTTTCCGGGGGAACAGCATGGCGGTGCGCGCTACCGGCCTTATCGCAGACCGTCGGCCGGGCAAGGCGATTCCGTTCTTCCTGCTGTCCAGGCTGGGCAGTTCCAGCACACTGCGAGGCTTCGATAATCAGCGCTTCCATGATACAAAAGCGTTCGTCATCAACGGGGAGTACAGGCACCCATTGTGGCATATCGGTAACAACCATGGCGTCAATGAAGGGCTGACCGTTGATATTGTCCTGTTTATGGACACAGGCATGGTGTTCGATTCCTTCAACAACGATGTCAAATCCGACAATCTATCCACCAATTACGGCGTGGGCATCAGGTTCCATCGTAAGGACGGCGTCATGGGCCGTGGAATGATCGCGCACAGTAGTGAATCCACAAACATTTTAGTGACCATCGGGCGAGATTTCTAGGATAGCGGCAGGTGGCCCAGTGGATGTTGGGTACCACTGGTGTTTTCTTTAAGCAAATCAACCATGACATTGCTTTCAATTATGAAACAGATCATTTTAAAATTACCTCCCGTGCTCTTCTTAGCTCCTCAGTGTTCGCTGTAGGATTGCTTTAACCAATGAAAGACCTATGAATTAAAGAATACGGGAGATATAATTCGTATTTAACAGGGGTAATATATTAAATTCCTACGTATGATTCTCCAGAGAGTCGAGGGAGTATCGTCTTGTATTTAAAATACAAGAACTACCTTTATCCGGGTTATTAATAAAGGATTTAACGAATGAACAAACAACAGGATAATCTAACCAAACGCCAGCGCATTCCTGTTATTAAACAGCTCACCGGGCGGTTGTGATACCGACTGACCAGGATTCACCCCGCTTCTGGAAGACCGCGCTGACGCGGCCTATCGTGTCGCTCTATCTGCCACTTTGGGTTATCAATGTGATGGGTGGCACCGACGCCCCATGGGGTTATGCTGCCAGCATAGCGATGTTCCTCGTTTTCGTGGCAGCACCGATCTTAGGAGCAATGTCGGACGAGGCGGGAAGGCGCATGCCATTTCTGATGTTCTGTACGATCGTTTGTGTGATTTTTGCCACAGCTTTGGGAATGGGTGGCCTGATCTCCACGCTGGTATTTTACATTATAGCGAACTATTTTTTCCAGGCAGGCCTAATCTTCTACGACTCTACACTCTCGGTCGTGAGCACTCCTAAAAACGCCAGGGGTTGTCAGGGGATTTGGCATCTGGTGCCTCGGGTCATTCTTGGGTGTTGTCACCGGACTGTACCTTCTTGAACGGATTGGGTATATTGGCGTTTTTCGTGTCACGGGTGTTCTATTGATTCTATTTGCTATTCCAAAATCCCTTGTAGGTACAGGGAAAAGGCGCGAACAACCCAAAAGCATGAAACAAGGCGGTATCGGGCAGTGCACTCATGTGTTGGGACCTTCCAGGTGTTTCCGAAAAAAGTTTATGGTCCGCCGCCAGGCGTCGTGCGCCTCGTCGGGTCGGTACGATGTACGGGTGTCGTTGAAAAAAGCATGCGGCGCATTCCGGTAAACTTTGATTTCAAATGACTTCTTATGTTCCATCATCGTATCCTTCAAACGATGTACATCATCTACAGGCACCACATGATCCTCACCGGCGAAGATACCGAGAATGGGACAGTGGAGCCGCGAGACCACATCGATCGGCGCTTCGGGTTTAATGGCGGTATATCCGGGGTAGGCCACCCTACCGTAAAAATCGGCGACCGCACTCAGCCGCGGCGTACGGGCGGCCATCAAATACGCATACAGACCACCCATGCAGAACCCCAGCGCGCCGATACGCTTTTCATCAACGAACGTCAGCACATTCAGATGCGCGATGGCGGCCACCAGATCGTTTAAGAATCGGCTGTCGGGTATCGAGCGAACCAGGTCCAGCATCATGGTCGCATCATTCTGGTGCTGGAGCGGCGCCTCCCGGGAAAATAGATCGGGCGCAATGGCGACGAACCCTTCGCGGGCCAGCCGTATGGCTACATCTTTGATATGATCCACCAGGCCGAAAATCTCGTGTATAACGATGATCGCCGGGTAGACCCCCGGTCCGTCGGGCCGGGCGATGAAGGCCGCAATATGCCCGTCTTTCCCTGGACAGTCCGCCATAGCCGACATAATGCGGATATCGCCGGCATCCGCGGTATCGTGGGTTAGCTCTTCCCTCAAGTTGTCCACAAATCCGGTCAAGCCCTTGACGCCCTTCCGGACGAAATCGCGTCTGTTGTAATGTTTATCGGTCATATTCTATTGTTCCGCCTGAACCACAGCCGCAATACCCTGGCCACCGCCGATACACGCGGCTGCGACGCCGTATCTCTTCTTCTGCCGCCGCAATTCATAAAGCAGGGTCAACACCAGCCTGACGCCGGTCGCCCCCAGAGGATGTCCCAGGGCGATGGCGCCGCCATTGATATTGGTGCGGTCCCGATCCAACTCGAGTTCTTTCTCTACCGCCAGATACTGGCCGGCGAAGGCTTCGTTGATCTCAAACAGGTCGATGTCATCCAGGACTAATCCGGCTCGAACCAGTGCCGCTCGTATCGCCGGGGCCGGGCCGATACCCATAATGGACGGGTCCACGCCGACCACGCCCCACGACAGCAACCGTCCGATGGGCTTACATCCGGTGGCTGTCGCATAACGCCGGGAGACGATCACCAGCGCTGCAGCGCCATCTACAATACCGCTGGCGTTACCGGCCGTGACCATGCTGTCTGCCCCGAAAGGCGGTCGTAACGTGCCCAGTTTTTCTACTGAGGTGTCCGCAACAAAATGGTCATCCTTTTCGACCACGGTGATGTCGCCTTTGCGTCCCTTGATCTCGACAGGTACGATTTCATGCGCCAGCGTACCGTCTTCCGTCGCCCGTGCGCCGGCCTGGTGGCTGCGGCAGGCATAGGCGTCCTGCTCCTCGCGCGTAATACTGTATTTGTTGGACAGATTATCGGAGGTGATGGCCATCGGACAGCCGCACCGTTCATCCGTCAACGCCGACAGCAGCATGTCTTCCATATTACCGCCGCCGAGGCGTAGCCCTTCCCGAGCACCCCGAACGACAAAAGGCGCCTGGCTGAGATTTTCCGATCCGGCTGCAACGACTACTTTTGCCTCTTCGAGCAGGATAAGCTGAGCCCCCGAGATAAGCGCCTGAATACCGGAGCCGCACAGCCGGTTGACCGTCAGCGCCGGGGTGTCGATTGAACAACTCGCATCCAGTGCGACATGCCGGGCGGCATAAATCGGATTACTGCTCGTCTGTACCGCATTGCCCAGCATCAGATGATCCACCTCCTCCTGTGCGACACCCGCCCGCCGTAACGCCTCTTTCGTCGCCAACGTTCCCAGGTCCACAACCGACAGACTCGCCAGCGCCCCACCGCGTTTTCCGGCCCCGGTCTTTCCGCCGACCCACTCCGCCATGGGCGTACGGGCACCTTCTAATATGACTACGTCGTCTTGCATGATTACCCCGCATGTAATTGTCTGATTTGATGAATTGTTGATTGTCTGATTGATTTAGCCTTTCAATTAACAAATCAGGCAATCAACAATTCACTCAATATTTGTAAAAACCTTCACCGCTTTTTCGTCCGTTCTTCCCAGCGGCGACCATTTTACGCAACAGCGGCGATGCGGCGTACCGGTCGGTACGGAAGGCATCGTACAGGACATCGGCGATGTACAGTGTGGTGTCCAGACCGATGAAATCAAGTAATTTGAGCGGTCCGAGCGGATGGCTGCATCCGAGGACCATGCCTGT
>PVBE011071395.1_pt1 | contig 10602 bp, 9 predicted proteins | sample 1631181 | NCBI WGS metagenome assembly PVBE01 (sample SAMN08397723, study PRJNA350692) | Marine metagenome, whole genome shotgun sequencing project. | isolation source: water | place: Pacific Ocean | collected 2012-04 | reverse complement strand
CTCCCGAGAACGCCAAGGACTGCCGCAAGCCGAAGCGCACGAAAGGCCAGCTGTGCGACCACCACGAGAAGGCCTACCGCGAGGCCAGGAATGCAGCCACGCCCGCGATCAACACGCAGACCACCATCATGACTGCGAGGATCTTCAGCAGGATGTGCTTCCGCCTTCGCTCCAGCCTCTTGAGAGCCGGTCGTATTACCTGGCGGTAGTACGCATCGAAGCTCTCAGCCGACGCCGCGGCCACTCCCTACCCCTGGCCGCCAAAGAGCTTGGCTGCGCTCGGGTTTTCCCGCTGCACAGCGGGAATCTCAAACAGGGGACGAGCCCTGTACCCGATGATCCGGGCCAACATATTGGTCGGAAACATCTCCACCGCATCGTTGTACTCGGTGGTCACGGCGTTGAAGGTTCGCCTGGCCGCAGAGAGCTGCTCCTCGATCTCATTGAGCGATCCCTGAAGGTCGAGAAAGTTCTGGCTGGCCTTGAGATCCGGGTAGTTCTCCACCGCAACCATGATGGACCCCATGGCCTGAGAGAACTGATTCTCAAGCGCCACCCGACTCCGCGTGCCGAGCTTTCCGCTCTGCGCATGCGCCCGAAGCTCTGTCAGCTTGGTCAGTGTTCCGGCCTCATGCTCCATGTACTGCTTGACCGTGGCGATGAGATTCGGGACGAGGTCGTACCGCTTCTTCAGCTGAACATCCACGGACGCAAAGGCGTTCTTCACCCGGTTCTTCTTCCCGACCAGCGAGTTGTACATCATCGCCAGGACAACCAATGAAAAGAGTACTGTGCCGCCGATGAGGACCACGATGACAGTGATTTCCATGCCCTACCTCTCCATCAAGTGCGCCTTCACGCAGAATCTCTCGGCACCAATCCCGGGCCAAAGATGCAACCAATCAACCTTCCAAGCGCATACTGGCACAGGAGACAGCCGCCAGGTCAAGAGGCCCGCCCACAAAGCCCACATAAAGGCCGAGTCTCATCGCTGCAGATCGACCCTACAGCTCTCGGGGGTCGATGAGCTTTCCTGCTACCGCGCTCGCCGCAGCCACCGCCGGGCTGACCAGGTACACCGGACCCGGCGCACCCATTCTGCGGTCGAAATTCCGGTTGGTGGTGCTCGCTGTCGTCTCTCCATCCAAGGGCACACCCGGTCCGTTGCCGATGCAGCTTCCGCAACCCGGCGGCGAGACCACCGCACCCAGCCCACGGAACAAGGAGAGGATGCCCTCCTCCTCTGCAGCTGCCTCGACCGCCTCGCTGGACGGGGTCACCGTGACCCGCACATCCTTGTGGATGACTCGCCCGCGAAGCACATTGGCCGCCGCCCGCAGATCCGAGAGCGACCCACCCGTGCATGAGGCGATCACCACATTATGCACCGGCACATCCCCCAACCTGGAGAGGCGCTCCCGGTTCCGTGAGTCCCCTGGCGTGGCCACCGTCAGCGGCACATCCGCGAGGTCCACGTCCAGGACACGCTCATAGGTGACACCCTCATCCGCGGTCACCATCCAGTCCGCATAGTCCATGCCCCGCCGCTGAAGCAGGAAGTCCCTCAGCGGCTGGCATGCCTCGACCACGCCGGTCATGAGGCCACCCTCCACCGTCATGTTCGTGAGCACACTGAGCTCATCGACATTCCACAGGTCCAGGCCCGGTCCACCAAACTGGATCACACATGTATCCGTGGGCGTCTCGCGCCAGTGCTCCTCGCGGAAGTAGGGATCGCCAATGATGTGCAGGATGAGATCCTTGGGGCTCAGGAGGTCGCCCGCCTCCCCCGTCACCTTCACCCGCACCACCTTGGGCACAGTCACCGGAATCAACCCGGTCCGAAGGGCAAAGGCCATGGCCGTAGACCCCACCCCAAAGGCAAAGGAGTTGAGCACCCCAGCCGTGGGTGAGTGGGAGTCCGTCAAGACCACGATGTCTCCAGGACGAGCGTAGTCCTCCACCACCAGCCGGTGGCAGACGCCCGCTGGGTAATCCCGGCCAGGGCCATGCAGCCGAATGCCGTGCCGACCACAGACATCCACCATCTCAGCTGCAAGACGCTGCGCAGGCACGAGACGCTGTTCCTTGACCGTCTCTGGAACGCTGGGCTCGCCGATGAGCACGAAGTGGTCCTCGAAGGCTGCACACTGATCCGGCTCGTGGACCTGGACCTTGCCAAATGCCTCCTCATACAGGGCCATCACCATGCCCGCGGTGTACTCGTGCATTCCCCGGAAGCCCGCACGGCAAAGCACCTGGTCGCCCGGCTGCACATCGCTCAGGCCGAATGTCGGTCCACCGTTGTGGTCCGGATAGCCACCGTTCCAGGCACGGGCTGCAATGATCTTCTCCACCACGTTCATTGGCCGAATCGGCGGGTCCGTGTCGTACCAGGGCTCGACCTCGCCCGAGATCCAGGCGCTGGCATACGGAAGCAGGCCACCGGTCTGTGCCACCTGCCGGAAGAACGGGGGGAGCTCGTCGTGGAAGGCGCCCAGGTCGATGTCTTCACCCGCCTCGAGCCTGTCGATCACGCTGAAGTCCGTGGTGAACGGCATGCCCGCATACACCATGTTCTCCTGGAAGATCCTCTGGAAGCTCTTGGCCACCACGAGCTCGATTCCAGCACCCTGGTGCGCCACCACAGCCACCTCTCGACTCGAGCCGCTGCCGTAGGCATCCCCGCCCACGACCACCTGGAATCCACCGTCCTTGACGCCGTCCTGGGGCACGGACTCCTTGAAGTTCTCCAGGAAGTAGGGCCCTAGCACCGTCGGTGTGTAGCCCAGCGTGCAGGCACGACCCGAGATCATCGCGTCGGTGTTCACTCCGTAGTGGAGCGGGAGCTCCGCACCTCGAACCTCCCCTCCCTCCAGCTGCTGGGAGATCAGGTCCGCCTCTTCCGTGAGATACAGGATGCGTTTATCGAGCTTCATGCGCCGGGCTCCAGACGGCGATGTACCCCGAATGGGGGCCGTCCTCAACCCTCCGTGCGGCGGATCACCACGACCCGGCCGAGGAGCTCCTCCGCCACCGGAGCTACCGGGGCAACAAGCTCAATTCGCCGGCCCACACCCTGTACGAGCACAACCCCGGTGTCGAGCTCGACGAATCCCTTGGTTCGAACTGCACCCTCAGCCCGCAGCAGTGCCTCGACATCCGCCGCACTCTGACCCGCTTCCACCCGAATCTCCCGGGCCTCGAACTGCTCATGGTGATGATCGTGTGCGTGGCTGGGCGCATCCGCACGAGGTCCCCGCTCCGCCAGCAAGAGGCGTGGGTCCACATTCCCATGGGAGGCTGTCACCACCGCTACGCCAGGGTTCACCTTCTCGATGTACTCCCGGAGCTCCGGGAGCACATCCGGCGCCACCAGGTCCACCTTGTGCAGTACCACCAGGTCCGCACTCTCCAGCTGCTCGGTAAACGTCTGGCCCAGATCCCGACCCTCCAGCATCTGCTCCGCGTTGACCACCACAACCACCGCCTCCTCGGAGATCCAGTCTCGGACTGGGGGCTGGTAGAAGGTGATCTGGACATCATGGGGAATGGCAACCCCGCTGGTCTCGATGACGATCCGGTCAGGGTCCACCTTGTCCTTGAGCAGGATCAGCGTGTCGTAGAGCTCATCGTTGAGGGCACAGCACACGCAGCCGCCAGCCAGCTCCACGAATGCCTCCTCCCCACCACCCAGCATGGCCTGGTCCACGCCGAGCTCACCGAGCTCGTTGGAGACAAAGGCCACTCGCGCGCCAGTGGCCTGCGCGTGGTCCAGCAGGCGCCGCACCAAGGTGGTCTTCCCGCTTCCCAGGAAGCCGCTGACCACCAGTGCTGGGATCGGACGATCACTCACCTTGGTCTCCGAGCAAGAGGGTCACAGGCGCATGGTCCGAGGGCTTGGCCCCCTTGCGTGCCTCCCGGTCCACCTCCACGCCCTCCGCGCGCGCCAGGATGGACTCGGTCACGAGGTGATGATCGATGCGCAGCCCCAGCCCGCGGCGGAACATCGCCGCCCGATAGTCCCACCAGGTGTAGATCCCGGGGCTGTCATCGAAGTGTCGCTGTGCATCGGTGAGGCCCCAGGCCTTCAGCGCAGTGAAGCGCTCCCGCTCCGGAGCACTGCACAGGATGCCGTTCTTCCAGATCTCGGGATCATAGACATCCCTATCGTCGGGGCAGATGTTGAAGTCCCCGCAGACCACCACGTCATCATCCGGCGTGGTCTCGCCTTCCAGCCACGCTGTGAGCTGGTCCAGCCACTGCAGCTTGTAGGCGTACTTGTCGCTGCCCACTTCCTGCCCATTGGGCACATACAGATTGACCACCATCACACCCTGCGCGATGACCGCCATCCCGCGAGACTGCGGATCCGCCTCGTCCGGGATGCCCTTGATCACCCCGCTGAGCGGCGTGCGGCTGGCGATAGCCACCCCGTTCCATGACTTCTGCCCGAAGACGGCCACGTTGTAGCCGAGGTCCTCGAAGGCCTCGAGCGGGAACTGCTCCTCCTGGCACTTGAGCTCCTGCATGCACAGCACGTCGGGCCGGGTACGCACGAGCCACTCCGTCACCCGCGGAAGCCGGGCACGAATGGAATTCACGTTCCAGGTGGCGATTCGCATCGACTCTGACCTCTCTGCACGCCCACAGTCACGGGGGCGCCGTGGCTCTCGCTATGGGTGGGCCAGGTAACCCTGAATGGTGTACGCAGCGGAGCTCGACTCGTTCTGGAGCACCACATTGCTTCCTGAAGCAAAGGCTATGCGCCCACTTCCGTTCGCCAGGAAGCCACCATTGCCCTCGAGCATGGCCCGGCTGTAGCCATTGACCTTCATGGTGCCGTCCTCGTACATGTGGACAGTCGTTTGATTCATCACAGCGCCGGTGACGATGAACTGTCGATCGGCAGGAACCGTGTAGATCGTCGTCGAGGTGTACGCCGTCGCGCTCCCAGCCAGCGACACCCAGGGGGCCTCGCCACCAGTGACCTCAGGTCCAGATGGATAGGCCTCGGCCGTCGTGACAGCGTGCACCAACACGGCGACAGACAGAATCACAGCACAGGTGCCCATAAGAATCCGAAACATCGTACCTCCAGCTTGAAGGCCGAGAGTATCGCAGCGGCGTGCTCCAGGTGTCGTTCTTGCGACGGCCTTGCCGGCAACAAGAAGTTCAGATAGAGCGTGAGCGCTTCCCCGGGTGCAGACGCTGTTTTACAGTTCTTTCCTGTTCAAGCGATAACTTCGCTGACGCTGTTGCCCCGCTGATTTTGATCCAGACCGGTCACCCGGTCCCGGGGGGCTGCGTCTGCATCCAGCGGCACTGCCGTGATGGGATCGAGCCCCACCGCCTCTCTTAGCGAGAGGTCCAGCAGGTGGCTTGGCTGCACGTTCTGCATGGCGGCCATCATGTTCCCCTTGATCTTGGGGTTGTCGGCCTCGAGGTCTCCGAGGAGCTTCTTGATGCGCTGTCGCTGCAGGTGGTCCTGTGTACCGCAGAGATCACAGGGGATGATGGGGAAGCCCACCTCCTCTGCATAGGCCGCCACATCCCGCTCGGCGCAGTAGGCCAGCGGACGAATCAGCGTGTTCCGCCCATCCTGGGACTGCAGCCTGGGCGGCATGGTCTTGAGCTGGCCCGAGTACAGGAGGTTGAGCATCAGCGTCTCGACCATGTCGTCCCGGTGGTGACCAAATGCAATCTTGGTGCAGCCCAGCTCCACTGCTGCCTGGTAGAGAATGCCCCGACGGAGACGAGAGCACAGCGAGCAGTAGGTCTTGCCCTCCGGCACCTTGTCCACGACGATGCTGTAGGTATCGCGGGCGAGCATCTTGTACGTGTAGCCCTCCGCCTCGAGCCAGTCGGAGAGCAGGTGGCTGGGAAAGCCCGGGTGGCCCTGATTGAGATGGACCGCAATCAGATCGAAGGAGAAGGGAACGCGCTGCTGGATCTTCCGGAGCAGCTGCAGCATGACGTAGCTGTCCTTGCCGCCAGACATGCAGACCATGACCTTGTCGCCCGGCTCCAGCAGGTGGTGTTCCTTGCTGGCCTTCGCCACCTGGCTGAGCAGCTTGTTCTCGAGACGGCTCACGACCCCTCCTGAAGCGGCCTCCCCGCCGCGCCCCACCGGGTAGCCCAACCAACCAACCCTGGCCACGGTGGGTCGCCGCGTTAGGCCAAGCGCCGGAGGCTCCGTGTCCGCGATCGAGGTCCATGACCTGCACAAGTCGTACGGCGACCACGTTGCGCTGCGAGGGATCGACTTTGAGGTCCAGGCAGGTGAAGTGGTCGGCTTCCTCGGTCCCAATGGCGCGGGCAAGACCACGGCCATGCGCATCCTCACGGGCTACATCTCGCCCTCGGCAGGCGGTGCTCGCATCGAGGGTCATGATGTCCTCTCCGATGCCATCGAAGCCCGCCGGTGCATCGGCTACCTGCCCGAGTCCGCCCCCATCTACAGGGACATGCTGGTCCATGACTTCCTGAACTACGTGGGGCAGATCCGGGGCCTGGGCACCGCCGACCGAGCGCGGGCGCTGGACAAGGTGGCTGCTGAGTGCGGCATCATGGACCGACTCCACCAGCGAATCGACTCCCTCTCCAAGGGCTACCGGCAGCGGGTCGGCCTGGCCCAGGCGCTGATCCACGAGCCCAGCATCCTCATCCTGGATGAGCCCACCACCGGCCTGGACCCCAACCAGATCGTCGACATCCGGAACCTCATCCGCGAGGTCGGGCGGCACAAGACGGTGTTGCTCTCCACCCACATCCTCAGCGAGGTCCAGGCCACCTGCGACCGCGTCGTGATCATCAACCAGGGCAGCCTGGTGGCGAACGGACCCGTCGACGATGTCACCGCCCAGGAGCAGGGCGGGATCCTGGTCCGGGTGACCTTCGCGCCCGGCAAGGTCGCCCCCAAGCCCGAGAGCGTCCAGAAGGCCATCGGTCGCATCACAGGCGTACAGAGAGTCACGCTGTGTGAGGCCGCCAATCCACGCCACCACGCCTTCGAGGTACTCGCAGCCAAGGACGTGAGGCAGGAGCTCTTCGCCGTAGCCACAGCGGAAGGACTGAACCTGGTAGAGCTGGCCCGAGCCCAGTCGAACCTCGAGGAAGTCTTCCGGCGCCTCACCCAGGCCTGAGTCGTGTCCGGGACCCACCTCATCGTCGGAACCGCCGGGCACATCGACCACGGCAAGACCACGCTCATCCGCGCGCTGACTGGTGTGGACCTCGACCGCCTTCCCGAGGAGCGCGCCCGAGGGATCACCATCGCCCTGGGTTTCACCCACCTCGATCTGGCCTCCGGGCGGGTGGCTTCCTTTGTGGACGTCCCCGGCCACGAGCGGCTGGTGCGCACCATGATCGCCGGCGCCACAGGGCTGGATGCCGTGATGCTCTGCGTGGCAGCACCAGAGGGCGTCATGCCCCAGACCCGGGAGCACCTCGACATCCTCGAGCTGCTCGGTGTGAAGCGTGGCCTGGTCGTAATCACCATGTGCGACCTTGTGGACCATGAGACCCTGGAGCTGGCGCAGCTGGACATCGAGGATGTGGTCGCCGGCACCTTCCTGGAGGGCGCGCCCATTCTGGCTACCGCCGCAGGAGAGGCACCTAAGGGCATCGATGAGGTGCGGGCTGCCATCGATAAGATGGAGCCCACCGAACGCTCTGGAGAGGGGATCTTCCGCCTCCCCATCGACAGGGCCTTCATCCAGCGAGGCTTCGGCACAGTGGTCACCGGTACCGCACGAGCCGGTACCCTGGAAGATGGCACTGAGGTGTCGATCCACCCCATCGGGCTGAAGGCCCGGGTCCGAGGACTGCAGGTACACAGCTCTCCGGTACAAGCGACCCACGCAGGCCTGCGCACCGCCATCAACCTGGCCGGTATCGAGCGCGACGACCTCGCCCGGGGAATGGTGGTGGTGTCCGACCCGGAGATAGCCGCAGCCAGCATCCTGGACACGCGGCTCCAGATGCTGAAGAGTGCGCCGATGCTGGAGTCCGGCAGCCGGGTGCGGCTGCTCGTGGGGACCGCAGAGGTCATGGCCGTCGCGGAGGTCGTGGGTCAGGAACACCTCCTGCCTGGAGAGACCGCATGGGTACAGCTGCGCACCGATCAGCCCATCTCCGCCTTCCCGACCGACCGCTTCATCCTCCGTCGCGAGTCTCCGGTGGAGACCCTGGGCGGCGGAGAAATCCTGGACCCGTGGGCACCGCGCGCGCGCCGCAAGAACCACCCACGCATCGCCGACGAGCTCGGTGCGCTTGACGGCGGCGACACCCGGGTCTTCCTGGCCCGGGCCGGACTGGCCGGACTGGACGCAGCTTGTGCCCGGAGGCGGGGGATCGAGGGTGGAGTCCTGCTCGGTGACCGACTCCTGCACCCGGACGCTGTGACTGAGCTTGCGAGCCACATCCAGACCCAGCTCAAGGCCTGGCACCAGGCACACCCCCTCGCACCAGGTGCGCCGCGCAGGGAGCTGACTGCCGGCGCGCTCCAGGCCCTGACCGAGCGAAGCTGGGGAGACCTCTTCCAGCAGCTCCACGATGAGGGTGTGATCGTCCTCGAGGGACCGCGCATGCGCCTGGCTGACTTCGAGATCGTGCTGGACCCCGCACAAGAGGCTGCCCGCACTGAGCTGATGGCGGCACTGAAGGGAGCCCAACTGGAGGGCCTGAAGTACGCGGACACCGTCACAGCCCACCCGGACTTGCTCCACCTCCTCCTAGGAGATGGCACGGCAGTTCGCGTCGGCGACCAGATCCTCTCGGGGCCTGCGCTCACCGTCCTTGTGCAGCAAGTGCGCGACTTTCTCGTGGCGGAGACCCGGATGCTCCCCGCAGATTTCAAGGCCATGACCGGACTGAGCCGGCGCCACGCCATCCCGCTACTCGAATGGCTCGATGGCGCCAAGGTCACCACACGAAGCGGAGATGGGCGCATTGCCGGGAGTCAGTGACCCCCCCCAGGACACCACTTCCTTACGCTCGCGCGAGACATGCGCGCGACACCAGCCCCTGGCCTCTGCTACGCTGCTTCGGGTCCCCTCTTCTATGTCCATGCAACCAAGCCACCGCCGCTCTCGGCACTGCACACAGCTCCAGCAACACCTGCAGGTGCTGCTGCTGGCTGCTCTGGCCGTGCTCGGCCTGACGCGACCCGCCACCGCAGAGAGCGCCACCGGCATCCTGCGCGTCTCCTCGGATCCGTCTGGAGCCACGGTCTACCTGGGTACCCGTCCAATCGGTGAGACCCCGCTGGACTCCTACCGTGCACCGGTGGGCGTCCACACGGTGCGAGTGCTCCGCGACAACTCCCTGCCCTACGTCCGCCGCATCACCATCCGCCCTGAGCAGACCACGGAGATGAAGGCCAAGCTGTACCCAGGAAAGGGCTCCGTAGAGATCGTGGTGGACCCGGCAGGTGCCAAGCTCAAGATCGCAGGCGGCGAGGAGTGGCCCACCCCGGTCCGCCTCAAGGACCTCAAGCCAGGCAAGTACAGCTACACGCTCTCCGCCCCTGGACACGAAGAACAGAAGGGCAGCTTTGACTTCGTGAAGGGCAAGAACGTACTGCTGACGGCCACGATGATGAGCAGCGCCGGCATGGTGGCCATCACCTCGAATCCCGGGGGCGCCCTGGTGATCATGGACGGAGAGGACGCCGGTGTGACCCCGCTGCACCTCGACGATGTCCAGGCTGGAGAGCACACCGTGCAGCTGATCCTCCGGGGGCACGCATCCGTATTCCGTCGCTTTGACACCTCAGAGGGAAACAAGGGAGAGGTCGAAGTCCGGATGCCCAAGCGCGGCATCCCGCTGACCATCTCCACCTGGAACAAGAAGTCCGAGTTGGTCATCCAGGGCATGGAGCTCGGGCCCAAGGCCACCTACCGCTTTGGTACCGTAGAGCGAGGCCGCTACCAGGTACGGATCACAGCACCTGGCAAGAAGAGCATCGAGCAGAGCCTGCTCGTCCCCCCACAGGGCACGGCCCTGTACCGCGCCGTGATGCGGCCCAAGAAAGGCGCTCGGCCCTCCATGCTCAAGCGAAACCCCCCGTTTTACAAGCACTGGCTCTTCCTGGGCAGCGTGAGTGCGGCGACCGCCGGACTCGCCACCGTCGCCGTCCTCAACTTCAGATCCGCCGCACCTGTCGCAGCGCCCGGCGGTGATGTCCTGGTGACCCTGCCATGAGACACTGGACTACCCGCCTCGCGCTCGTCGGCCTGATGGTCGGCTGCAGCCATGAGGACGTCTCCAGGCGAGCCATCCAGGTGGTCATCCTCGGAGATGCAGAGGAGATCCAGGGTGCGACCACCGAGCTGCTGCTCGTGATGGAGCACGACGAGCCCTACAGCAAGAGCACCGCAGTCACCAACAAGGACCTCTCCATCCGGGACTATGACAAGGATGGTGTCCGAGAGCTGGTGTTCACCGTCGATCCGAAGGAGGCCGGCGAGAAGGACCTGCCCACTGTCGAGCTGCGGCCCGGCGGCAATCAGACCCCCTTCACCCTCAGAATCCATGGCTGGGACGGAGACACCGAGACGGTACGCTCCGATGTCTTCGGGCCACTGGAGTTCGCCTCCG
>PVBE010343310.1_pt1 | contig 10602 bp, 6 predicted proteins | sample 1631181 | NCBI WGS metagenome assembly PVBE01 (sample SAMN08397723, study PRJNA350692) | Marine metagenome, whole genome shotgun sequencing project. | isolation source: water | place: Pacific Ocean | collected 2012-04 | reverse complement strand
TAGGGGGGGGCGTGTTCGTCTTTTTGCGGAATTCCGGCCGTCAGATCCCGGTCTTCCGCCTACACTCCGAGCGAGAGACGGGCGCCGAGCGCGTTGGGCAATCGCTTGATTCGTTTGATCTTCCGGGCTGTTTTCCGGTAATCGTAGGCCACTCTCCGGAAACTGACATGCTCCCCGTCGAAAAGAACGTAACAGGCCCGGGTATCGCCGTCACGGGGCTGGCCGACCGAACCTACGTTCACAAAATATTTTCCGTCGGTGACCGGGAAAGGACCTTCAAGGTGGTCCTGGGGGAGGAAGGGATCTTTTTCGAAGAATATTCCAGGGAGATGCGTGTGGCCTCCGAAGGCAACGCGGGAAATCCGGCGGAAGACGTGCCTCATATGTTCCCAGTTGTAGGAAGTCTCCGGCATGATATATTCCCGGGTGGGATCGAGCGGGGAAGCGTGGACGTACAGGATGTCCTTGTCCGACATGTAGCGGGGCATCGACTTGAGATAACTCGAAAAAAGGTTGTTTTCCTTTTTCGGATGCCGTTTAGAGTGGATCTGGTCCTTGGTCCAGAATGCGCTCGCTTCCGCTTTCCAGTTGAAACCGACTGGCTGGAAAAGGATGCTCTCTTCATGATTTCCGAGAAGGGTGAACCGGAATTTTTCAATGGCCAGCCGGAGGACCTGCCGGGGATTGGGTCCGTAGCCGATCAGGTCACCGAGGCAGATGATCTCCTCGACGCCGGAGTCCTCAATGTCCTCCAGGACGGCATGAAGAGCTTCTTCATTTGAATGAATATCGGAGACGATCGCCGTGTATTTCACAGGTCCGGATGGTAGCATGGGGAAATCGGTGGTGCAAGGACGCCTCCGGACCCCGGGAAAGGGGCTTTTTCCCCTGTCGGCAGCTTGACTACCCTTTTTCCAGCTGAGACAATGGACCTTACATTGGACCGCATGCTCGATCTGAAAAATGACTGCTGTTTCTTCCCGGAAGCGGTGTGCACTCTCGGGACTCGCTACGAGTTCCTGAGTGATTCCGTTCAGGAGATGGACCGCAAGAAGCATCTCAGTCTTCGGAACATTATCGACGCCACCCCGCCGGTCTGGATTCATCTCTCTTCATTCCACCTGGGACAGGGGATGGTGACCAACGGGGAATTCCTCCGGTTTTTCGAGTCCCGCGAAGAAAGCGGGAGGCGCCTCTATGACAACCCGGAACTCTGGAAGCATGTCTGGCAGAACATGCAACTCCGCCTCCAGGAGGCCCAGGTTCCCTTCGAGGAGGCTCCTGGTACGATTTCGGTTTTCGAAGAGGACTACCGGGATGCCGAGACGTTCCTGGATGCCTACCTGATTTCCCTGCGCTCCGAGATCCAGCGGGTGTTGCTCCGCCAGGAGCCGGACCTTCCAGAAAAGGAATCCGGGGAAGGGGTGAAACCGATGTCCGCTCCGCGTGATGCGTTGTTACGCAGGCTCTTCGCGGCAGTCCAGTATTTCCTCCGGGATTCCCTCGGACGGAGTGAGGAAAACGTTCTGACCGATTCGGAGCGGCGGCTGCTGAAGACCTATTCAAAGCCGACCCAGTTGCTCATTGAAATCGAGCAGTTCATGACGGCTCTCCGGAATGCCTACCGGAACCGGATCGATAAAAAATACCGGAACCTTCTCGAATACGGACACTTCGTCGTCGAACCCCTCCATTTTCTTGAGCGGTTCGGGACCGCCATGAAAAAACGGGAGAGCTTTGCGGATACGATTCCCCTTCACGAAGTTCTTTATCCCCGGTACTGGCCTTCTCCTTCCCCGGCAACGAAAAGTTCCTCGTTTGGAAAGAAAGAGGTTCCCTGGGAGGACCAGCCGGTCTTTGGTCTTACGCTCTACGAGGCGGCCGCCTATACCGCCTGGCTTTCCGAAGTTTCCGGTAAGGAAGTGAGCCTCCCCAACGAAGCCGAGTTCGAGCGGGCCTCGTCCTGGCCGGTCGAACCTCCGGCCGAGGAGAACGGGTCTGTTGTTCTTGACCCGACCGTCAAGGTGGTTTTCCCCTGGCAGGAGCATAATGACCGGGATTTCCACTTCTACTTCGGACGGGAAGGAGTCGACATCCGGGACAACTACCTGGTGGACCGAAAGAAGTACGCGCAACTTCTGGAGGAGACGGCACGAAAATTTCCCGGACAGGATCCTCTCCGGATGATGGAGGGTTTTGGTTGGCACTGGACCCGGGACCGCTACAGTGACGATGAGCGCATGTATCATCGTTTCGACCAACCGGATTATCCCCGCTTCGAAGGGGAAAAACCGTACCGGGTTCTGCACCGGGGGGAGACCTCCTCTCTTCCCGTCATCTACGAGTACCAGACCAACACCAATCTTCGTTTTAACCATTTTGCCTTGAAAGGTTCCCCCGGCGTGGTCGGGGGGCCCGGTATGACGATCCGGCGGTTCGCGGCATTTCCCCTGCGCGCCTATCCCAATGTCGGGTTCCGGATCCGGGTGGAAGAGTAACGTATGTCAGAACTGAAATGCACCGCATGCAGCGGAACACTGGCCGATCAGGGGCAGCAGCGCTTCGAATGCAGCAACAGCTCCTGTCCCGAGGGCGGTCTCTTTATGCCCTGTGGCTATTGCCGGAAGAATTCCTTTGCGATCACCAAGGAACGCATGTATTGCACTCATCCTGAATGTCCCGCTTTCCAGCGGCAAAGGAGTACCTGCACCTCCTGCCACCGCGTTTCCGCGATCATGCATGATGGAAAGCCGGTCTGCGTGAACCGGAACTGTACTTCGAACCGGTCGATCATCGCGGTCTGTTTCTTCTGTTCGAACCTCTCCTTCCTCCGCGCCCCGGATCTGATGTTCTGCACCAAAAGCGACTGCAAACATCTTTTTCACCGGGTGGAGGATTGTTCCTTCTGCGGCGTCCAGGCTTCGGTCGTGGAGGAGCGGGTCTGCAAAAATCCGAGGTGCCAGCAGGTCAACACCCCCATGATGCCCTGTCTGAAGTGCGGATCCCGCACTCTTTGGCGCCGGGCTACGGGAGAAGAGACCTGTCTGAATGATGAATGCGGCTATTCGGGCGAGGACACCGGGACTCATGAAGGTCCTGCTGTGGAAAAAGAGGTTCCCTCTCCGGAAGAATCGAAGGACGAAACTAGTTCCTTTCCCGTACTGGAACCTCCAAAACGCCGGATTCGGGGAATCTCTGATTCCTCCAATGGTTCTTCCCATATAGAGCAGGCCTGGAATCATCTGAAAGATATCTTTCTTCCTCCGGGCCGGGATCGTTCCCCTGTCTACCTGGTGATGGGGCTTCCCGGTGCGGGAAAGACCACTTTCCTGACCATGATCGGGGAAATTCTCCGCTGCAAGAATGACCGGTACAGTTTCCCTTACGAGGGTGTGGATGCCCGGTGGATCGGACTTCATGAAAAACTTTTCCAGGGGGAACGGTATCCCCAGTTGAAGGCGCGGGTGCGGGACCTGGTCTGGGATTTCGCACAGCAGAGTTACACGAAATACTTCAACCGGATGCACTGGCCCTCTCCCACCCCTCCTGACCAGGGCGGGGAGGTCGACCCGGCCACCTTCTTCCTCCTGACCGAAATCATCCGGGAGGGGGGCTCTCTCGGTCATGTGATTACGCTCGAAACCGCCGGTGAGGAATATGAGGAAGTGATCCGGAACATCACGGCCTACCTCTCCGGAACCAAGCCGAAAAATCCAGTGCACCAGGTTCTCCTGGATATGCTGCTCCTTGCAGAGGGCATCATCGTCCTGCTCGATCCGGAACAACCCCAGAACGATGAGATGTATGACAACTTCTTCATGGTGCTCCGGGAGCAGGTCCGCCCCCGTGCGCTGAACGTGCTTCACCGGGAATTGAGGAAAGTCCTGCCATCGGAAGGAGAGGGCTCCGGGAATTCTGCGGAGGATGACAATCTCCGGGAGATTCTCGTTCAGATGAAAGGGGAAGAATCCGCACGCGAACGTTGGGAGGCGGAGTGGGAACGCCGGAAAATTGATTCACGTGACCGGCTCCTGGATATTCAACGGCGGCTCCGGAACCGGGAAGAGCACATTCTCCAGGGAGAGGCGGGTGAATTCCTCCAGTCCCTCGAGTCGACGCTTGAAAATATCGATCCCGCACTTGTGGAACGGGCGCGAAAAAAGGTGCTCAAGGCGGAGAATCCGGATGAACGGAAGAAAAATATTCTGCGGTACTACCAGGGACTGATCGATATCTGCCTGGAGCGGCTCGAGGCGATTCTGCGGGCCCAACCGATGGGGGACCGGCCTGCGCCCATTGCATCCCGCCTTGCGGAACTTCGATTGCGCTATGGCCTCAGTTCCGATTTCAAGATCGAGTCCGAGATTGCCTCCGCCCGTGAACGCCCCGTCCGGAACTTCCGGTTCCTGAAGCATCTGTCGGTGGTGGTAACCAAATCGGATCGAACGCCGATTGTCTATCCTGCGGAAAACTACCCGCGGTTGAAGCTTCCTCATGGGTACATGCATCTCCGGATGCTGGAAGACTACCTTCGCCTCTGCGGTGGGGGGGTGCGGTACTACAACACTTCCGCCACCGGGTACACGGTGTTGTCCGGCGGGATCCAGCTTCCGGGCCGGCCAAACAGCCATACCCCGATCAACGTTGTAGAACCCCTTTTCGATATTCTGGGAATCAGTTGAGAATGAATAAGCCGGCACCCGTCCCGATTCGCCTGCAGCACCATGTGTACTCCTCATTGCAGGGATACCGGACTCTCTTCTGCTCCCCGGGGGTTCCCGAGCAGACACGCCAACTTCTGGATGAATTGGCCCGTAAATGTCAGCGGGTCTGTGTCGGGGGGGAGGTCAGCGGCTTTTTCGGAATCGGCGGGGGGCAGGTCTGCTTTGTCCGGGGAAGACCCAACGGGGTGGATCACGTGGGACGCGCACGCGTCTGTATTCATACCGTGCTTCTGGCCGAAACGGACCTGGAAAAGGTGCCGACCTTCTCCCCGTTCGCCCTTCCCGCGGAAATCTTTGTGGATGCGGCTGCCGATCTTCAATACGTGGCCAACCAGCTTGCGCCTGTCTGGAACTGGGAAGACTCTCCCGAAAACAGCCTCGGACGCCGTGTCGAAAATCTTCCGGAAGAGCAGGTGGTGCGGATTCTCCTCCCCCTTCTCTGGAAAGATGGATCGGTGAACTGCCTGGTCGAAGGAAGCCTTGCCGCACCCGCTCTGGAAACCGTTTCCCATTTGATGCCGCCGTCGAGCCGGCGGAAAATGAACTACCTGCGTGCTGCGTACATACCCGAAGGAGGAATTCCCGTACCCTGCCGCTTCTTTATTCTGGAAGAAGCCCCCGCGGGGATCGAGGATGATCCGGAGTCGACCCTGGTCGATTTCTCCCGGTGGGTGACCACCCACCTTCCCCCTGTTGGGAGAGTGGCACGCCAGATCCTGGAGCAACTCTATGATACAGACCGCGCGAAAGATGTGATCCGGCTTTGCGCCCTGGTGGAACGCTCTGCGCCCGAGATCGATTTCGACGAGTACCGGATGCTCCAGTTCGCGGACGGGTACCGCCATATCCGGAGTGCCGCACAGGAAGACGGCCGTATTGAGGGAGAGATTCCACCGGCGGAGGCTGCACGGGCGGCCGTTTCCTTCATGCGGGCGGGATGCCTTTCTCTTTCCGTAGACATGCTCCAGCGCGCCGTGAGTGCGCTTACCGAAGACGACCCGCTCCTCCCGGAAACGATCGAAGGTCTCCGCCACCTTTCCATCGACAACGAAGCCGTGGAGCGTATTGTGACCGAAGTGGCAGAAAAAGTGGAACAGACCCGGTCCCCCGATTCCCGGGGTGATACCAGTTTCTTTGGAATATCCTAGGCGAAAGAAATCATGGCAAAAAAAGAAAAGAAAAAAGGCGATGAGAAGAGCCCGGAAGACAAGGATCTCAAGAGTTCAATCAAGGACGAGATTGCCGCATCCGAGCGCCTTGTGCGGCCCGGCGAGATCAAGAAAGACATCAAGATGGTCAAGCGGAGTCATCTGCTCAAGATCATCTCCAACATGGTCCAGCAGTTCGGCCAACTTGAGAACAAGGACATCATTGCCAAGCTGACCGAAGCCGAATTGAACCGGGAGAACGACTCCGACCGGCGGAAAGCCGCGGAACGGGAGCGTGACCGGTTCCAGAAAACGGCGGAAGAACTGGCCATCGAGAAGGCGAAAATGCAGGAACGGCTCGATGAACTGGAGGAGAAGGCAAGAAGACTGGAGAAAGATCTCGGCGAACGGGCTGCCGTTTCCGATGCCGAGGTGGGCGCCCTGGTGGAGGAGAGGGATGGCCTCCGCCGCCGGTCGACCGAACTGGAGGAGAAGACCCTGGACCTGGATAAGCAGATCGGGGATCTGGAATCATCCGCAGAAAAAAAGTCCCGGGAATTCGAGGAAGCCCGTGCGAAGTTGGTGGAAGCCGAGGGACGGATCGGCACGCTCGAAAACACCGTGCATACCCAGCAAGCCCAGATCGCCGAACTGGAAGGAAAGGTTACCGCCCGCGGTGACGAACGGGACGAGCTCCGCCAGAAAATGGACAAGGAAGTTTCCGAGCGCGATTCGAAACTGAAAGATCTCCAGCAGAAGGAATCGGAAGCGCAGGCGAAAATCGGTGCGCTCGAGAACCAGGTCCGCAGCCAGACCGACCGGATTGTCGAAGGGGAGGCCTCTCTCAAGGCGAAGGAAGAAGAACTGGAGAAACTTCGCGAAAAGAGCGGGCAGGAATTGGCCGACCGGGACCGGCGGATCGGGGAACTCCAGTCAAGCGAGGCGGAAGCGAAGGGACGGATATCGGTTCTCGAGGACCAGGCAAAAAACCAGGCGGAAAAGATTTCCAGGGGAGAGGAGGAACTTCGCAACCGGGAGAAGGAACTCCAGGAACTCCGGGAAAAGATGGAAAAGGAAATCTCCAGCCGCGATGCCAGAATCCGGGACGTGGAGTCTTCCGAAAGCGAGGCCCGTGGACGTATATCCGCGCTGGAAGAACAGGGCACCGGCCAGGCGGCCCGGATCGGGGAATTGGAGGCTTCCCTCAAAAAAGGGGGGCAGGAAACCGCCGAACTCCAGGCGAAACTGGAGGAACGCGAAAAACAGATCTCCAATCTGGAAGGGAAATTACGGCAGACAGAGGAGGATCTCGCGAAGGAACGGGAAAGCGGCGAGGAACTTCGGAAAACGCTCGCGGAACTCAACCAGATCCTCGTTGCGACGAGGGAGGCTTTCGAGGAGGAGAAGCATGTCCGCCGGCAGACCGAGGAGAATCTCTCGGGCATGAAGGAGACGGCGGAAACCCTCGAGGAGGAGCGGGACGAATCAAGAAAGGACGCGGACCAACTCCGGGAGGAAGTCACCGAGTACAAGGAATCCCTTCGTCACGCGGAAGAGGAGTACCGGGCGAATCTCCAGCGCGCCACCACGCAGATGGACGAGGCGAGGGAACTTGTGAAACGGGCGGAGTCGGTGGAGAATGACCTGCGGCGGAAGATCGAGGCCCTGCAGAAAGAACTTGCCCTCCAGAAGGAATCGTACGAGAACAAACTGCACGCGCTGAGGGAGGAGATGCGGATGATCGAAGTTGCTCTCGACTTCTTCTCCCTGCAGCCGGAATTCGATTTTTCGCTCGCGATTTCCGAATGCGGCCCGGATCCGGAAGTCCGGAAACTGCTCGAAGAGAATCAGTCGCGGTATGAAACACTTATTCAGAAAATGGAAGCGGGCGAGGGGTCGATCGCGCTTGTTTCAGAAATCCGGGAGGTGCTTGGCTCCTCCCAGGCGCTGGCGCGCCTGACCCGGTCCACCAATTCATAGGAGGTTTGCTATGCCCGATGACGACGAAATTGAACTCATGGGAGAAGATTTCGAAGAGGAGCCCGAGAAGTCCCTCGAAGAAGCCATCGCGGAAGAAGCCGAGGAGATGGATGGAATCTCGGGAATCTCGGACGAACCGGAGACTTCCAAAATCGATCTCCAGGAATCTTCCCCGGACATGCCGGAAGGTCCAGAAATCGAGATCGAGGAATCCCCTGCGGCCATCGAACCTGAAATCGCGGATCCGGAAATGCAGGAGTCAACCCCGGAAGTTGATTCGAGCGGAAACGTGATGGCGCGGCTCCAGGAGAAAATGCGGATCCGGGCGCCCGAAGAGATCAAGAAGCCGATGAAATCGATCTCTTTCCGGGACCTGGAAGGGATCATCCAGGACCTGATCCGCAAGTATGGAGGCATGGAACGGGCCGATCTCCTCCAGCGCATTGCCGTCCTCGAACTGAAACTCGCACAGGCGGGGGATAAGGCCGAGCGCCTGGTCGCAGCGGAGCGTGCCAAAATGGACCAGCGAGTGGCCGAGAAGGTCATCGAGTGGGAAAAGAAGTGTTCGATCGCGGAAGGCCTCGTCGAGGATCTGGAAGCGAAACTCCTGGCGGCAGAGCAGACCATGGAAAGGCTGGAACGCGAACTGGCCGCTGCACGCGCCGCGCTTACCACCGAGGAACAGCGCTCCCGCGAGGAACTCGAACGAAGGATCGCCGAACTTGAGGCGCGAATGGTCGAACTCGAAATGGGCCTTGATTACTACGACCTGGAAAAGGAGATCGATGCCCCCGCCGTGCGGGAACAGGTTTCCGGGGCAAAGCTCAAGGTTGACGGCCGTGCGGAGACCGTCGCCCAGGTCAATCTGAAGAAAAAGATCGATCAACTGACCGAGCGGCTTACCACCGCGCACGACACCTACGATGCCCTCAAGGAACAGATGTATTCCGGAAAAGGATCGATCGGCGTGGTGGTCGACATGATCAAGGCCGTCAAGGAATCCGAATCGGTCGAGGAACAGGCCAGGGACATCTCGCAGTCGATGGATGCTTGAGGAAAATCCCGGGAGGGGGAACCCTTCCGGAGATCGCTACTCGTCTTCGAGGAAGAGTTCGTCATCCTCTTCCAGGACGCTCTGGCGCGATAGGATTTCTTCGCTGGTGGGTGTGCGCTCGAAATAGTAGCAGTGCCACTCCTCGATTCCGGAACTGATCAGGATCTCGTCTCCGTGGGCGAGTTCCCGTTTCTCCTTCTCCGGCAGGGTGGCCATCTTGTGAAACACGTCGGCATCCCCCACCTTTCGGACGGTGCATTTGGCTTTTCCAAGGCGCTTCATGCCATGCATCCGGAAAAGGATGGTTCGTGGTTTTTCCTCCGTTCCGAACGCCTTTCTTCCGGAAAGACCCCTCTTCCAGTCGCGGAGATGGGAAGAGAGGGAGAGTTTGCCCGCCTTGTAGATCCACAGTTGCCGTTCCCCAAACCGGTGCAACATCAGGAACGCGGTGAGCAGGAGCAGGGCGACCAGGGCTCCAATGAGATAGGGGAGGGCTTTCTGAAACAGTTTTGCGGTCTTGTCCGTATACCGGATCTCCACGGGGAGTTCCGCCGGGATCGTTTCCCCGGACACGGTTGCCGTGATCTTTGCTTTTCCAATGGAGGACGGGAGATCCTCCACGGTGGCCACATCCAGGATCACCTTTCCATCTTCCCGGACCAGGGTGATTCCCTCCCGTCCTTCGAAGGTGAATGAGATCCTGACTTCCTCGTTTTCATCCCGGTCCACCTCGATCCGAATGTCGAGGGGGTAGGTTTCCTTCTCCCTGAAACGGATGTCCGCCTGAAGGCTTTCCACCTCTTTTCCAGCCTGGAAAATCCGGATCCCACGGGGTTTGATCTTCAGCGCGGATATGGATCCGGCTTTCAGGAAGAACCCGGGATATTCACCATCCTCCAGGTTCCAGTCCCCCGTTTCGGCCGGTTGGAAGAAGGCCTCTCCTTCCGCGTTGATCGATAGGGTGGGATTGCCCTCGCCCGCAAGTTTGATCTCCATTTCCTTTCCCGGGGCGGGCTCCACCGTGATTCTGGTTTTCCGGCCAATCCAGGTTTCTCCCTTCTCGAAGGTGGCCGTGTAGGTGGAGAGAATGAGGTAGTCGGCCTGTCCGGTGGATCTCCCGAGGTCCAGGGTATGGAGTGCCCCGGGAAGTTTGAGGGTGGCCTCGCAGTCGAGGCGAAACTGCCCGGTCAGAGCCTTCTTGCGCTGGAGTTTACAGTCCGCACGACTTCCGGATTTGAATTGAAGCGGGGATACCACCTGTTCCCCCCCGGGGAGGATGAGCCGGGCCGTTCCTGAAAGCGCGGCGGTCAGGGTTTTCCCGGAGACCGTTTCGCCCTTTTCATTCTGGATGGTGGCCTCGGCTTGAAAGGGTTGGGTGCTCGATAGATTTTCATTTCCGGTCCGCCGGATGGCCGGTTTCAGGCCGGTCACGATATGGAAAACCATCTCCACGCCGGACGCGCCACCGCCTCCGAGGTTGAGAGGGACGTTGGCGGAGGAGGCGGGATCGAAGGAAAGAAGACGGTAGGAGGTGCCGGCCCCGGATTTCTGGTGTTCGATGCCGGAAGGATCGAGCGAGTAATCTGCAGAGGATCCCCAGGCGAGGGTATTTGCTTCCGTACTTCCCGGGTAGAGGTGGAACGGGGCTTCTTCTGCCCCGGCCGGACGGTGGCCGTAAAAGGTTTCCCTCGCCTTT
>PVBE010875344.1_pt1 | contig 10603 bp, 4 predicted proteins | sample 1631181 | NCBI WGS metagenome assembly PVBE01 (sample SAMN08397723, study PRJNA350692) | Marine metagenome, whole genome shotgun sequencing project. | isolation source: water | place: Pacific Ocean | collected 2012-04 | reverse complement strand
TAGAATATTTTGAAAAACTCGAGCTTACCGAAAAGCAAGCTGAAATTTCAAGTTCTATTTTGAAAGAGGTTCAGAATCGATTGAAGTTCATGCTCGATGTCGGTTTACATTATCTTGAGCTCAATCGAAGATCTGGAACACTTTCTGGTGGAGAGGCTCAGCGAATCCGTCTTGCTTCGCAGGTTGGGTCGCGTCTTGTTGGTGCTATGTATGTTCTTGATGAGCCGACAATCGGACTTCATCAACGTGATAATGATCGATTGATTGAAACGCTGGAAGATCTTCGTGATCTTGGAAATACAGTTATCGTTGTTGAACATGACGAAGATACAATTCTAGCTTCTGACTACATGGTCGAGATCGGTCCGGGTGCTGGGGTGCATGGTGGAGAAATTGTTGCTAAAGGTACGACACCAAAGATTTTTGAGGACAAAAAATCACTTACATGTGCCTACCTTCGTGGTGATAAGAAGATTGAAGTAAAGAATGATCGAAGGGCAATTGGAAAAGACAGTATTAAGATTAAAGGTGCTTCTCAGAATAATTTGAAAAATATCAACGTAGAGATTCCTCTTCGTAGGTTTGTTTGTATTACAGGTGTTTCTGGGTCTGGAAAATCATCACTTGCTTACGAGACGATGTATAAAACGCTCAGTAAGAGATTGTATGGTTCAAAACATACACCCGGAAAGCATAAGGCACTTCTTGGATTAGAGTATCTTGATAAAGCTATTTTGATTGATCAGAGTGCAATTGGTCGTTCTTCAAGATCGAATCCTGCTACATACACTGGCGCGTGGACACCGATACGAGAATTGTATTCTGCAACTGCAGAGGCTCGGTATAGGGGTTACAAACCTGGTAGATTTAGTTTTAATAGACCTGGCGGGCGTTGTGAAAATTGTGAAGGACACGGAACGATCTCAATTGAAATGCATTTTTTGCCTACTGTTCACGTGACATGTGATATCTGTAAAGGAAGACGTTTTGATCGAGAGACATTGGAGATTGTGTATAAGGATAAGACTATTTTTGACATTCTTGAGATGACTGTTGAAGAGGGGGCGGATTTCTTTAAGGATATTCCAACTGTTTCGGATAAACTTGAAAAGTTGAAGGATGTTGGTCTTGGATACATAAAACTTGGACAACCTGCGCCGACACTGTCTGGAGGGGAAGCTCAGCGTGTGAAACTTTCTACAGAGCTTTCAAAGAGACAAACTGGAAGAACTTTGTATTTGCTCGATGAGCCAACTACAGGACTTCATTTTGAAGATATCCAAAAGTTGCTTGAAGTACTGCACTCGCTAGTTGATAAGGGGAATTCCATGGTTGTGATTGAGCACAATCTAGATGTTATCAAAACTGCTGATTGGATTATTGACCTTGGACCAGAGGGTGGTGATGGAGGAGGAGAAGTTGTATTTACCGGAACTCCAGAGGAGGTCGCTCGACACAAGGGAAGCTATACAGGACAATACCTGAAGAGGGTTTTAAAGAAATAGTTTATTTTTGGTATGGTTTTGCTTATTATCATTTTCATTTTTCTTTTGGGGATTTTGGTAATTCTCGGTTCGAGTGGAAATGATTGATTATGATTCCAAAGACGATCAAGATTAAGAATAAGAAACTTCCAGATCAGCCTGGGGTGTATTTTTATTTCAACAGCAAGGGTTCTCTGCTTTATGTTGGAAAGGCAACATCACTTAAGCGCAGGGTTAGTTCTTATTTTAATCGACAACTTGATCCACGTATTGCGAAGATGGTTAGTGAGATAGTTCAGATTGATTATATCGAGACACCTACGGTGATTGAGGCTTTGGTTTTAGAGGCAAATCAAATAAAGGCTAAAAAACCCAAGTACAATATTTTGCAACGTGATGACAAAACGTTTTTGTACCTTGTGATTACTAATGAAGAGTATCCTAGGCCTGTTTTCATGCGAGGTCATGATTTGCGGAAGTTTGGAATCAATCCATTTGCAAAAGACCTTACAAAAAAACAAAAAGAGAAGTTTCTTCGTGTTTTTGGTCCGTATACGAGCAGTCGCTCACTCAAAATGTCTCTTGAGTTGATTCGAAAAGTCATTCCTTGGAGCATTTGTTATCCGCCTGCTAAAACAAAAAGAAAACGTGCCTGTTTCGATTCACATATTGGAAAATGTCCAGGTGTGTGTAAAGGAACAATGGACCGAAGGTCTTATTTGAAGATTATTAGACAGCTCATTTTGTTTTTCGACGGCAAGAAGAAACGAATAGAGTCTCAATTAACACGAGACATGAAGAGAGCGTCAAAAGAACATCGTTTTGAAGATGCGCAGATTTTAAAACGTAAACTTTTTGCACTTAAGCATATTCGTGACATCGCTCTTATATCAAAAGATGATATGAAGTTGTCTTTTGAGAAACATATATCTGATTCATCTATAAGACTTGATGGTAGAATTGAGGCGTACGATATTTCAAATATTTCTGGAACTTCAGCTGTTGGGTCTATGGTGGTATTTGAAGAAGGTCGTCCGGCGAAGAGCAAGTACAGAAAGTTTAAAATCAAAACTGTTAAGGGACCAAATGACGTTGCTATGATGGAAGAGGTGATTCGTCGTCGATTGAAGCGATCTCAACTTTATCCTAATGCATGGCCTCTCCCTGAATTGATGGTGATTGATGGAGGAAAGCCTCAGGTTAACAAGGTTCAAAGTATTCTTCGTGAAATGAACATTTCGGTTCCTGTTGTCGGTTTGGCAAAGGGGCCAGATCGTAAACAAGATAGATTGATTTTTGATAGATCAAACGTGGATTTGCTCCGCATAGTTAAACGCGGAAAAGTGACTTATCAACAAGCACGAGATGAAGCGCACCGTTTTGCTGTAAAATATCATCGAACACTTCGCACAAAAAACGTACTAAAAAAATAGTATGGCAGAATCGATATACGAATTTCTCGGTTGGGTTGGTATTCTTTTGGTTTTAGGAGCATATGCGCTTCTCAGTTTTGGTATACTTGCTTCAGATAGCCTTTTTTATCATGGACTGAATCTTTTTGGGGCTATTGGAATTATTGTTGATGCAGTAACAGATAAAAATTATCAACCTGCTGTTCTGAATGTCGTTTGGGCTGGAATAGCAATTTTTGGACTTGTTAACGTAATTATATAAGTGTGTTTTTTCTTCAACGAATTTTTAATGGAGGCACCTGTAATGCAATGATTAGCTCATCGTTAAAGGTAATGGAATCGTTTACTGGTTTTTTAATGTCAGCAGTTGATCTGCTTGGGCAACAAAAAACTCCTTCACTAGAGCTATCTGATGAAGAACTCGTAAAACTGATGGGGGATGGGAATGATTCGGCTTTTGAGGAACTTTACGAGCGGTATTTTGACAGAATCTTTGCTTTTACAATGAGGCGTGTTGGGCATTATCAAAATGCTGAGGATATCGTTTCTAAGGTTTTTATGAAGGCTTTTGGTGCAAGAAAGAGGTTTAAGCTGAAGACTTCTTTTTCTGCTTGGATTTACACAATTACGACAAATGCAATTACGGATTTTTATCGTACAAAAAAGGAGTTTCTTGAGCTTGATCCTGTTACTCAGGAGCGCTTAAGACAGATTCCAGAGGTTCATGAAAAGCTTGATAATGAGACACTTAGAAAGTTATTGGAACAGACTGCCGAGCGTCTTGATGAGCGATCAAGAACGGTTATTACGCTTAAATATTATAGCCAGATGTCGCATCAAGAAATTGCAGAAGTATTATCAATAGAGGTTAATCATGTTGGGGTAATTGCTCATAGAGCCTTAAAAAAGTGTAAGAAAATGCTTCCCAAACCTTTGGTAAGCGTTGATAGAGCTTAGAATCATATGGAAGAAAACAACAATAAAAATACTGAAAATCATGAAAACCGTAATGAAATTACGGATGTTTCGTTGAAGAGTGTGTCTGAGTTATTTTCTAGACACGCTAATTCTTCTAATGTAACGCCTCGAGAAGGGTTCAAGCAGGCCCTTAAGTCGCGTATTCGCGAGACACGCGATAAACCTATGACAAAACAATCTTTTTCATGGATGAGAGGTCTTCCAATGAAACTAGCTGCTGGAGGAGCAACTGGTTTGGTAGTTCTTATCATCTCTATGTTGATTTTTGAGCCTGCAATTGGTCCTATTCTCAATACGGTTCCTGAAGCTTATGCTCAAGATAATTTTACTTTACTTGCTCAAGACAGTGATTCTCTTGGTGTTTCCACCGACACGAACTTTGTTATTGAAAGTAAAGAAGAAATTGACATTGATTATATTCGCGAACATTTATCTACCAATGTTGAGATTCCATTTAAGGTAAAAAAACTTTCTAAACATCAAGCAGAGATTATTTTGGAAGAAGATCTTAATGAAGATGAGGTTGTTCAATTTGTGTTGGATTCGTCTCTTGATCTTCCTGGGGGCGAAGTCAGAGCCAGGCCATATGGTTGGGCATTTCAAGTTGCCTCCTCTTTTAAAATCTCTGGAACTATTCCTGGCGACAAGACACAAAGTGTTGCACTAGATACGGGTATCGAAATTGTTTTCTCTAATGACGGAGTCGATCCGGACGATTTCCAAGATGCATTTTCTGTTGTACCAGCTGTTCCAGGTCATGTTGAAAAATTCCGCAAATCACTTGTTTGGGTGCCTGATAGTAAAGCCTTAACTCCGGAGACTGCTTACACTGTTACTGTTTCTGGCGATCTTCCTGTTGGTGAGAGTGGAACAACTCTCGGTGAAGACTATGTATTTGAATTTGAAACTTCTGGTCAAGGGCGTCGTGGTTCACGTATTTATTTAAATAGGCCTTTTATCACTGAATCTCCTGATGATCAGCCCGAGATGCAACTATACTTTTATGGCAAATCGGAGATGATACCTAATGCCTATTACGGAACAGAACTTGGTGAAGCGTTGAATGTGACTCTCTATGAATTTGACTCAACAGAAAAATATTTGTCCTCAATTCAAAACTCTACACATGGTTTATGGCGACAGTATCAAAAACCGTCTGAGTTTGTTGATGTAAGTTCTCTTGAGGAGTCAATGACTTTTTCTATCGATATTGGAACTAATGATCGTAGTCCAGAGATTATTTTCCCAACGTCAGTCCCTGAAGGACAGTATTTTGGAACGATTGAGGCAAACGGTCTTACCACTTGGTTTTTCTTGCAATCGACTTGGCTCAGTGCTTATGCAACCACAGCTGATGGAAAGGCGATTGCTTGGGTTAATGATGTTCAGTCAGGGCAACCAGTTTCAAATGCCGAGCTTCTTGATATGGATAATCAGGTTGTCGCTCGAACAGATTCTCAAGGAGTTATGAAGTTTGATTCTAACCGCTCAATGCATCAACTTCTCTTCAAATCGGGTGATCAGGTTCTGTTTATGGATCTATCAAGCTCCTATGTTTCTGGTGGAATGGGGTGGTACGGTGGTTATGGGGGTGCATCAAATGATAATAAATATTGGGGGTATCTCGACATGGATAGAAATAAGTTTCTTCCAGGAGATAAAGTGAATTTGTTTGGATTTTTGAAAGAACGATCAACGAACAGACATCCTAAAGATGTTTCCATTTGGATCGGTTCTTCAAGCTGGCAAGATTCGAAGATTGTTTATGATCGTGTTTCAGTTGATTTAAGTGATGAAGGAACGTATACCGCAGAGCTGCAATTGCCAGATTCTGTTTCTTGGCGTTGGCTTTATGCGAATGTAGAAATTGACGGAGAAATTGTTCAATCAAAAAGTTTTACTGTTTCTGAGTACAGAAAACCTGTTATGCAGTTAGATGTTGAGTTTGAGAAAGATGCAGCATTTTCTGGTGAGCGTGCTGGATATACGATTAGAGGAGAGTATTTCGACGGAACACCAGCTGCAAACCAAGAGGTTTTGATTGATTATTCTAAGAAAGAGATTGTTCTTGATGAAAATGGGGAATATCACGGAGACCTTTTTCTTTCAAGCAGCAAGCGGAATAAAACACTAAGCGCGGCGATCAATCTTCCTGGTTCTGGTGAGATCTTTGGATCAGATAATATTGTGATTTTCCCCGCCAATTTGATTATTGATTCTGAATCAGATGTTGAAGATGGTGTAGCAACGGTGAATATTGATACGTTTAATGTTGATCTTGAGAATTCTCTTAGCAAGGATAGAAACATTTACAGCGCAATACCTTTTAAAGGTGCCAGAAAAGGAAATGTTTCACTTGATGTATCTGTTACGAAAACAACTTGGGAACGTGTTGTTGATGGAACTTATTACGACGTTGTAAGGAAAGTGACTCGAGAAAAATCTCGATATGTGAAACATACTGAGGAAATTTTTGATGGTGATTATATTACCAACGACCAAGGAGAAATTGAGTTCACATTTGATATGAAGGGAGATTCTTATCACAAGGTGACAATTAATGGAATTGATGAAAAAGGCCGGTCCGTGACAGCCTATGAATACGTTTATAATCGATCGTCTTGGATTCCTCGAGATTTTGATAGTACTGAATTTCCAGTTTTTGTGAATGCTGATGATCCTGAAAGTGAACGTTATGGAGCTGTTCGAGATGAGGGTGAATCATTGCATCTCGAGGTTCATATGGCCGGCGAACTGCTCGAATTGCCTGCGGATTCTAGTATTCTTTATTATGAGGCGCAACAAGGGGTCAAAAATCATTCCATTGAAAGTACTCCAAAGTATGAGAAAGTCATGCGTTTTTCTGATGCACCAAACGTAAATATTTACGGAGTTATCTTTACTGGAGATGGATATGCAGAGGTAAGATCTGGATATTGGTCTGAGGGTTATCCCGTTACGTTTGAAAAGGAATCAAAACGTCTTGATATTGAAGTAATTCCTGAAAAAGACGTATTTAAACCAGGTGAAGAAGCGGTGTTTGATGTTCTTGTAAAAGATCAAGATGGAAATGGTGTGGAGGCTGACGTGAATATGAAGATCGTTGATGAAGCTTTTTATGCCATTACATACGAAAATCAAACAGATCCACTCGTTCAAATTTATCGAAATGTAGGCAGTGGAATTTTACGCGCTGATTCATCTCATCTCGGTCTTGCTGAAATGTCAGGAGGTGCAGAGGGTGGAGGTGGTGGAGGTGATGCTCGCGAATCTTTCCAAGACACATCTGTATTCAAAACAATTCGAACAAATTCTGACGGAATAGCAGAGATGAACATCCAGTTGGCAGATAATCTTACAAATTGGAGAGTTACAACTCAGGCAATTGATTCTGATGACTTGCAAGCTGGGCTTGATGTAATAAATGTAAAAACGCAGATTCCGTTTTTTGTAAGATCTGCTGTTCAAGAAAGTTATCTTGAAAATGACGTTCCTTTGATTCCTGTTTATTCTGCGGGAATTGATGTGAATTTAAATGACCGTGTGGATTATACAATGAGTATTGAGGACCTTGGGATTGAGCAATCTCAAAGTGCGACAGTGCGTGAACAGGTTGTGTTTCCTCTTAGAGATTTACCAGTTGGTGATCATAGAATAGTAATTCATGGATCTTCTGGTGATTATGAAGATGCAGTTGCTCATAAAATCCGAGTTGTTGAATCGCGTGTAACACGACCTCAGGTTTCTACATTTGATTTGAACGAAGGAGAAACAGTTGGTTTGTCTGGTTCTGGAGAGGCGCTTGTTTCATTCATGAATTCAGGGCAAGGAAAGTTTTATAACAGACTTCGTCGATATGCACATTGGTATGGTGATAGGGCTGATGAAGCATCTGTACGATTTACTGCAAGGGAAATTTTGAATGATTATTTTGGAGAGAATGTTGCTCAAGAGCAACTAATTACTTCAAAGTATCAAACTAGTGAAGGGGCTATTCGATTGCTTCCTCATGCGGATCCTGATCTTATTTTGAGTGCAAAACTTGCATTGCTTGAAAGCACTCCTTTTGATGAAGATGTTTTGGAGCATGCGCTGAGAGAGGCTTTATCGTATGATCCATCTGAAGAAGATTCTCTTACAAAAGAAGAATACGTATGGGTTTTATCTGGACTTGCAGCGCTTGACGCACCGGTTCTTTTAGAGCTACAACGTCTCGCTGAGACAGAGCTTTCTCAAAATGAAGGACTCATTACTGCCATTGGTCTTGCTTTTGCTGGTGATCTAGAGCTCTCAAGAGAAATCTATAGAGATTTACTTGCTCTTTCTACAGAAGAGATGGGGTATATCTATCTTGATGGTGACGATGGTGCTGATGTATATGAGCAAACAGCATTGTTTGCTGTGCTTGCAGGTGTCTTGTATGAAGATCATCATGAACAGATTTACAAATACATAACTTCTCAATGGCGGTCTGATGCACTTGTTGTTCTTGAAGAAATTCTTTACGTAAAGCATGTATTGCCAAATCTTAATGAGGAACAAGCTAAAATTCGTGTAACTTTTGACGGAGAGACTGAATCTATCGATCTTAAAAACAGAACAACATTTGGGATTTATGTTGATGAGGAAGATTTGGATTCATTGGAATATGTAGTTGAGAAAGGAGACGTAGTTGCAGTGGTTACTGAAAGTGTTCCTGTGATGAATTTTGGTGACGTTAATGAAAAGATTTCTGTTGTTAAAGAGTATTCAAGCTTATCTGGAGAAAAGAAGGCTGAGTTTGATCAAGATGAGATTGTAAGGGTAACTATTAGATATAAGCTTGATGATGCACTTCCAAAGACTTCTTATCAGGTCACGGATGCTATTCCTTCTGGTCTAACTCCGCTTACACGCAGAGCATCATCATATGACAATGGGTCAAGTAGCTGGTGTAGTTGGTTTTCACTTTCGGATACGGACCAAACAATATCATTTAACGTGTATCCAGGTGCAAAGGCTTACAAATCATGTAAAGCAAATGAGATCGTTTACTATGCACGTGTAATGAATCCTGGAACGTTTGAAGTAGAGCCAACCACCATTCGATCTAATAATGATATTTCTCAAGCGAACTTTTCTGCACAGTCCTCAGTGCTCATTCTTAATGAAAAGTAATGTTCTTGAATGATTCAAATGAAAATAGATTAACAAGGGTGCTTATTGCAAGTGCTCTTGTTTTTTCTGTTGGACTTTTTGTTTTTGCTTTTAACCGTTCGTTTCCTGACGAGTCTTTGCATGCAACTTCTGTGATTCGTAACTATGTAGAAACAAATGATCGTGTATTCATTGATGCCATTCCCGAGATTGATCAGATAATCGAGTCAGTAGGCATGTCTTCATTTAACACCGAGGAATCACGAGTCTATTCAGCAATTTTGCCACACTACACACTTGTAGGTGAAAAATTGGATTCATATTGGCATGAGTTATCTGTTCGATCTAATCCTGACGTGATCGTAATTGTCAGTCCTGCACATTGGGATCAGGGCGGTGAATTAATTCAAACAATGAACGGGGTATGGGATACACCATTTGGTGAAGTGAAATCTAGTGCCTCAAATGTTAATAAGTTGATTGGTTCTGGTGTTGCGGAAGAGAATTTTTCTTCTTTCGAGTTTGAGCATGGAATTTCCGTTCACACACCATATCTTGCACATTATTTTTCTGACATTCCAATTGTGCCAATACTTGCAACTTCATATTCGGCAACTAAGGATGCATTGCAATTGAATGATGTTTTGAGCAGCAGTTTGGATGGCGAGGTTCTATATGTTTCTAGTATTGATTTTAGTCATTATCTATCTAAGTCTGAATCTGATCAGTTTGATGAAGAGACTAGGGGGTTTATTAGAAATCGAGAATATAATTCTATTGATGGTTTAGAATCTAAGCATATAGATTCACCTTTCGCGCTCAGTGCGTATTTAGACTGGTCAGATAGGGAAGATTGTCGAAATCGAGAAGTTTGGCATCAGCATAACGGTGAGTTGTTTCCAAATATTCGTCCAGAGGATGGGACAAGTTATTTTGTTTATTTTTGTGAAGAAACACCGAAACTATCAATTCAGGCTGTAGGAGATATCATGCTTTCAAGGGCTGTTGATGGTTCATTAGCGCGCGAGCCAGAAGAACGTTTGGTGGATGCTGATTTTCTTTTATCACGTACTTTAGAAAGTCCAGATGTACGATTTGGGAATCTTGAAAGCGTGATTTCTGATATTCGAACGCCGTCCAGTAAGAGTATTCAATTTGGCGCAGATCCAGGTACGCTTTTGTTTTTAAAACGACTTGGTTTTACACACCTTTCTGTTTCTAATAATCATTCTGAAGATCACGGTAAGAGCGCGTGGAGCGATTCAAATCTTCGTTTGAAACAAGATGGTCTTGTTCCTGTTGGTGGATACTTCAATGAGACAGAATATGTTTCAGAAAGTATAAATGGACAACTGGTCGCATTTTTTGCTTTTCAAAATCTAACAGCACCCTTTGATCTTGATTCTTCTCTTGAAGCTATAAAAGAAGTTGAGGATTCACATGACTATACTGTTATTTCTATGCATTGGGGGCATGAGTATATTCATGATCAACATTCGTCGCAGGTGGAGATTGGTCGTGCGTTTGTTGATGCTGGAGCTGATCTTGTTTTGGGACATCACCCACATGTTCTCCAAGGAGTCGAGATATATC
>PVBE012450123.1_pt1 | contig 10604 bp, 9 predicted proteins | sample 1631181 | NCBI WGS metagenome assembly PVBE01 (sample SAMN08397723, study PRJNA350692) | Marine metagenome, whole genome shotgun sequencing project. | isolation source: water | place: Pacific Ocean | collected 2012-04 | reverse complement strand
TTGTCGACTGCAGTGTCATATTAAGAGAAGGACATCCGATGCATGCACCGAGAAAACGTATTGAAACTACACCTAAGTCGTCTACAGAGACGAGTTCTATATCGCCACCATCTGCTTGAATTGATGGCCGAATCAACTCGATAATCGATTGAACTTCCGTATATAGTTTCTTATTAGAGTCATCTTCATGTTTGGACATATTGCTAAATAGTACGCCGAACTCGTATTCTCCGCTAGCACCTGTACACTGTATTCATGAATCGATTACTTCCCATACTATTTCTCGCCCAATTTCTTCTTGGTTGCGGTGCTCCGACCATACATAATCCGAGTACAACGTTAATGGAAACGGGGCGCTCTTCAAGAGTTCATATTCGAGCCATGGAGCTTCTTGATGCGGAGGTTGGAATCGAAGACCAAGATTACCAAAAGCAGTTGCATCGAATTATCTGGGCTCCTGGGTTTTCAAGCGAAGCAAGGGAACAAGCGCTCCTTCGATTGTGGTCTTTCGACAAGGAAAAAACGATAAGAACACTTCGTCAACGTCTTCCTCGAATGAACAGCGGATCTTGGAAAACACAACTATGTGAATGGATTGCAGCTGAACAAATAGTTGAATTACATGAGGCATTAATCAGCGCGTGGGCAAATCCCGAATCTTTAGTTAAAACCGAAGAAGAACGTCCAGAATATATTGCCCTAAGAACAATGTATTCGGATGATGCAATCGCTGACTTGATTTTCGATTCAATGATTTCTGCTAAAAAAACGTGGAGGCAAGGATATCGAACGCGTTGTTGGGAATTATTACACCGGCTTAATCATCGTGCACGACTTATTTCTTTGTTAGAACAAACAAAATTCGATGAAGATGATATATTTTTTATTGATTTGCAAAAGGCGATGAATGATTTGGGAATCGTCCCACATCGTAGAGAAGAAATACTGTGGATTAGAGAATTGTCAAAACCAGAACACAAATCATTTTGGGATGAGGCAAAAATTTCTCTTTCAAAGTTGGACGATGCTCGACGAGATGCTATCGAGATGAGGAACGTTCCAGTAGTTGTTTCTTTGCAGAGGCACGGTGGGGAAAATGCTTTTTCAAGAACACGCGAAGAAATACTGAATCAATTAGAAACTAAACTGAAAAATGCTACACACCACTATGAAACTGAGGGGGGAGGTCTTTTTAAAGCAAGCAGTGAATTGTTCCACACACACAAAAATAAATTGACATGGGGAGATGCGATTACGTTAGAAATATTATTGACGGCACTGAGTGTCCCTGAAGTGAAAGCGCATTTGTTTAATTATGCCAAAAGAGATAATCTTGACGAAACAACAGAATATGGTGGCGTTATAGCACTTGATAAAAAAGGTCGCTTTGAAATATTAGAATTCGAGCCCAAAATACGTCATCATGATCGTAGATTTAATGCATCGCAAAATATGTTTGATGCAGCCTATACTGCATTATTTCACTTTCATTTCCATGCGCAAAAATTTAGAAATGGCAATCATGCGGGTCCAGGATTTGGAGATAAAGATTATGCGGACAATACCCGAGCGAATTGTCTTGTTTTTACGTTCGTTAATGCGAGTACTTTGAATGTTGATTACTATAGGCATGGCAAAGTGGTCGTTGATGTCGGGACAATTTCAATCGAATGATTCGACCGATTTCGTTATTTTTACTGATAGGACTATTCATTTCGAATCATGATTCTGCAGAGGTGACCTATCCTAAGTTGCTTTGGCTCTTGCTTTTTTTAATTATCATCCCAGTCATTTCTATAACTGTTGCTCAATGCGTAAAACAGGCAAAGGCGATTTCGCTGTTTGCAACGATTGCAATACTAGTATCTTGGCTTGTCGTAGTTTATTTTTTTTCCTGGGCAACACTCGTGCAAACGATTTCAATGAACCTGCCATTCGTTGAATATTTTCTTGTTGTGATTCCTGCGATTTTCTGGCTTCTCGTTCTATGGTTTGTGACATCTCCCATTTCCAATCGATTGTCTTGGGTGTCCCACCGCCTTCGTCTAGATATTCTTTTATTATTGATCCCAGTATTTATTCTTTTCGCAGTAAGTAATGTTGCAGTCCTGTTCAACGTTGCAGAGGAACATGTTGAAATTGTCGAACTTGTCTCAGTTTTTTTATTGTTCGCCCTCGCTCCATTCTTTGTCGCGAAGATTCTTCCCGCAAGACCTATTCATAATTATGAGCTTAGTTCTACAATTTCGGCAATTGGTCAAATGGCAGGGATTAGACAACCAAAAATACTAGTCTGGGATACCCATGGTCGAATCATGAACGCCCTTGCAATTGGTGTTATTTTTCAGCCTAAAACAATAGTATTAACAGATAAACTCATCGAAAATCTAACCCCTAGAGAATTGCGTGCCGTGGCTGCACATGAATTCGGGCATCACAAGTATTGGCATATTCCATTTCTTATTGTCGTAACTATTACGGTGTTGATATGGACAAACAAATTATTCATATACATGGGGTTTGACATGGGGGGCGGATTTGCGTTTATCTCGCAGTTAGTACTTATGGTTTTAGCAATTATTCTCGTGTCGAAGTTTTTTGAGAGGCAGGCGGATGCTTTCTCTGCCATTGCTCTTTCAAAAGTTTCTGGAACTAATTGTGTAACAGAAGCAGGAGCAAACTCGCTTGTCTCAGCACTTGGAGCAATTGCTCAAACGCAAAATATTAACCTCAATCGGAATGACCCGTTACATGGGTCTATTTATTCAAGGCAGCAAAACCTTAAGAAATTGATTGGTTGTTCATTTTCTGTTATTCCTATTCATAAGAAAGTGCTTTGGATTAAAATAATTATCGGTGCTAGTTTTATACTTGGAATTCTCATATGACAAGTGACACATATCTTTTTATGCATGGAGCAAGCAATCGTTTTTTGGTTCATTTTGGCGAGTTGGATATAGAAAAGTTGCTCAATAACCTGAATGGCGCCGACGGCCTTTTGCTTGTACAAGAAGATGCAGAGGTAGATGCTGTTGTTCGAATCATAAACGCCGATGGTTCAGAAGCCGAGCAATGCGGCAATGGTTTACGTTGTGTTGCGCTGCATCTCATGCGGAGTAAACTTGTAGATAAGAATGTGATTCGCATTCGTACACTCGCAGGAGTGACAAAATGTGTTGTCCGAGAGGATTGTAATGAAGTTGAGGTGACACTCTGTGTTCCGATTATTGAATCTGTAGTGTTGCCCGAGTATCCTGAACTGGTGTTTGTGAGTATGGGAAATCCAAACGCCGTCTATTGGACCAAAGAAGATCCAATAGAAGTGCGCGATCAATTCGGAGAACAGATTTCGACAAACAAACATTTCCCGAATGGAATGAATGTGCATTTTGCGAGACGGGATGGCGAACAATTTGCCACTTGTGCATCCTTTGAACGAGGAGTTGGAAATACACACGCTTCAGGTACTGGTGGCGCTTCAGTCTTTGTTGCCTCGGGTGCGGATGGGCCGTTTTGCGTTTCGAGTGTTGGCGGAACACTTACGTATCGGTTTAACGAAAACGGCGAAGTCGTAATGACTGGGCCTGCAGGCTATGAGTGAACTACAGTTACCGTTTTCGAAGTAATCACTGTTTCACAGCCATCTTTTAATTGGAAAGTTCGAGCGTGAGTATTTTTATCTATAACAGATTCGCTAATGCTTTGAATTGTCTCAAACGTTGCAACTTCGCCAATGGCTTGTTGCAGCGTTGCATTGATGATTGGCAATGGTAGCTCTGCCAAAAGTTCACGATTCCATTCATTACCTTCAGGAACACTCTTGAGAAACACTTCGGTTGCTGAATGCAGTAGTGTGGAAGCATTTGCTGCATGACGGTCTGCGGAACTCCATAATTCGCGTAGGACAGGCATAACATCTTTACGAAGTCGCCCTCGAGGCGTTGATGGGTCAAGATTTGTTCGGTCTTCGCACCAACGAATGTTTGCAAGTTCGCATATGTGAATGAGTTCTTTTTTTTCAACATGAAGGAGAGGACGAATGAGATTAACGTCGTTGCCAAGTGGGCGAACAGTAGCGATGCCTGAGAGTTTACGTAGACCTCCGCCTCGACAAAGGGCCATCAACATTGTCTCAAGTTGGTCTTCAGCGTGGTGCGCAACGGAAACAACATTGAAACCAGCATGGAGAGCAACTGATTGAAGTGCTTCATAGCGCAATTTTCTTGCGCCAGCTGCAATAGAACCATGAAGTGGCTTTACGGCAATGCGTTTTGAAACACATTCGATGCCAATCGTATTGCAAAGTGATTCAACAAACTTTTGTTCTTCATCGGATTCCTTTCGAAGTCCATGGTGAACATGTGCGGCAAGGACAGTAAAATTTGCGCTTTCTTGAGATGCAGCAGCACAACAAAGGAGTAAAAGCGCAACTGAGTCGGCTCCACCGCTTACCCCAACAACAACATTTTGGTCTGCAATTGTTTTTCGGACCGATGCAACAAGTTGGTGGCGACGGACTGTTAGTGGAATCGCCTTCTTATTCATGCGTTTGCAGGGGAAGTGTTTGGCTCAAGCGTTTGTAAGCCGTGCATATAAGGTTGTAAACAATCTGGAATAGCAACAGATCCGTCACTTTGCTGGTGCATTTCAAGTAGTGGAATGAGAATCCGTGGACTTGCGAGCACCGTGTTGTTGAGTGAATGCGCAAAGACGGTGTTCCCATTCTCGTCACGATATCGCATATTTAATCTTCGGCATTGATAATCGTAGAGTCTCGATGCAGAGTGCGTCTCGCCCCAGTCTCCTGTCGGCTTGCCGTTTGCGTCAAGATTACCTCGACCTGGCATCCAACATTCAATATCAATCATGTCGGCGTTTTTTGATCCCAAATCAGCAGTGCAACATTGTAATAAGCGGTAGGGGAGTTCTAATTTTTGAAGGAGTTCTTCGACAATGTCAAGCATGATTTTGTGCCACTTTCTGCTTTCTTCTTCATCAGCTTTACAAATAACTACTTGTTCGACCTTGTCAAATTGGTGGATTCGATACAAGCCCGCTGTGTCGCGACCAGCTGCGCCGGCTTCGCGCCTAAAGCACGTTGAAACAGTTGCCATTTTGATTGGAAGTTGATTGCCATCGAGGATCTCGTCACCGTACATCCCCATTAACCCTACTTCGCCTGTTCCAGCAAGGAATAAGTCGTGCCCAGCACCGCGTTTTGATTATTCGATATGGTATGCCTGATCGCGACCAGTTGGAAAGAAGCCTGTGCCGATCATGCATTCTTCGCGCAAGATGACGGGCACAGACATTGGCGTGAACCCATGTTCATTTGTAATTAAATCAAACGCAAAGCGTAACATTGCTTGGTGTAATCGCATACCGTTTCCAGTCATCATGTAATGACGAGTGCCAGACATTTTTACGCCACGCTCGAAGTCTGCAAGTTCTAAATCTTTTACAAGTTCGAGGTGTGTCTTAGGTGCAAAACCCCTATTTGTTGCAAATGATTGAGCTAGGCTGTAATTGTCAGGTGACCATGTTCGCAGTTCAACGTTGTCCTCTGCGCTCATTCCTTTTGGAACATCGTCATCGGCGGGTTGAGGAATTTGAAGCAACAGCGCATTCCACTCAGGTTCGATTTTAGAAATAGAATTGTCAAGGCGCTGGATTTCGTTTTTTAGTGCAGTAGGTTTTGATTCTAGTTTGGCAAGTTGTGCTTCTATTTCAGGGCGTTGTTCTTCGCTGGCACTTTTGAGCTGCCCTTTGAGTTTGCCAATTTGAGGACCGATTTCTTTTGAAATCTTTTTTTGTTCAGCACGGTGTTCTTCGCGTTGCTGAGTAAAGAGCCGTTTTTGTTCATCAAGATCAAGCAACGTAGTGATATCGACTGAGATGTTTTTTTCTGTAGCGCCATCAATAAATCGTTGTGGATTTTCTCTGAGTTGTTTGATGTCAATCATTTGGTGTTTGGTTTTTCTTGTAGTTCTGGGTGGGCTGCCCAATGAAGTTTATCAACTAAGGTGTTCCAGTATGAACGAGATGGATGGAGGACAATAGAAAGGGAATGTTTTGATTGTTGCACGTGCATTTTCATGCCTTGTTTCATGATGCAGTGTACTTGTCCATCGATTACAAGAGAGGTGCCCTCATTGGCTTGTTGAATTTCAATTGTAATGTTTGCCTTGCCATCTAAGACAATTGGGCGGACTGCGAGTGAGTGTGCAGCAATTGGAGTCAAAATAAACGTATTTGTGGAGGGGTCTACAATTGGTCCGCCGACGGAGGCATTATGTGCGGTTGAGCCAGTTGGAGTCGCAACAATAACGCCATCTCCTCGTAGTGTGGGTGCTGGTACGCCGTCTATTGTCAGCTCAAGTTCCAAGAGCCGAAACGGCGCACCTGCAGCTACCATCGCTTCGTTCATTGCGATGGTGGGGGGATTGTCATCCACGGTAATATCTAAGAGCATTGCCTCAAGTATTTCGGGCGATTGCGTGAAAATAGCATGCCGATGCTCGATGAGCGATTCGACATCAAATCTTGCAAGAAAGCCAAGTCGCCCGCTATTAACCCCTACGAGTGGGATTTGTAGTTGTGAGAGGGCTCGACCGTGCTTGATGAGTGTGCCATCTCCTCCGATTGCGATTGCAAGTGCCGCATCTTTGCTTCCTTCAGGAAGGAATTCGACAACATCTGCAAGCCCGGTCTCAAGGGATGCCGCAATTGTGTTAATCTCAGCTTGCGATTTATCAGCAAGTAAAATAATACGTCTCAGAGCCATATTTCTACATTGTACCCGCGAATATGGGGTCTGACTCCACAGAGCCAGAAGCCAATGTGCATCGTGCTAATCCTACAAAGAATTGCGCCTCAGAGACACAATAATTCCTCGAAGAAATTTTTTCTGCAAGGTTACCAAAAGGCGTTTTTTGCGACTGTCACTTTGATAGCGGAAATACGGTGGATGCATATGACTTGGGAAGGTCCAAATTCAGATCAAACTCTCCTGCTGGATTGATTTTGTTAGCCGACGAGTCCTTTGGTGAGGCGCATGAATGCGGTTTCGAGATTGACTTGTTCACTTTGCATCGAGGTGATACGGAATCCTTGTGCAATCAAGCGGTTTGGAAGCTCTGAAATATCAAGTGCAGTCTTAGAATCAAGAGTGACATCTATGCGGGATTGTCCGTTGTTGAGCACGACATCAACGCATGTAATCCCATCAACTGTTCGCAAGAGGGTTGCGGCTTCTTCTTGACGATCGGTTACTTCAAGATGAATGAGTTGACCTACCTTCGCTTGTGTAAGAATATCGTCTACTTTCCCAGAAAAGAGGAGTTTGCCCTGTTCAATAATCCCAACACTTGTACAGAGTTCCGCAAGTTCATGCAAGATGTGTGAACTAATGAGAATTGTTTTGCCCATTCGATGCAACTCTTTTAAAAGTTCACGAATCTCAATACGTGCCCTCGGGTCAAGCCCGGATGCTGGTTCATCAAGGAGAAGAACTTTTGGGTCATGCAACAAGACACGTGCAATTGAAAGGCGTTGACTCATTCCTCGGCTCAAACCCTCAACTTGTGATTTTGCCTTGTAATGTAAATCCGTAAGTTCCAAAACATCACCAACTGCACGGTGTCGTTGGGAACCACTCAAGCCGTAGCAAGTAGCAAAAAAATCTAGGTATTCGTTGACGTTCATATCATCGTATGAACCCATGAAGTCGGGGACGTATCCAATGACAGGCCGAATCTCAGGATTCTGGTATCCAATAACTTTCCCGTCAATACGACCTTCTCCCCAAGACGGTTTCAGTAACGTTGCTAGGATTTTAATGGTGGTTGTTTTTCCCGCCCCGTTTGGTCCAATGAAACCATAACATTCACCTTCGGCAATTTCTAGATTTAGATTGTCTAGAGCAACGAGGTCACCGTATTTTCTTGTTAAGTTTGTAGTATGAATCATTGGGATTGCTCCAAGGGGTACACCCAGCGCACAATGGTACCACCTTCGCTAGAAGAAATGATATTTCCATTTGAAGTAACTGGAATCGGAATGGGTGCATTGTCAAGAAACCCCAGCACAATAATGCATGGCCTGCTGAACCATTCTGCAAAGTCTAATTCTCGGCCGCCTTCACGAATAACATGATGGCTTTCTGGACTTTGTTTTGAGTTTGCGCGTTTCTGGTACACAGGTGGTGTTAAGTGCGAATAAAGAGAGAGCATTTCAACGGTTTGTTCCCAGTTGATATTAGAGGTAAAGCCAGACTTTAACTTGTATCGATTGTCGACAGCATTTGTGAACATCGTTCTGTTGCTTGCATATAAATCTTTAAGTTGCAAATTGGAATTGCTTTTCCATTTAGGTACTCTCCAAGCAAACGCTTGTTGAAGTGCCTGCCCACTATGATTGGCGGAGATCCACGTTGGAGAAACATCGACCGCGTCATTCGTATCAAAAGGTGGAATCTCTAATTGCTCTTTGGTAACCCAGATAATGGTGACATCGCGCAGATCTTTGGTTGCGTTGTTGATTATGGAGCCACGCAACTGTATTGGATTAACATCGCTTGAGATTTCTTCAACTCTCGGAGGATTATTTGATTCCACGCGTATCAATGTTTTGTAGAACTGGTTGTTTATGCCGCCTATCCAGTTAAACCCAAAGTTTGCTGTGGTTGCACGCGCAGGTTGATCAAATGTATGTGGAACACGATCAAGGCGAACGACAATTTCTCGTCTGTCAATAAAGTCAGGTGTCATATAAGCAGCTGGAGGAGTCCACGGAAATAGGTAATTATTCTTTTCTCCTTGTATTGCAATATTCGTTTCCCCAAAATTTGGTAGAAAGAGTGAAAACCAACCCGTAACGAGTTGCCCATCGCCACCGTACACATGGTCAATAACACTCAAATGTTTTAGTGGTACAGGAACTCCAGAAGTACTTGTTGCAATAATCCAAGTTCCAGCAGTAAAGGCAGCAGATGAGACAACGAAAAAAACCCAAGACCACTGGAGTTTTTTTCGTTTCAAAAGAAGGAAGTAACCCAAAGGACAACCAATTATCCAGTATGCAAGTATGATGAGAAATGCCATTCCAAGTTTTTCGCTTGCAGATTCTTTTTGTGCAATTTTTTGTGCAATCATTTTTCCAGCAGGCAAAACCGCAACAGTTGGATGATTTGAAGACAGTTTGTTGGCGTCTTTTAATTGTTGAATAGTGAATTGTGTTGGTGTGTCGGTGCGTTTTCCAAGAATTCTATTCCAGAGGACGTCTGTTTCGGGTAAACCAAGAGATGCAAGCTGTCCATTTGTGAGGTCAATTCCAATTATTGTTACAGAGCCAAAACCAACAGTTTTTTGAATTGCGACAACAGTCCCGTCTTGAAGCCAAAGCAGGGGAGATATGCCATTGGACCAATCGTCTTGTATATGTCCAAAAACACGAATTGGGACGTCTATGAGCGGCCAGTTATTATTTCTACCCAAAATAGAATGAAGTGCGGAAACGGGCACTTGCTTTAGGGATGTCTGTATACCATCCGTTAATTGTGCAAGGGGTGCATTTGGTAAGCCAAACGCCCATGGGTCACCAATGGTTGGCAAACTCAAAATAAAATGTCCGCCACGTGTTACCCAGTCCTGAAGGGCTTCTGTTTGTCTGTACGTGAAAACCGGTTTTGCGTTTGCCCATATGAGTGCGCTCAAAGAGGTATAACATGGCCAAGCATCTGGGAGGTCGACAGCGGTCAATCCCGAAACAATTCTTGCCGATTCTTGTTTTACCTCGGGCGTTGTAGGCATATAGTTGCTAAGCCCGAGTCTTCTTGTGCCAACGATAGCAAACGATTCGAGCCGAGGCCCAATGGCGATGGCACCAACTGATTGTGGAGAATATTGAAATACTTCTAACTCTTCCGCTGGCCCGTCATCTTTTAAAGTTCGGAGCCGAATTGTCCAGACAGTACTTGGTAGATCCCAGCCCCTTGTTGGAGCGTAGAGCCAGGTCGACGTTCCACGCATTGGTGCAAGTGTGATTGGCCTGCCCCAAAGCACCGTGTCACCGTCCGCGTCAGGAACTTCCCACTGTACCCATGCAGCGATTGGTTCACTTTTATTTGATGTGACTGTTACATGTACTGGTGTGATGTCACCGGCTCGCCAGTTGTTTCCAATGCCAACACTGTTTACCACGATGGAAAAATCATCGGCTGCGTTTCCCGTTCTGGCAACGAGAATCAGAAAAATAATGCTATGCAGTAATATTCGCATATGCTTCTAAAATTGCGGCTTGGGAAAGTATGCCGCGCTGATAACAAGAAACCTCAAACTTTTCGTTTGGAGCGTGGATTAAATCATCATCAAGAGAAAAGCCGACCATAACGGTGTCAACGCCAAGTATTTCTTGAAACCCGCCGACTACAGGTATAGATCCACCAGTTCCAATCAGAACAGTTGGATTTGGGAACACGCTTGTCAACGCGTTACTTGCGGCAGTTAACCAAGGCGATTCGGTTGGTACGGCAATTGCAGGCGCTGCGCCAAAACTTTTCAAATCCCATCTGCATCCAGGTGGAGTGCGAACTTCTAAAAATGCGA
>PVBE010080939.1_pt1 | contig 10605 bp, 8 predicted proteins | sample 1631181 | NCBI WGS metagenome assembly PVBE01 (sample SAMN08397723, study PRJNA350692) | Marine metagenome, whole genome shotgun sequencing project. | isolation source: water | place: Pacific Ocean | collected 2012-04 | reverse complement strand
TTATCCTCCTGCGCGCAGTAGGATACGGGGCCACCCAAACACTTGCATCCACGGACCTCCTCTCTCTTGGCCCCTGGCACTCTACTCCCTACCCAAGGAGATGTCTCACATCTATCTGAACCTATACAACCCCTGTCAAGCCGGGCCCGCCATCGGGGCGTCCGAACCCGGCCGGGAACACCCGGCTCCTTATTCCTTTGAGAGAAATCCTTTATAGCTTTTCGGAACGTTATCGATAAAGCGATCTTCGATCGCGTAAACGCGCGGCTCATCGCCCCGGCGCACGTAAGCCTTTTTCTCCTTGGCGTTGCGGACAAAGCGAAGGGTGGGAAGTTTCTTTCCGTCCTTGAGAAAAACGTCCACCACCAGGTCAGGTTTGGAGAAGTCCGGCTTTTTCTCTTTGACGATCTCTTCAAACTCCAGGAAGTTAATCTCGTTGAGGATGAAATCCAGCTTGTCCCCGACGGCGATCTCGTCCAGGGGCTTCATCATGCGCCAGCGCCGCCCCTCTTTGACCAGCTCGACCGCGCCGTCCGGATAACCGAACCCCAACTTGGCCACCTTGTTGTAGGGAAACTTCAGGGCCTTTCGCTCCTGCAAATCCCAAACGCCTTTGGAGACCCGGTCCACGGTGTCCCGAGTCAGGAGAAAGACCGTCCCGTCATCCGTTCTGCGGGCGTACCACCGCTCCTGGTCTTCTTTGTCTTTCTGGGTGGGGTCGGAAGGGCCCTGCCGCCCGATCGTGAAACGCAGGGGCTTTTCCTTTCCCTTGATGTGGAGGGCGACCTTTCGGGTGGTCCGGTCGACGAGGGTCGCATTGGGCTGCTTGGCGGGGTCAGCGAAAAATTCCGCGATCTTGGCGTACTTGATATCCCAGAGCATATCACTGATGCGACGGTCGTTCCCGGCCAGCTTGAGGCCGTCTCCCTCGACCTCCCATTCGTCTTTCTTTCCATCCGTTTGCCGGATCGTGACCTTTCCCTGCGGGCTCTCCAATTCGATCCTGACCACCGCCTCTTTCTCGAACTCGATGATCCGCCGGTTTCTGGCCGCGAGCGGTTTCTTCGGAAGATCCTCCACGCTGAAGCGCTCGAGCTGAAAGATGGGGCCCCTGTCCTCTTGGCGGGCATAATAGTTCTTGGACTTTTCCTCCTGACTCCCGATGAGAAACACGTCGGGGTTCTTCCCCCCGGCCTCGGCCAAGGTGAGACGGACTTTGGGCGACGCCAGGCCGAACCGTTTCAGGTCGTCCGCCGTCGGGTTCTCGACGATGAATTTCTGGGCCTTGCCGTCGAGGATGAGCCCCAGGGCGTAGTTGACGCCCTCGATGTTCCCCCGGGCTTTGATCGGCTCGACCAGCGCCCACTTGCCCTTCTCATTCTTCTTCAGGACGAAACGGCCCCCGTCGCGCTCGAAAGTGATCTGTGCGATCTTGTTCCGGGGACGCCGCAGAAGGGTCTTGTCCCGAACCGCATGCAGGGTCTTCTCAAACGGGCTTCGGGCGCGGGTGGAAAGCAGATAGACCGTCTTTGAGCCGTCTATCGCCATGTAGACCCCCTCTCCCGAGGGGGACGTCTGGCCGAAGAGGATCCTCCCCTTCCCGCCGCCTTCCAATTCATACCGGACAGTCAGTTGAGGCGGCTTCAAACCAAAGGCGGCGAGGTCCTTGGCGGCGTCCGTGATCACCCGGTTGCGTATCATCCCCTCCAATCCGGAGAGGATATCCCGAACGGCGCCCTTGTCCGCCCTGAGCGCGAGCGGCTTCGTGAGCCGCCACACGCCGTCCTTCTTGACCAGAGAGAATTCCGCGTCCCGCTTGTCCTGGGGCTTCGCACGAAGCAGGTCGAACGCCACGACCTTCTTGGGGTCGATCTTGACGACCTTGGCCTTCTCCTCCTCGGCCTTTTTTCGCTCCTCTCCGGCCTTGCTCAGCCAGAAGTAGGCGACGACCAACGCCGCCAGAACGAGCGCCAGAATCGAAGTGAGGCGGGTGTTCAATGCTTCTTCCTCCTCCGCAGGTAGACAGTGAACCCGGAGAGCAGGACCAGTCCCGGCAGAACGATCACCGGAAGGAAGAAGATGGCGCGGGACTGGGCCGCCGACATGAAGATCGGACCGCTCCCCTGGCGCGACCTGGGGCGGATGGAGATGAGGTCTTCCTGCTGGGCCAGCCAGCTCAGGCTGTTCAGGAACAGGTCCCGGTTCCCCGCGGCCCCGAGGACCTGATTGCTGGCGAACCGGGAGTTGCCGAACACAATGAGCCGGGCGCTCCGGCCGAGCTCTCCTTCAGAAGGGTTCGCCTCTTTCGTTTCCACCGTGATGATGGCGCCCACCGGGACGGGGCCCTTCGAATCCTTTTTTTCGTCCAGCTCGGCTTCGCCCTTGGCCAGCGTTTCCAGGTCCGTCTCGGCCCAGCTTCCCGGACTCGTCAGGGCGAGGACTTGGGCCTTAACCTTCCTCGGCGGCTTGCCCGCCTTGGCCACCCGGACCGAGCGGGCCAGGGGGAAGAAGGAGGCGGCGTTGAAGCCTTCCGTGATCTTGTGCTTGGCGTACTGGGTGATCACCGGCGTCAACTCATTGGCGCCGAACAGGCGGCTCATCCGGTCCACGATCATGTCTTTGGGCAGGGTGACGCCGAATTCCTTCAGGAACCCTTCCAGCTTGGAATCCGTCTGCGGATCGATGAGAAACATGACGCTTCCCGACCGTTTCCGGATGTAATCGGCCAGCATTTTCCGCTCGGCCTCGAAGATGGGCTTCTGGGGGCCGGCGATGATGACGACCGAGGCGTCCTTGGGGACTTCCTTGGCCCGAAGGAGAACGAGGTCCTTGACCAGGAGGTTTTCCAGCTCGATGGCCCGCTTGGCCTGGGAGAACCCTTCCTTTTTCGCGTCGCTGATGTCGGCCTCGCCGTGCCCTTTCAGGAAGTACACGGTCTTCTTGGACGTGCGGGTGACTTTGAGGATGGCGTTGGCGATCTGCTGCTCGCTGGGGATTTCCACCTTCTGGCGGTTCTCACCCGACTCGACCACCAGGGTCCCGTAGGCCCGGACATCGAACTTCTTCGCCAGGAGGGGACTCTTGTCCTGGTCGATCAAGTCGTATTTCAGGCGATCCGTCTCGTAGGTGTATAGGTCCAGAAGATCCTGGTATCCCTTCCGGGCGCTGTCCCGGACAAACGCGGTGACCTGAACCTTTTTATCCCCCTTCGCCAGGCCTTTGAGAATCTGGACGGTTTGGGCGGACAGAGAGTTGAGCCGATCGCCGGTGACATCGAACTGTTTGTAGTGGCTGTAAGAAAGGGTCTCGACAATGATGGCGATGGCGAAGGCCACCACGATCATGATCGCCATGTTCGCCCCGTACCGCGTGGAGCGGCGGCTCATCCAGGTTCGGACCACGCTCCCCGACGTGTACAGGGCGAGCAGAACCGCCGCCAAACCCACAATCAGGAGGGTCAGAAAGAGGGGACCGAGCCGTCCTTCGATCGCGCCCCCGATAATGCCGATCAACAGGAGCAAGACGCCGGCGCCGCCGACGAGCAGTGGAATGCGTACCTTCGTCATGGCTCATCATCCCTTCCAGCGGTGCGAGGCCAATGCCTGAACGGTCAGGAAAAGGCAGAACACGCTAACGTTCAAATAGTAGATCAAGTCCCGCGTGGTGATGAGTCCCCGGGAGAAGTTGTTCACGTGCTCGATGAGCGATGCATGGGACAAAGCGGCACCCAGCTTGGGGCCCAGAATGGACGAAGCGAATCCCAGCACCCAGAAGAACAGCAGCACCCCGAAGGCCAGGATAAACGCGACCAGCTGGTTTTTCGTAACGGCCGACATCAACACCCCGACCGAGATGAACGTCATCCCCAAGAGAAAGATCCCCAGATATCCCGCCAGCACGGGCGCAAGCTCCAGCGTCCCCAGAACAGCGATCAGAATAGGGTACAGGGCGGTCAAGGCGAGCATGACGAGGAAGACCACCACACAGGCCAGGTACTTGCCGAACAGGACTTCCGAGTCCCGGATGGGGTAGGTGTAGAGCAGCTCGAACGTCCCCTGCTTCTTCTCCTCCGCGAAAAGCCTCATGGTCAAGGCCGGGATGATGAACAGCAGGACGATGGTCATGTTCCCGATGAGGGGCGAGAACACCGAGTCCGTGGCGCTCAACTGGCCCGACAAACGGGGGTTCTGAACGGCCTGTACGCTGATGCGGCCGAAAAACGCCATGTTGCTGTAAAACAACCAACCCATCAGAATCAGAAAAATTGTAAGCACCGCGTAGGCGATGGGCGATTGGAAGTAGAGCCTCAGCTCCTTTTTGAAAATGGCCCAGACATTACGCATCGGGGATGCCTTCCTTTATCAACCGAATAGATTCGCGCCAACCGAACCATGGACCGACTCGGGCGTCAGCCCTCTTCCTCCGTCACGAGCTGGACGAAGATGTCCTCCAGCGTCATGGAGACGGGCCGGAGGGTCAATAGCCCCCACCCGCTCCCGCAGACCGCCGCCGCCAGTTCCCGCCGGATGTCCGCGTCGGGGCTGGATTCAACGTCAAAGACCGTTGAATCCGCGCCGGCGCCCGCATGGTCGCGGGCCGCTACGGAAACCACCGCCGGGACCGCTTCCAGCTTCCGCTTCACCTCCGCGGCCGGACCCGCGACCTCGATCTCCACGGTGGATTTCTTCTCCAGCTGCCGCGTGAGGTTCTCGGGCGTGTCCTGGGTGATGATCCGGCCCTTGTTGATGATGACCACCCGGGAGCAGGTCATGCTGACCTCGGGCAGGATGTGCGTGCAGAGGATGATCGTCCGGTTACCGGCGAGGTCGCGGATGAGGTCCCGCATCTCGATGATCTGCCTCGGGTCCAGGCCGGTCGTGGGCTCGTCCAGTATGAGCACCTCCGGGTCGTTGAGCAGGGCCTGCGCCAGACCCACCCGCTGCCGGTAACCTTTGGACAGGTTGCCGGTGATGCGGTCCGCCACCTCCTTGATGCCGCAAAGCGGCATGATCTTATCGATCTGGTCCTTCTTTTTCTTCCTGGGAATCCCCTTCAGGTCGCCCACGAAGTTCAGGTAGTCCCGGACGGTCAGATCAAGGTAAATCGGGACGTTCTCCGGAAGGTAGCCAAGGCGGCGGCGAACCTCCAGGGGCGACTCGAATACGTCGAAACCGCTCACGGCCGCCGTGCCGGCGGTGGCCGGCATGTAACAGGTCAGGATGCGCATGGTGGTGCTCTTGCCGGCGCCGTTCGGACCCAAAAATCCCACGATCTCTCCGGGCTCCACCCCAAAGCTGACGTCCTGAATGCCCGGCACGTGCCCGTAGAACTTCGTCAGATTCTGAACGTCAATCATGCGTCGGCATCCTCCGCTTTCAGTTTGCTTCTACAGGGGCTCGTCTCAACCGAATCAAAAACCGTGGCTGTGGCCATGGCCGCCATGGCTGTGGCCCGCGGCTTCTTCCTCTTCCTCTTCGGGCCTCTCGGTGATCAGGAGCTCGGTCGTGAGGAGGACCCCCGCCAGGCTGGCCGCGTTCTGGAGCGCGGAGCGCGTCACCTTGACGGGATCGATCACCCCCGCCTTGGCCAGATCCTCCTGCACCCCGGAGGCCGCGTTGAACCCAACGGCGCCCCGGGCGGCCTCGACGTCATGAAGGATAACGGCGCCGTCGTAACCGCCGTTGTCCGCGATGATCCGGACCGGCTCTCCCAGGACTTTCTTGACCACCTGAACGCCGAGCCCCTGATCTCCGGGGAGGTCGAGTTCGGCCAGCGCCTTGGCCGCCCGCACCAGGGCCACCCCGCCGCCCGTAATAATCCCCTCCTCCACCGCGGCCCGGGTCGCGTTGAGCGCGTCCTCTACGCGGCTCTTCCTCTCTTTCAACTCGGGCTCGGTGGCCGCGCCCACAAGGATTTTGGCGACGCCCCCGGTCAGCTTGGCCAGCCGCTCCTGAAGCTTCTCCCGGTCGTAGTCCGAGGTGGTCTCCTCGATCTGCGCGCGGATCTGGGCGATGCGCCCTTTCACGTCCTTCGCGCTCCCGGCCCCCTCGACGATGAGGGTGTCTTCCTTGTCGATCCGGATGCGCTTGGCCCGGCCCATGTCTTCCAGCGGAACCGCTTCCAGCTTGATGCCGAGGTCCTCGGAGATCAGCCGCCCGCCGGTGAGGACCGCGATGTCCTCGAGCATCGCTTTGCGCCGGTCGCCGTAGCCGGGGGCCTTGACGGCGGTGCAATTCAGCGTGCCGCGCATCTTGTTCACCACCAGGGTGGCCAGGGCCTCGCCCTCTACGTCCTCGGCGATGATCAGGAGCGGGGCCCCCGTGGCGGACACCCGGTCCAGGACGGGCAGCAGGTCGCTCACGTTGGAGATCTTCTTTTCGTTGATCAGCAGGTAGGCGTCTTCCAGCTCGCACACCAGATTCTCGCCGTCGGTCACAAAATGGGGGGAGAGATAACCGCGGTCGAACTGCATCCCTTCAACCACCTCCAGGGACGTCTCGATGCCTTTGCCCTCTTCCGTCGTGATGACCCCGTCTCGGCCGACCTGCTCCATGGCCTCGGTGATGATCTCCCCTATCGTCTCATCTCCATTGGCAGAAACCGTGGCCACTTCGCGGATTTTCTCGGAATCCGAAACCTTTCGGCTTTGTTTCCGCAGGTTGGACACAATAACTTCTACGGCGGCGTCGATGCCCCGCTTCAGGTCGATGGGGTTCGCCCGGGCGGCCACGAACTTAACCCCTTCGCGGTAAATGGCTTCGGCCAGGACCGTCGCGGTGGTGGTTCCGTCTCCGGCGTCGTCGGCCGTTTTCTTGGCCACCTCTTTGACCATCTGGGCGCCCATGTTCTGGAAGGGGTCGGGTAGCTCGATCTCTGTGGCCACCGTGACGCCGTCTTTGGTGACGACGGGGGAGCCCCACTTCTTGCCCAACACCACCGTCCGCCCGGCCGGACCCAGCGTCGTCTTGACCGCACGGGTCAACTGGCCGACGCCCGACAGGATCTCCCGCCGGGCCTGATCTTCGTAAGCAAGGTCTTTGACAACCATTGTGCGTCTCTCCTTGGGGGAAATTTCTTTTCCGCGCTGAAATCAATCGACCGGCGGCGGCGCCTCCGGCGTCCCTCCGATGAAAGCGAAACCTCAGTCCAACGGCGCGTCCGTCAGGCTGGGCGCCGGGCGAAACCGCTCGAGCGTCATGATCACCTTGCCCTCCCTGAAAATCGTCACCGTACCCGTTGACGCCGAGATGGTCAACGCCAGGGCCTGGGTGACGGCCGTGATGGCCGCCGCCGCCGCGTGGCGGGCGCCGAGGCCGGGAGGGAGCGCATCGCCGTCATAGGCGGCGTTCAAATGGCGGCCGGCGGCCACCAGGACGCCGTCCTTGCGGATAACCAGCGCCCCGTCCAGGGAGGAAAACCCCTTGACCGTCTCGCGGAGCTTGGGGTCCATGATGTTCCGTTTCGACTCCGGGTGGCCCTGGAAGGGGTTGATGATCATCTGCCGGGAGTACCGGAGCACTTCCTGGATATCGCCGATCACGAAGATGGTCCCGATGGGATAACCCTCCCGGCCTTCGTTCGCCATCTCCAGGGCCATGGTCAGGGTGGCCTCGAACACCTTGGAATCGATCTCCTGCGTGCCGACCAACTGGCCGTGCATGTTCATCGTTTCAAACTCTTCGCCCACGTCCAGCAGAACCAGCGTGTCCGCAATCGCCCGGTCGACGCGTCCCACAAGGCACAGGATGCGGTCGCCCACGCCGAGAACGCCTTCGGTCAGGCCAATGACGACGGCCAGCTTCACCTGGTCCATCCGGCTGAGATTGACGTCCGGCACTCGGATGACATTTCTCGCGAACCCCCGGCAGGCCTCCTCTTCCTCGTCGTTCTTCACGACCAGGATTGGCGTGGTCTCGTTCGGGAAGACCTGGAGGAACTCGGGGTTGGTCGTCAGGTTCTGGGCGTAAACAAAGACGGCGCCGATATCGAGCTGCTTGGCCAGACGGCTCGCCGCGTCGAACAGCGGCTTCGTGGGTTCTTTGCGCGGGGATGGGGGCGCAACTTTGTCCGCCCGGCGCAACTTTCCCGACGGGGGCGCCGCGGCTTTGCGGGCGCCCTTTCCGCTTCGCGCAATCTTCTCGCCCGATTTTTTGCTCTCAGACGAATTCTTCGTCAACGCTTTTTCCTTTGGCATTTTCTTTGGATCCGCGCCCGCGCGCTCAATCCTCCGGCCGGATTGCGGAAAACCGGGAAAGGACCGTCATGAGGTCTTGCCGCCCCCGAGCCTCTTCCGCCGCCAGGGTCTCGAAGCGGAGCCGGATCGGGCGCCACCCCTCTACGCCCGCCAGCGAGGCGGCCCGCACGTATCGAATCTCGAGGTCCTTCTTGGACTCCATGGCCTTCACGAGCGCGGAACGAATGTCATCCACCCGCTTTCGTTGGGGGTGTTCCGTTTCCGGACGCTCCGGCGGCGGCGCGCCCAATGCCTCGAACACTTCCGCAAGGGTCTCGATGTGAACCTCGTCCCGGTCGGCAAGGGTCCTCACCCGCCGCGCGTGCGCCTGCCTCCAACCCGGCTCCCGCGACGCCGCCAAGGCCGATAACCGCTGGGAGAGGATCTTCTCCTTTAGATACGCCGCTTTGAGCTCGAAGCGAATCTCCGGCTCGTCAACCGGCTCCGGCGCGAGGCGGGCGACGGTCTCGTCTTGGGGTTCCCGAACGGTCGAATCCATCAACCTGATTCCCTCATCCCTTGGGGACGCTCGCGTACAGTTTGCTCTTGTTGCGATGGAGGTAAAACAGGTGGTCCTCATCGCCCTTGGTCTTGGCCAGGGCCGCGCTGAGGTCCCCCATTGCGGAGATCGCCTGGCCGTTGACTTCCAGGATGATGTCTCCGGGCCGTATCCCTCCGCGGGCCGCCGGGCTGTCGGGATCGACGCCGGCCACCAAGAGGCCCTGGCCGGCGGGCAGGCCCAGCGCCTTCGCCCGGTCGGGCGGGACAGGCCGGATCTCCACCCCCAGCTTTTGGGAGCTTACGCCTGTTGTGGACGCCGCCCGCTCCTCGGAGAGCTCCCCCACTTTAACCGCGAGCGTCACCTCGCGTCCGTCGCGCAGGACCCTCATCTCCACGGATTTTCCCACGGACGTATTCCCCACCCTCCGGACCAGGTCGCCCGTCGTCCGGATGCGCTTCCCGTCAAACTCGATGATCACGTCGCCGCGCTTGATCCCCGCTCTGGAGGCCGGAGAATCCTGGTTCACATTGGAAACCAACGCCCCTTCGGCCTTCGCGACGCCGAAGCGTTTGGCGAGTTTGGGATTCAGGTTCTGAATGCGAACCCCGAGAAATCCCCGGACGATGGAGCCGGTTTCACGGAGTTGATCTATAAGCGTCTTGGCCATGTTGGCGGGGATGGCGAATCCGATGCCCGCCCCCCGCGCGCTGATGGCCGTGTTGATTCCCACGACCACGCCCCGCGTGTTGAAGAGGGGGCCGCCGGAGTTTCCTTGGTTGATGGAGGCGTCGGTTTGAATGAAGTCGTCGTAGGGCCCCTGTCCGATGACGCGTCCCTTGGCGCTGACAATGCCGGCCGTGACCGTATGGGACAAGCCGAACGGGTTTCCGATCGCCACCACCCAATCCCCCACGCGAAGGGCGTCGGAATCGCCGAACTTCGTGAACGGAAGCGCCTTTTTGGGCTCAATCTTGAGGAGGGCCAGGTCGGTCTTCGGGTCGCGACCGATGAGCTTGGCAGTGAACTCCTCGCCGCTATGAAGCTTGACCTTGATTGCGGTGGCGTTCCTGACCACGTGATTGTTCGTGACAAGGTATCCGTCCGGGCTGATGATGAAACCGGAGCCGATGGCCCGGTTGCGGAACTCGCGGGGCGGTTGATCGCCGAAGAACCGGCGGAAGAATTCTTCGAACGGGTCATTCCTCCGGCCGAAGGGACTCCGCATCCCAAAGGGCGCGCTCTTCCGGACGATGGTGACCTGAATGTTCACAACGGTGGGCTTGAGGCGTTCGACCAGATCCGCGAAACTCCCAGGCCGCCGTTCCGCCCCGGCCGCGCCGCCGGCCAGCAGGAAAGCCGCCAGGGTCACCGCCACGAAACACCCGCGTTTAACTTTCATTCTCTTCATTTCATGTCCATCCAACTCGGGACCGGGCATCCAGACCCGCGGGACGCGTTTCGCTCTGTGATGAAACTCTCCCCCGGGGAATATATTTCCCGCCGGCAATTGATCACGCCGGATAGGCGAAATTCTTGTTTTTTTAATTGGGAGCGAAAAAACCCGCCTTTCGGCGCCCCAATCCGAAAGCGCGGTAAAATCCTCGATTCCCTATTATCTCAAACTGTTGGAAAGAAATATAATCGATTTGACCCAACGGGTCAAGACTATCTGGCACTCTCGGTGCAAGAGTGCCAAGACCTTTCCGACGGCAATCCAATTGATGTTCCGGAGTTATTACCGAAAGTTGTGGATTGAGGCCATGAAAAAGGCGGCGTAACCTTCCGTGTCGGAGGACAACCCACACGTTCCTGGTTGGAGCCAGGAGGAAGGAGACGCCACCCATGTTCAAGATAATGGAAACCACGGCGG
>PVBE012874003.1_pt1 | contig 10606 bp, 9 predicted proteins | sample 1631181 | NCBI WGS metagenome assembly PVBE01 (sample SAMN08397723, study PRJNA350692) | Marine metagenome, whole genome shotgun sequencing project. | isolation source: water | place: Pacific Ocean | collected 2012-04 | reverse complement strand
CGGCCATCAACTCACCTTTAACAGCGCTATTGGACAAGGTCTGTCTTCCGCACTTGGTACTGGCGGCGAACTCGACGTCGCAGGCCCTGCTGATGGTCACTTCATTCTCGGGATCTCCGAGCAACGCGACCCGATCATGACTGCCTTCGGACAGGTTGAGATCGACTTCAGGCATCCTTCGTTCGCTGTATTAGTGGACGGCCTCGATCCAAGTCACCCCTTCTTCCTTACAGGCATCCTGCCTTCAGCAGGTGTCACGAACTTTGTCTTGACGCCGTTCTCAACACTGGCAACGATTGGCGACAATTTGCACTTCCAGAGCCTCGTTCTGGACCCGACAGTTGTTGGCGGCTACGCACTTTCAAACGCGATCGGGTTGACTGCGACGCCCCAGGCCCCGATCGTTCACCAAACATCACCTCGAATGACAGGGTTGGCTTCGCCCGTTACAGTAGTGGGCACCAACCTCGGCGGTAACGCTACTGGTGGCCTCGCACCGACGGTAACGATTTCCGGTCAGGCGACGCAGTTGATTTCCCACAGCGGCGACATTGTCACCATGCAGATCAACCCCGGGACAATCTCCGGGTATGCAGAAGTAACGACGCCTGCAGGCCAGGCCTTCGCACCCGCCGACGCATTCGATGGTTATGTCGTCGTTCCCGGCGCATCAGGCACCGAGGCTTCCCACAAGGGACTGGTTCTCTCCCAGCACACAACCATTGTGGGAGACATTGGTTCCGGACCTGAAATCGACACCTATATTCTCCACATGGAGGTGGGCGAAGAGGCCTTCATCGAGGTGTTCCCATTCGACTTGTCCACGTACCAAATTGTGGATTTCAGCGCAGCAACTGCTGGGGTGGCCTGCGATCCTGCGCTCGCATTGGAAATGCCCGCCTACTCCACGGCTGCGGTGGCCCTCGACGACAATAGTGGTCCAGGAATGACTGCGGCCATTGGCCTTGGCGTGGGACCGCGCTTTGTCGCGCCCTTCACAGGGGACTACAAGATCCATGTCGGAGCAGCGTACTCGTTCTCTACAGGTGGTTACCTGCTTAACCTGCAATCACGTGCGCCTCTGGTACCGATGACTCCCAGGCTATATGTGGTCCAACCGAACACTGCCGGTCCAGGCAGCATCCTCGAACTCATTGCCTCAGGCATTAACCACAGCAACCCATCAATGGCACAAGCCGTCTTTGCGGCCGGGGCTGGCACTATCAGTGCCCCATTGACGACAAATGCTGCCGGCAACCTTGAGGTTGTGGTGCCGCCTACTGCAACAACAGGACAGATCAATCTTATCAACCAGTTTGGTACTGCCGCGAATCCCAGCGGAGACGACGCCCTGTCAAACGTGTGTATTCCGGGAAGCGTCATTCCGGCACTTGTCAATCTCATGCCGCAGACTATCGGGTCAGGCACGAGCGTTATGGGCACAATCCAAAACACAATGACGCCTCACCACTTCACGGTGAGTTTGAATGCAGGTGAGAATCTCCGTGTGCACTGCCACCCCTATGACTTCAACCTGAATCGCGTTCTCCCAGGTGCCATGTTCTCACCGACGATACTCGATCCGGAGATTGTCATTGCGAATGCAGCCGGCACAACCTACTTCACATCGGATGCTCATTCCGGCGCTGCCCTCGCGGCATCATTCGGTGGACAGATACGACCACCGTGGGTTGCACCACAAAGTGGAAACTACAGCATCCTGGTCAGGCCCTGGTTCTTCCTCTATGGCGGGACCTACCTCTTGACTGTGACCATCGATTGACCGTAGGCTCCCTACATGGAGCCAAGCCAGCCAGCCACGATCATTCTGGGCATCGACCCAGGCACTGCCGTCTGCGGCTGGGGGATTGTCGCAGTGGCGGGCAACAGGGTTCGCTCTGTCGCACACGGCTGTTGGCGGACGTCAACGAATGACAGTCGCGCTTCCCGGCTGGCACAGCTGGTCGACGGGTTTGAAGCAGTCAGAGAGCAATACAAGCCCACCCATGTAGCCATTGAGGAGGCTTTCGGCGGTCGAAACATCCAATCAGCGCTGCGATTGGGTGAAGCACGCGGCGCCTTGTTGGTTGCGGCCTCGAGAGCTCAACTTCCTATCGAAGAGTACTCCCCCGCCACCGTCAAGAAGTGTGTCGTCGGCAATGGGCGCGCCGACAAGGAACAGGTGCAGTTCATGATTCAGCGTCTCCTGGCACTCGACGCACCGCCTACCCCACTGGACGCCTCCGACGCACTCGCGATTGCTTTCACACTTGCCATGCGGCTCCCCTCAAGTTCTTCCCGCTAAGTGCCGACAAGGTAGCTGTGACCTTCAGCTTGCTTTAGGTCGCAGATTCCTTCTTCTCCTGAAGAGGTCCATGTGCGTGGGCCTCTTCTTTTTATAGCCTCGACCATGGAGGGATTGGAACCGTTGGACCGCTGCTCCACTCGCTCAATGAGGGAGTCTACTCTCGATTAATGATCAGTGTGACTGGTCCGTCATTTGTGAGGCTGACTTGCATGGAGGCACCAAAAGCACCTGTTTCGACCGCGTTGTGGAGGGCACAGAGCCGATCAACAAAGTCATTGAAGAGCGGCTCAGCGAGATCAGGGTGGGCGGCAGCGACAAAACTGGGTCGTCGACCCTTCTGCGCATCGCCGTAAAGTGTGAATTGCGAGATCGCCAAAATCCCACCAGCGACATCACTTACGGATAGATTCATCTTTGAATCTGCATCCTTGAAGACTCGAAGTCCCACGACTTTCTGCGCCATCCACTCAAGAGTCTCAGCAGTATCGGTCGGAGCGATGCCAACCAAGAGCACCAGACCCTGATCGATGGCACCAATTACCGCACCGGCTACCGACACCTGGGCTGCGCTGACTCGCTGGACAACAACCCTCAACGCTCTTTTCTTTTCTCCGGCCTCTGCCGCGGTGTGGCTCCCTGCAGTTCCTTGATCCAACGATTGACGCGGAGTTTTTCAGGGCCGCCGAGAGCGAGGTAGGTCTGAAAGCACTGGACCGCGGCTTCGGCGTCATGACGGTAATCTGCGTGGAGAAGAGCCATGTTGAAATGGACTTCCGGGTCATTCGGACGCAGGTGCTTCGCTTGTCCCAGCAAGCCTTGAGCCTCTTCTATCTCACCAGTACGCATCGCAGCGACAGCCAGATTGAAGACGACATCGAAATCAGCGGGCGACCGCTTCAGGGCTGCTGTCAGCCAGTCATAGGCCTCAGCCGATTCATTAAGCCGCGTCAGGAGAATCGTGCCGAGGTTGTAGCTCGCCTCGAAGTCGTTGCTGTTGCGGGTGGCCAGCCTGCGATAAATGGTGACTGCAAGACGGTCTCGTCCTCGTTTCGCCAGAGCTCTTGCGTAACCGGACAGGGCCAATGCCGGTGCGTAAACTCCTTCAGCTGCCAACTTCCATGCCTTGAGAGCTTCATCACGCTCTTGAAGCACATCCAATGACTCCGCCCGATTCATGTGAGCCACAGAGCACGCTGAATCGAGCTTAATGGCGCGGTCAGTTCGGTTGAGCCTTTTTTGATCTGAAGCCGTGGGCAGGCGTGCCGCCAGCGCCAGGCAAAGTGCTGCCAACCGTTTGTCCTCATGGCTCGCGGCCAATTTAAGAAACTCAGCTTCGAGCCTCGCCGAAGGCTCCGGGTCGTTCGACAACTCTACTTCGAGCAGCATGATCTCGGAGATCTGCAAGGACTCGGATTGAGGCATCGCAACTCTTAGCTGCCTTGCCTCTTCGCGGGCAGCAGCGAGGCGACCGGCACGGGCGATGTCGCGGATATGATCAATAGCGAGATTGGATTGCTGCGGACCACTGCGGGGCTTGCGCTTCCTGGAGGTTGTCGCCGAACAGGCGATCATGGCAAGCAGGGACGCGGCGATCGCAAAGCGACCGAGCCGCTCAACGATAGTATATGGCCGAGTCTTTGATCTGGAGAATCTCAGTGCGCTTAACAGCATGGTTTTCGGTCTTCTCTCCCTTCGCACTGCCGACGATAATGTGCGAACAACTGCCCCTTGCGGTGATTCGCAGGAACGGTCGTGTTCCGACATCAGCGATCCGAACGCGCAATGAACGGTCGGCCTTCAGACGCAACTCTCGGAAGAAAGCCGTTGCTCCGCCAGTTGCCACCCGTTCATGAACACCGCCCCGAGCCAGGTCAGAGGTGACTTGATCGCCGACGACACTTAACTCGAATTGGTAGTTCTTCGAGACGACTATATCGATTTCGTCTGCGATGATCACGCTGGGTTCATTGATCCACTTCTCGATGCTCCGAACGGCCTCTGGAGTGTCCTCTTGAGTGAGAGCTATCTTGGAAGGAACCTGATCAGCCCCTCGCGGTTGTCGCGGTGCTGACTCGCACGACGTCATGAGAGCCATTGAGAACAGAATCAACACCAGATACATGAATCGATGGACAGAAGACATAGAGAATCTCCATTAAACAGGCTTGTGCTGCCCTCTCTATCGACAATTCCTGAGCCGATCTTTGGGAAAAAACCCAAAACTCCTGAATGCTGATCGCCTCACCCTGTCTCCGACTGTCCTATGTCCTAACGCAGACCGGCGCGGGAGCGAATTCGGTCGAGTACGCCGTTTGCGATGGTGCGCGCCCTGTCGCGACCGGACGCCAGGACTTCGTCGATGGCGTCGAGGTTTTTCATGAGGTCATCATACTTCTCTCGATGCGGCGCCATGATCGACTCGTACAACTCGAACAACTCCTGTTTGGCGTGACCATAACCCAGCCCGCCTTCGCGATAGCGGGCAGCGAGATCTTCCGTCTGAGCCTTGGTTGCGAACAGGCGAAAGAGCTGAAAAACGTTACACGTCTCGGGGTCTTTGGGCTCCTCCAGACTGTGCGTGCCGGTGACGATCTTCATGATTCGCTTGCGGAGTTTTTTCGGAGATAGAAAAATCTCAATGGAGTTGTCATAGCTCTTGCTCATCTTGCGCCCATCGAGGCCCGGCACCGTGGCAACATCCTCACGGATAAATGGTTCCGGTACGACCAGCGTGTCCTCTCCCCACGTGTGATTGATGCGCTGCGCCATGTCACGGCACATCTCAATGTGCTGTTTTTGATCTTTCCCGACGGGAACTTGCTCGGTGTCATAAAGCAGGATGTCGGCTGCCATGAGGACGGGGTATCCGAACACTCCGTGATTCAGTTCATCGGCTTTGCCCCTGGCGAGGGCGTCCTTGTACGCGTGAGCTCGATTTAGCAGCCCCATGCTCGTGAAGCAGGAGAGGATCCAGGCCAACTCACAGACTTCAGGGATAGCCGATTGCCTAAAGAGGATGTGATTCTGGGTGTCCAGCCCCAGGGCCATCCAGGTGGCGGCAACGTTATAGGTGTTCTCTCGGAGGCGCGCTCCATCGGTCTCGGATGTCAATGCATGATAGTCAGCAATGAAGTAAAGGCAGCTATGATCCTGTGTTAAGTCAATGGCCGGTCGATACATCCCTAAGAGATTCCCCACGTGCGGCGCGCCGGTGGGCTTGATCCCGGTGAGAGCTACTGGCTTTCTCAAGTCTGTCATGGTCGTTCGTCTTCTCTGCCTATTGGTTGTGTTCGGAACGGAGTTCTTTCAGCGCCGGACTGATCATCTTACGAATCCACCGTCCGACAAGGTCGGCCTCGAGATTCACACTGTCCCCGACCTTTCGGCACCCGAGGGTTGTGACCTCAAGAGTGTGCGGAATCAGGGCGACACTAACCTGACAGGTTCCGGCATCAACATCCATCAACGTCAAACTGATGCCATCGATGGACAGGGAGCCCTTGAGAAGGGTATTTTCGTGAACCGCTGCCGGCAGCTTGAAAGTCATGATCGTCTGATCAGGGGCCACATCGATCTGGGTAACCTGCCCTACCCCGTCCACATGACCGCTTACCATGTGTCCGCCGAGGCGATCACCCAACGCGAGAGCCCTTTCGACGTTGACCTGACACCCTGTGCTCAATTCACCGAGTGTTGTGAGGGAGAGAGTCTCGCTCCCTGCATGAAAGGTGGCCACAGCTCCTGTGGCCGCCTCAACGGTCAGGCAAACGCCATCGACCGCGATACTCTCGCCTGTAATCGGTGGGCCATCGAGTGCTGAGAGGTCCAGAGAGAGCTTGCAACCATCGTCAATCGGCTCAACGGCCACGATAGTCACCGTCGATTCGATGATGCCTGTAAACATGGATGAAAACTCCCTTGAAGCACAGCGCGTCCTTGCGACTGCAGATTCTATGTGGAAAGGTCTGTGGTGATTCAAGTCAAAGACGCGAGGCAGTCCGTTGCGGTTCGATATCCTGACACTTTTCCCCGAGATGTTTAGCGAGGTTCTGAGCACTTCCATGATGCGCATTGCCCAGGAGAAGGGACTGGTGGAGTTCCACCTGCACAATTTCCGGGACTTTGCCGTGGGGAAACACCGAAAGGTGGATGATAGACCATTCGGAGGGGGGCCGGGAATGGTATTGCGCCCTGAGCCTATCACAGACTGCCTGGAAGCGCTTCTGGGGGAGAATCGGACCACGTGGCCGCCAATTGTGTTCCTCACGCCGCAGGGTAAGAGCTATAACCAGCGCCAAGCCAATGACTTCAGCCAATATGAACGTGTCGTTGTGGTCTGTGGACACTATGAGGGGTTTGACGAACGTCTGATCGATGATTTGGCCACGCACGAGGTGTCTGTGGGCGATTATGTCCTGACAGGAGGTGAGCTTCCTGCGTTGGTTCTCATGGATTCGGTGGTTAGACTCCTGCCCGGCGTTCTCGGGGATGCCGACTCAATACGATTCGAGTCGTTTGCCGAACCAATCCTTGACCATCCGCATTACACGCGGCCGGTGGAGTTTCGGGGGCGAGTCGTACCGGATGTGCTCCGATCAGGAGACCATGCTGCCATTGAGAAATGGCGCCGAGAGGCGTCGCTGGATCGAACAAAAGAACGGCGTCCTGACCTTTTGGATGAAGGTGGCGCAGTCTGAGCGGAATTGGAGGATGCAGCCGACCAAGGCTGTCTGCAGCTATGAACAAATTCGAAGATATTGAGCAGGGCTGGATGAAAGCCGATGACGACGTGCCGAAGTTTGAGACCGGCGATCAGGTCAACGTTTCGGTCCGCATTAAAGAAGGCGAGAAAGAACGGATTCAGGTCTTCTCCGGTGATGTCATCGCGCGTCGTGGCTCCGGGCCGGCGGCTGCCTTTACGGTGCGTCGGATTGTCCAGGGCGAAGGGGTCGAGAGGACATTCCCTCTGCACTCACCCAAGATTGCAGGAGTGGAAGTTGTGGCACGTGGCGATATCCGCCGCTCAAAACTCTTCTACTTGCGAGATCGTGTCGGTAAGCGTGCCCGCATCAAGCGTAAGATTGACTAAGGTCGATAGCGATACGCGGAACGCTGCAGTTAACCATTCTGAGTCGCGTGAAACTTGTGATTCAGTCGAACAGAAGAAAAGAATGTGGGTCCTCCCGAGACGCTGAGGGGGCCCATTCCCATTTTGACCACAGGGTCAGGCCGTAGGAGTCCATTCGGTGACAACCAACCTCAATAGCCGTTTCGTCATCATCGCCATTGTTCTGGGGCTTGCCATCACGGCACTAGTGACTGGCTGGCCGCCAAGTCTCGGTATCGACCTTCGGGGCGGTACGATCCTCACTTATGAGGTGGAGCGTCTTGCAGACAATCCCGATAGCACAGACGCAGCCCCTACTGAAGCGATTCGCGACATAGAGTTGGAAGATACCGTCCGCGTTATCTCGGAGCGCATCAACTCAGAAGGCGTGAAGGACATTCAGGTTCGGGTGGAAGGTACGAAGTACATCCGCATCGAGCTTCCGGACATGTCAAGTGCTCAGGCCAAACAGGTCAAGCAGCGCATGACTCAGGTCGGCCGACTCCAGATGTTGATCGTGGCCCAAGCAAACGACAAGGGGAGCGACGGGAAGGTCTTCGCGGACAGCTTCAACGCCGACCGTAAACGGATGCTCGAAGAGCATTTTGAGGATCGCAACAAACCTCTGTTTGCGTCAGGGCAGAGCTTCCGATGGTTCCCCACGAAGCCAGAAATTGCTGACAACGAAACACAAGAGTCCTATAAGGCACGCCTTGATGACTACAATGATGCTCGCAAGAACAAACCATGGGAGGTTCAGGGCGAATGGTACTACTTTGATCCGGAATTCTGGGGCGACGAGGCTGAGGGCCTCCGAGGCTTTACCGGGAATGACATCTACGACCCGATCCGTTCGTCGGACGACCACGGCGGTCGCGCTGTCAGTTTCAGTGTGCGCGAGTATGCGCAGACTGACTTCGCTGCCTATACAGACAAGCACGGAGGACGTCGACTTGCCCTGGTACTGAACGGCGAGCAATGGTCAGCTCCAACGATCCAAGACGTTTTAAGTGACGGAGTACGCATCACAGGCGGAGCCGGTGGATTCACCAGCGACGAGCAGGAATGGCTGATCAACTGTCTCCAGGCCGGTTCGCTGAAGCTCACACCGAAACTCCTGTCGACTGAAGAGATCGGCTCAACGCTGGGTCAGACATCCATCGAACGAGGCACGCTCGCATTCATTATTGGTGCAGTCCTTGTCCTCGTTTTCATGCTGGTCTACTACCGTACATCGGGGATGATCGCCTGCATCGCCTTGGCGTGTAACTTCGTCGCCATCATGGCAGTCTTGATAATCCTGGACGCCTCACTGACGCTTCCCGGAATGGCAGGATTAATCCTGACGATTGGTATGGCCGTCGACGCCAACATCCTGATTTTCGAGCGCATTCGCGAAGAGCTGAGCAAGGGCAAGACCCTGGGGCATGCAGCGAAGAATGGTTTCGATCGGGCCTTCGTCACGATTTTCGATGCCAACCTGACGACGTTCATTGTTGCGGCGTTCCTGGTTGCCTACGGCAAGGGCCCAATCAAGGGCTTCGGCTATACCCTCATGACCGGCATCGTCTGCACCATGTTCTCGGCGCTTTATGTGACCCGAACGCTGATGGGCAGCATGATCAAATCCGGTAAGATTGAGACGCTCAGCATGATGCGTGCTCTCACAAATAGCAACATCGCCTTCTCGGAGAAGGTGAAGTTCACAGGAATACTCTCGGCAGTGCTGATTGTCGTTGCCATCTGCCTGAGCTTTATGACAGGCGATGAGAAATATGGCCTCGACTTCAATGGCGGCACAACGGTTCGGATAACATTTGAAGAGGGTCAGAAGCGGGAGGACGTCCTCGCGGCGATCGCCAGCATCACGGCTGACGGAAAACCCAAATACCAGCATCCTGAAGCGACACTGCTCTCGCCGGTTGACGGCAAAGCATCTCAGGTTGATATCCGACTGGATTATGTGCCTGCCAAGGGCGATGAAGCTCAAGCCGGCAACGACGGCGAAAGCGAATTCGCGCAGATCGAGAGGCAACTGGAGGGTGCATTCAAAGGTAAACTCGTACCGGAGTCCCTTACAGATATCGAATACGATGCAAACAGGCACATCTGGTCTGCCAACCTCAACCTTTCGCAACCCTTTGCCGATTCCGCGAAAATCATCGAACTGGCAGGCCTCGCCGGTCTGCGGGGTGCTACGGCTACAGCAAACGGGAACACCTATGCAGTGACAGGCAGTTTGACGGAGGACCTTCTGACTCAGGTCGAACCTCAGTTCTTGACTGCGCTCTCCAATGTGGATGCCATCAAGGTTTCGAATCCCTTTCCAAAGGTCCGCTTCCTCGGACCAAACGTCGTGGCAGATCTGAAGGGTTCAGCAATCAAGTCCATGTTGATCTCGCTGTTCTTCATTCTTGCCTATATCTGGTTCCGATTTAAGGAATTCAAGTACGGGATCGCTGCGACCATTGCGCTGGTTCATGATGTGCTGATCGCGTGGGGCCTGGTCATCCTCTTCAACATGTTAGGCATCATCAATGTGCCCATTACACTAAACGTTGTCGCTGCTTTCCTGACGATCATCGGCTACTCGTTGAACGATACGATTGTTGTTTTTGACCGTATTCGAGAGAACCTTGGAAACGTCAAGGGTTCCTACCGCGAGGTGGTGGATCGAAGCATCAACCAGACACTGAGCCGAACGATCCTGACATCGATCACAACCTTCCTTGTGGTATCAGTCGTTCTATTCGCGAACCTGGGAATTGAAAGTCCGCTGGAAGGTCTGGCCTTCACGCTTCTGATCGGCATCGTCGTTGGTACGTATTCTTCCATCTTCGTCGCGTCGCCTGTTCTGGTGTTCTTCCACAATCGCGCCGTGGATAAGGCTGCTTCCACTGGAAAGAAAAGTCGCAAGGCCACAGCCACAGCCAACGCATAAATGACACCCAAGGCCCTCGGCATTTCGTTTCTGCTTTTAGCAGTCGGATTGCTGGGGCTTTTTTCATGGCACACCTTCGGGGCTCGCACCTCAAGAAAGCAACTTGACAGCCCCTTTCAAGGCGACTGGGAAGATGCTCCTGCCGAAGAAGAACTCCTCGAACCCAAGGGCAGCAGTCCGACGCACAGGCCGATTCCTGATCTGCGGCCTGAGGCACTCGCCAAGCGGCGTTTGACGAAACAGGAATGGG
>PVBE011821669.1_pt1 | contig 10606 bp, 16 predicted proteins | sample 1631181 | NCBI WGS metagenome assembly PVBE01 (sample SAMN08397723, study PRJNA350692) | Marine metagenome, whole genome shotgun sequencing project. | isolation source: water | place: Pacific Ocean | collected 2012-04 | reverse complement strand
GACCACGGCCTGTCAAAGACAACCTCGCACAAGGTGCAAGCCTGCCGCACAGTGGTGCCGTCCATAGCAGCGTGAGAGCATTTCGGTGAGCAGTAGGTGGCTTGGCGCGTTCGCACATCATTCTCGCAGCCGTCAAGCGCGCACTGTGGCAGCGGCGCAGCCCGTTTGTCCTCTCGGTGGCACCTGCGGGAGCAATACGTCCTCGCCTGCACAATTAGATGATCGCAACCCTGCCGTTTACACCGCTTGCTTTTCTTGCCGTAGACGGTGCGCATGGCGCGCTGCTCCTCCGAAATCAACGACATCGCATACGTCTTCACCCGGTGCCATCTCGCCACCTGTGCCACACTTCTGCACGGCTGGCAATTAACAGTGTAAAAGATCTCACCTGTCACCTTGTGCTTACGCTCAAGTCGGCTCGCATAGTCTGGCGTGAGTTGATCAATGACATCGACAAAGCTGGGGTTCTGCTGCCCCCACCGCTTGGCAGCCTTGCGCGCCACCCGCTTCTCTTGCGTCGTTAATGGCAACCCGAGCAGCTCCTTCATCGCGGCCCTCGCCATTCGCGTCTGCCACGCTCCACGCCGATGCGGTAAGCCACAGGCCAGACGACGACGGCCACGGCTATTGCAGCCACCACGACGCCGTGCCAGTAGCTGCTCAAAACTCCAGCCCGTGGTACTCGTCATCAACGGCAGCAGCCAGCTCTCTGAGGCTGATGTTGTGCATGCGCTCCATCCCTTTTTTTCCGATGCCGTGGTCTAGCTCGTGATGGCAAGGGCGACAGGCAGAGACGGTGTAACAGGCGTTCGCTTTTCTTCCCATGCCGCCGTTCGTAATGTGCGCCATTTCCGTTGGTGGTGATGCGCCGCAAAAGTCGCAGTTCCGCGCCTTCTGCCAGCGTACCCTCAACGCTCCACCGTACACTCGGTCGAACTCTGACGGCTTGCGTCGCTTGCGGCGTAGTTGCTTACCGCGCTGCAACGCGACGGCGAGCTTGCCTCTGGCAAACGGAAGTTTGCTCATCTCTGTTTTCTCCTGAGCTTGCGTTGAATGATGGTGAGCAGTTGAGGATGCCGTGCAACCAACTCATCGGCAAGCCACGGCGTAAAGTCGTTTGTGATCCCGACACCGTAGTGGTCGCGGTAGAAAGCCGTCCACGTCCTAACCGAGAACCTCGTGTCGCCTGCCTCAAGCGCGGCAAGGGCCTTGTTCGACAGCCACCGCCAGAACTCGACGCCTTGCTCTGAGTATCGGAAAGCCTCGAACCTCTCCCACTTCGCGTCTGCTTTGGTGTAGGCCGTGCCGACAGGTCCGCTTGGTGGCGGTGGCGCGTCTCTCCCATCGACGCTGGAGGGCTGCCCAAATAACGGCAACCCCCCAACGCCTTGGTTGATTCGATACTTCGACATCAGAACGGCAGGCCGTCGTCGGCCTCGAACAGCTCCTTCGCTGCTTGCTTCTTCGCAGCAACCGTCGAAGCTGGAGCGGCCTGCGTCGGCGCAGAGCTGCGCGCTCCGAGTAGCTCCACGGTGTGCGCCACGATGTCGGTGAAGTAGCGCGTCGTGCCATCCTTCTCGCTTTGCCAGTAGTCTATCCTACCTTGAATAGCGAGCTTGTCACCCTTGCCAGCGTAGTCTCTAATGATCTCCGCTGTCTTGCCGTAGGCTTTGACCGTATGCCACTGCGTCTGCTGCTCGCCTTTGACCTTGCGGTTGGTAGCTAGGGACAACCTAACCGTCGTTGTACCGTTGGTCGTCGTGGCGGCCTCTGGCTCTTTGCCGATATTGCCGATCAGTGTAACTGAGTTCATGCGTCACCTTTCTGTTGTTGTTTGAAATATGCGATAGCGGCGCGTAAGCCGTTTACGTCTTCCGCTTCGATTACCTCACGCGCCCTCTGCTTCGCCTTCTCGTCCTCTGAGGTGCGCGCCAACGCCATCACCTCGTCAATAAGCTCCTCAATCTCAGCTTCGACGCGCTCGACCTTCTCCATCTCCTGTCGCGATGGCTTCTGGTTGTTACCTGTAAAGTTGGCGTTGCCACAAGCTCTGCCGATTGCAGATGTCTCGCAGTTCTCGACAAACGACGTTTTGTTCACAGGGCCAGCCTCACGCTCATACGCCAGTCCCGTCGCCATCGGCTCTGTCGCCTCATGGTCGCGGTACAGCTCCGCTCTCACCACGCAGACCGCTGGCGTAGCCTCAAAGTCCATGTGGACTATCGTGGTCACGATCCTCCCCTCGGGGTACTGCGCGAGGAACAGCGGTATGCGATCCTTGACCTCTGTGTAATTCGCCATATTGAATCGTCCCATGCTACCACCTCCCTGCCTTCCAGTCGTCTTCGGTGTCCCACTCGGTGCCCTCTAGGTAGGAAGGCGGCCCCATCTCGGCGAGGAACTGCATTGCCTCGTCTTGGATGGGGTTGATCGCTGCCTCTGCCTTGCGCAGCTCCTCCAAGAACGCAGGCGGTTCGATGCCTAGCTCTCTAACCTTCGCTGCTGCTTGGTGGTAGAGGTCTGAGTGTTCGACTGGGACGGCGGCGTCAACTATGCCGTGCCGCCTGACGGACATGCTGCCGCCCTCGTGCTCAACTTCCTCCAGCCAAATTTCGTTGCGCGGGTTCTCCGCGCGTGGATTGTACACTGGTATCATTTCCCCCTGTGCTCCTACTGCTGCGCCGCGCTGTACATCTCTAGCGCGTTTCTCAGGAGCTGTGACGTGCTGACGATGCCTGTCTTCTGTTTCAGCTCCGCGAGTTGCTCCTGCGGCAAGCGGACACAGACCACTGGCTTGACTGCCGTGTGGTTTGCAGGCGTTGGTGCTGGTGCTGTCATCTCTCTACCTCGTTAGTGAGTGAAAAAAAACTTCCAACTGTATACCCTAGCGGTGACCGTATACCACCGCAAGTCAGTCCACCTCCTCCTCTACTCGCTGCAACAGTGTGATCTCCTCTGGCGACTTGCCGGGCGCGACTAGCCTTTGCTCGTCGCCTGCTGTGGCGCGGTACTTATCCATCCACTCCGGTAGCCGCCGCTGACGAGCCTTGCCCCACTTATACCTGTCGGTCGCATCGTCAGTCACCTCAGCTTTAGTCCAACCCAACGGCACCCACCACCCCTCTGGCATCACCCAGAGGTGATATTGGTTTGACGTATCGACCACTCGACTAGCCGCTGGGTATAGTTCGATGGCTTCGCGGCTTTCCGATGTCAGCTCGTTTTTGATTCGCCACAGCTCGCGCCAATCGTGCCTCGCCTCTTTCTTCAGTCGCTTAATCGACAGGTAGGTGATGCCGTTGGGCAGCTCCATCGTTTGGACGCTGTAGTGGTTATTGACGTAGCACGGTGTGCGCATCCGAGCCGACAGCTCCTCGTCTAACTTGAACGGCGTCCAGCCGCCTTGCTTGATGAGGGTTGCCCTCTGCTTCGGCTTCTTGCGCAACGCTGCGCGCCTCCGATTGCGGCGGCTCATCGTTCCTCCTCTGTTGGGGGAGTGAAGTACGAGTTGCCACACCAGTCGCGGCAATCCCAACTGTCTAGCAACACACCGTCCTTAATGCAGGTAAGGTGGTTGCTCGTGCGGATGATGTATGTGCCCTGCTCTGCGTAGTTGGTGAGCCGAAGCTTGCGACCGCGCCCATTCTTCATAGGGCTGTTCTTGGTCCACCCAAGCGACTTGAGGTACTTCTCCCAGAGCTTCGGGTTGTTCGGCATATTGCCTTCGCTCATCGCCAGAGCAAAGATCTCGTCATAGACCACCTTGTAGTCCATGCCAGTGCCATGGGCAATCGCTCGCATGACACAGTCGTTGATCCTGTCCTTCTTCAAATCGCAACGCCAATACTTTTCCCTGCCGCCAAATGACTTCTGAAACTCAACCATCAATCCACCTCCGTGATGGCGAGGCGTTGCAGTGCGTCCTCTTCCCAAGCTGCAATGCCGCGCACTGGGGTGGCAGCCTCAAACATCTTTCGGTTGGACCAAGCGCACCGCCGTCTGCCGGGGTCATAGCGCGTGGCACCTCGCAGCTCTTCCCAGTGTGGTGTCGCTTTGTGCTCGGCAAACAAAATGCTTGCCACCATCGCTAAGGTTCTCGCCGAGTTGTGCGGAATGGTAGTGATGCCTCTGCGCAGTCTTACCTTAAACTTGTCGCCGTCGCGCATGAGCTTCAGCCCCGCCGCTGCGACCAGCCGCTCAAGGGCTGTAATCGTCGATTTGGTGCGTCTCATAACAGCTAACCTCATCGTGTGTAAGTGTCTAACTACCCCCAAAGGTAATCACATCCGTATACACTGTCAAATCCCGAGGTTTCTAGCCTTTGAGGTGAACGCCTCTAAACCAGCACTCGCCGTCGATGATTTGCACGACGTCTTTGGCAAAGCGTTGCTTGTCTTTGCTCCACGTCACAACAACGAAGCCCTGCCCCCACTGTGGGGCGTCGGTGTAGTCCTCGCGTATTGCTCCCATCATCGGCATCACTGTCCACTGGTGTTGGTCGCCGTCGTAGGACGATCTGGCGACGTGAACGTCCAGCCGATGACAGTGCCCCGAGATGCCAGATTTCATAAACTTGAGATACTCTTTTTGCGCAACGTTCTTGCCTGTCGCCTTGCCGTGCTTGCAGATGAGCTTGCCGAAAAGCGTGACCCGATTTGCTCGCTTTGCATCAGAGACGTAAGGGTAGTCCTCCCAGCCGAGAGATTTTAAGCCTAACAGGTTCGACCACGTTAACGCCTCCATGACATGGGGCAGCGTCACCAATTCGCCGTATGCGCGGTTGTCCGCGAGATCCCACACAATGCGCCGCTTGCGCTCCTCGTGGTTTCCTTCAAGCCAAATCTTGCGACAGTCTTGCCGCACCAGAGATGTGACCTCGCCGAAGTGTTTGATGCCCATGTTGATCTCTTCTTTTAGGCTTACTCGGGCGAGCGGGTTTTTTGCCCACCTACCAAGCTGCTCGGCGTCCAGCGTGTCGCCGTGATCGACCACCACAACAGGATCGACAATGCTGATGACTTGATGGAGGATGCTGAGTGCTCTCTCATCGTGGTGTGGAAAGTGGATGTCAGACCAATGCACAGAGGTGTCGGCTGTGCTTTTGCGCGGCGTCGGAACTCTGGGTTTTACGATCTTGACAATCGCAGGCGTTAGGTCGAAGCGACTCTCGGCTGTCCTCCTGTATTCGATTTTGATGTAGCGGATTTCGACGGCGACAATCCTGCCGAACTCGTCTTTCATGGGAGCGTAACGATTGCGCACGTCAGCTTTGTACTCGTCCCAGACGTCGAGGTCTACATCGGCAGCTTCGCGCAAGTCGTCGATGGTTTTGATGTCCCCCACCGACACAACGCTGACGTGCAGCGCGTCGTCGTCCTCTGCGTATTTGACTTTATTGTCAGGCTCGGGCAGCGCATCTAAAAGCGATAAGTCGTGTCGGCGTTTTCTTAGCGACGCAATGGTGCGGCGCGCGGGGAATTTTTGGTTAAAGACTGCCGCGATCTCTGCGTTTGTCTTTCCCGCTGCAACCAACCTGAGTATCAAATCATCTTCTTCAGGCTGCCATAGCTTGCCGCCTGCCATCGTTTACATTGCTCCCGCCGCCACCAGCGCAATGACCGCAACCGAAGCCCCAACGCCAAACGACGGAATGGCGCGCTTGATCTTCTCGTGCAGTGGCGGGTTCGCCAGTTTTTCGTATATCGCGATTTGCACCTGCTGCTCGACGCTCACTTGCGCCTGCACCTCCAGCTCCACCTCCAAGCCGCCAACCAATGCGCGCAACTCACCGACAGCGACGTGCAGGGCCTCGTTCTCCTCCTTGTACGTCTCTAGCTGCGCCTCATACGCCGCTACAGTCGCGCTGTGAGCTGCGGCGAGCGAATCAGCCAATGCAGACACCGTACTGTCACCGAGAGCCGTTAGACGGGCGTGTAGGCCGTCGTGCTGAGATGAAGCTGTCACTGCTCGACGAGCCATCGTTCGGCGTTCAAGGTTCCACTGGGCGGCGCGCGCAGCCAGCAGCGAATCGGTCGCCGCAACCGCTGCTTTGAGCGAGTCGTTGTTTGCCGTCACCGCTTCCAATTCTTCAGTGAGCTGCACCACTTTTTGAGCCGACTGCTCGGCTTCAAATCGCATCACGGCGTGTTCGTTGCTTTGCTGGCAGCTCCAACCAAACAGCAGCAACGCGAGAGCAGCGATTGCTAGAGTCAACTTGCTAATATGCGTCATCGTTTTCGGGGTTAGGGGCTTGGCAATACATACAGTTCGTATCCATGCCAGAGTTGGTGGTGTTGCACCGAGAGCACACCCATTTGACGAGTCTTTTCTTCGCTGTCGTCACGGTCGCCTCGCCGTTTTAAGGTAGGCGTGGAGAGCCTGAGAGATTTGCACAGGAGTGCCGCAAGTCGGGCAGATTTTCGTAGACTCCAAATCGTGCAAATCCACGCCGCAATACCAACACCGCTGCTCTCCGTGTGCGACAGGCTCGTCGCATTTTGGGCAGCGCGGTGATCGCGCACCGTCGCTCCACGTCATTGATCGACTGCCACCTCGTAATCGTATTCGACGTGGATATGGTCGTGCTCCAAAAAGACTTCCCACTCGGCTCCGAGAGCTTTTCGTAATGCTTTCGCGTATTCGCGAGCTTGCCGCGCCGTGAGATCGCGAGTTCGTAAATCCAAAGCTCGGCCTCGGTAGTGCAGGCTCGTTGTGGAATGTCGCCCGTCTTCTGCCGAGGTTACAACCGCACGTCGTCCTACTGTCGCCTGTGTAACGGAGTCCAATACACGCTGCGCCTGCCAAATTGCTGGGTGTATGTTCCGTGTCCATACGACGCCCTCCTTTAACTGCATCAACCTCTGCGTAACATCTCCCGCAGGCGGTTCCCCCACCGAATCATCTTGCGACGCGACAAAGGGATCATGTAAATCAAAGCCACCACAATGAGCGTCGCCCCCATAAAATCTGCCATCTGCTCGTCTTGTATAACGAGCGCGCCAAGTAGAATGGCGCAGATTCCTACGGCCAGCCTTACAACGTCGGCCAGTGTTAGCTCTTCCATTTCTTCTCCTCCATGCGCGCTTCGATAGCGTCTAGGCGAGAGTTAATTGAATCGACAAGCCTTACGATTTTTGCCGTGCTAAAAATTGCCACCAAAAACAAACCGACCACCACACCGACAGGCAGCAGCGTCTCGTCAGGAGTCAGAACCTGTTGAACTGCGGCTGCGTAGCTCGCAACACCAGAGCTGACCGCTACCCCAGAAAACACTTTTAGCTGCCCTATCAAGTCCATAATCCTCAACCGCTCGTCACGATCCCTCTAGCTATGAGGAAAGCCAACGCCACGTCGTCAGTGACCATAAGCCCAGCCTGCTGCAACGTATCAACCGTAATTACGGGCACAGATATTGTCACCGTATCGTTTAGGATCTCCAGCACCTCCGCGCTCTCGGTGTCTATCGTGCCGTCAGCCGCAAAAAACGGACGCAACTGCTCAAGTAAAACACTGTGAGCTGCGTCTACTTCTGTCAGAATTTTGGAAATCATAAACGAGAGTTGTATCGGGCGCGGCCCCTCTAACGCCCGAAAGCTCGGCGCGATGGTAGCCAAGTGGCCTGCTCGTATGCTTATGTCGTGCATCATTTCACCCCCAAGACTTAACCATTTGCATCGCTCCAAGGTAACACAGGAGTGCCGCTTGTCGGTGTCTTTAGTTCTTCTACCTCTGCGCCGACCTGTGTTTCGAGAGCTGCCACTCGGTCCTCGCCGAGCGCGGCTTTTGCCCATTCGACAGCTTGCTCTTCAGTGACGCTTGCATAAGGCGTGAAGTTGTCTGGGTCTGGCGGTGTAACCGCAGTCGCGCCCACCGTAGAGGCAGCCAGAGGTCTTGTAACGCCCTCGGGATCAACGAACGTGCCATCTGTTGCTGTGAGTCGCCACGCAACTGAAGTGATTACATCTGACAGCGCACCTTCAGTGTAGGTCACTTCCATCGTATCAACTCCCCATGTAAGCGTCATGGCATCAACTTATTTTGAGAGTGCCCGAGTCATTCCAGAGGCTGTTATTCACCCCCGGATCAGACGTCGGCAGGTTTGCCATCAAAATGTAGTTACTGCCAAGTCGCAAGGCTTCGTTGCCTCCAGCTACAAACCTCATGTAGCCATCTGCGGGGGTAGAGTCGTGGCTGTACGATATGGTTCCGCGATACTGTGCCGCGCCCGATGTCCCGTCAGCAAAATCAATCCGGCCCTGCCCGTTGTTGGCATTCGCGAGCGTCATTCCCGACGACGCGCCAGATGAGGTGTTGGCGATAACTAAGTTAGTCGTGTAATAAGAACTCGGCGACGTTGTTCCGATTCCCAAGCGGCCAGCGATGGTTGTGGTGCTTCCAATGGTCAAAGTGCTCGCCATGTCTACGGCCCCATCAATATCCACAACATCAAGGTTTGCTGTGCCATCCACATCTAAGTTGCCAGACGTAGTGATGGAGGTCAGGGTTCCTACTGAGGTAATATTGCCCTGCGCGGCTGTTGACAAAGTTCCCACTAGGGCTGTATCAGCCGTGATGGTGCCCCCGTCGATGTTTGAACTACCCACGTCGATGTTGCCAAACCCCGACGTAATTGAGCCAGCGTTCAACGTACCAACAGACGTAATCTGTGTCTGCGACGCCTCGACGTTTAGCGTCACCGTTCCAGACGTGCCACCACCAGACAACCCTGTCCCTGCCGTGACGCCCGTAATGTCACCGCCAGCAAGGTCTAGGATGTTCGCGAGGCTGTCTTTCTTGACCACGTTGTCATCGTTGTCATAAAACAACACCAAGTCCGCAGTTGCTGCTGTGCCCGATGCTGCGCCGTCGATGAGATTTGACCCGCTTGCATACTTAACAGAGAATTCGCTGCCCGAGAGCGTCAGCCCAGTTCCCGCTGTGTTGGTTGTTCCAGTAGCGGTAATCGTCGTGCCACTAATTGACATGCCACTGCCAACGGTGAGCCACTCGAATTTGCTGGCACTGTCATCCCAGAAAGCAATGCGGTCAGCGTTCGGATCGGCTAGGTCTTCAAAGCCAAGATGGTCAACATTTAGCGTGACAGAGCCTGTGGTGCCTCCACCGCTCAACGCTGTGCCAGCCGTCACCGCCGTAATGTCGCCAGCATTGTTGGTAAACGGCAACTGTGAGAGGTTGGCATATTTGTTGTTGAAGCTGTCGGAGTCGTCAGCAAAAAGAATCCTGTCGGTCGTTTCCAGTGTGCCTGTGCCAGTACCGTCTGCCGCCGCACCGATCACGGCATCGGTTCCAAGGTAGTCAACGCTTACTGTTGAGCTTGACGATGAAAGCCCAGCCCCAGCGGTAGCAAACGCTCCCGCTGTAAATCCTGAATCGTTCAAAAACGCAGACAACGGCACACCCGACACGATGTCGGAATATGTGCCAGAGCCTGACGGCGAGTAAAAAACAAGCTTGTCGGTGCCAGCCAGAGTGCGGTCAGGTAGGCCAGACAAATCGCTTGTCGTCTTTTCCCAAAGCATCGCGCTGGCTTCGCTGAACCCTCCGACAAACTCATCTTTAAAAGAGTGTGCTGCGCCACCCGGAGCTATGCCGTCATTCCAAGCAAACGCCGTAGTGGTGGCGATAAGGTCGTACCATGATGTTACCCAAACCGTGAACTCGTGCCCCATGATGTCGTGACATTGAGTGACAACACCTTTGGACCAACCTCTGCCTCTCCGTGCGGTGCCAGTGCGTGGGTCGATGCCTACATAAATGTCTGACTCAATAGCTACAACGTCGCCCGGCTCCAGATACGGCTTTGCGGTGTGGGACTGAAAATGAATTTGCGACAGGCCGTTGACGAAGTTGGCTATCATTCTGTCGCCAATTTTGTCTGCGTGAGCCGAGGTGCGTAGCCATCTTGCTACGCCGTCATCTAGCTGGTTGGCTTGCGCGGTCGCGATCGGTCCCAGCCTGTCCAGCACGGTTTGCGACGGCTTTGCTTCTTGTTGTGCGGTGTAACCGCTGCCATCCCAACCGTAAGGCACGTCGAAACTTGTAATCCGTCGATCAAAGCCCGTGTCAGTGGATAGAACTGTTACTTCATCATACGGGAACGCTGCGTGCCTTGACACTAGTGTCGAACCCGTTTGCGGCGGGTCTTGGTTGTTATCGAATATCTTTCGCGATACGATCTTGCCTTGACTGCTGATGGTAGCTGAGCCGTTTATAAAGTTCAGCTCCCGCAACACGTCGATTGCCTGCGTTTCGACAGAGATGGTCTTGGTGACGTTGTAGGCGGTGTCGGTTTCTTCGATGCCTTGCCCACGGTAACGTGCTTGCACGGCGGCTTGCGTGGCGATGATGTCGTCGTAGACAGATTTAAGCGTTGCGTTTTCGTACTCTTTCGGTGCGCGTGTCCCGCTGGCTTTTGGGGGAATCGACACCAAAGCGTATTGCAAGACCGACACCAACTGCACAACGATGCCGCTCTCGCTTGGCTCGTAGTCACCGACAATAAAGTCGTCGATGTGCAGCCACCAGCGTTTTGCGAGATCGGGATGCCCGACATGAATCCGAAACAGCAACTCGTTGAGCTGCTTTG
>PVBE012208467.1_pt1 | contig 10607 bp, 12 predicted proteins | sample 1631181 | NCBI WGS metagenome assembly PVBE01 (sample SAMN08397723, study PRJNA350692) | Marine metagenome, whole genome shotgun sequencing project. | isolation source: water | place: Pacific Ocean | collected 2012-04 | reverse complement strand
TGTGTGTCGAATTGTATCTAAAACTTTTGGGTCGCCCTTGATATCTTTTGCAATATCATTAACATGACTGATGTCAAGATCAAACTGTCTAGGTTGGGCTCTTGGCATATTTCTCAAATTCTCAACAGTGTCCTCACCTGTTTCAAACTCACACTCTTCCCCATTGTTAGCTTTTTCAATAATAGCTGTTATACGTTCAAACAAGTTATCTTGTTTAGCTAATGTTTTAAATCTTCCACCACTGATATTACTTTCATTAAAAAATTTATAATTACCCTTTGCATCAACACCATCTAAAATATCTTCTTCTGCCACAACAATGTCTGCTTCATCATCATCTATTCTAAGACAAATAAATCTGTGTTCTTTATTTGGGTCTGCTATAGATTGATCATACTCTTCAACCTTTGTTACAGGTGATCCTAGATAATCTGTTTCCATGAAAGATTTTGTTTTAAATTCTGTGTCAGAACCAAAATATCTATCTTCTCCATTTTCACATGACTCAGAAAAAAGATTCAAATAAAGATAAGAAGAATTTTCCAACTCTTCATCTTTAATTTCTAGTTCTTGATTGAGGTAAACACGGCGCCCAACGTGAGGTAAATCTTTCACATCATCCCATGTTATATTTTCAATGTACTCAATTATTTCATCATTATTCATATTCATACTCAACTAAAAAAATCCTCTAAACTACCCTGTGTGCCGTAACTATTATCAATCAACCAATTCATCTTCTCAGTAATAAATTTAAGAGGTTCTACGAAGCTCTTAGTGAATTGTACATCATAGTCTATTCTGTCACTAATGTCAAGTTCCTTTGGAAATGATGTTATGAATGAAAATGCAGATGACTGATATATGTTGGGTTGTTTCATGTTGAGAAATCGTATCTTGTCACCCTCTTGTATGGGGGGATATTTTCCTTCTAATTTTTTCTCACTAATCAGGTGGTTGTATAATAGAGCCCCTTTCACGTGCATAGGTGTTCCTTTCTTGTATAGTGAAGACGAGTCACTATATCTCAATACACCATTACAGCTGCGAGGGAATGATATATCTTCTGGTGATAATGTCATAAACTCTTCTCTAAATTCCTGTATAAAGGTATTTAGCATTTTCTCATCACCGTTCATAATGATGTCCATAGCCTCTTTAATCTTTTCCCTACATGGTGCAGGAGTGGATGACTTAACAGCCTCAATACCCATTATTTTTAGTTTGGGGGTTTTGTATCGGACTCCTTCACTGTCATGGACGTTGAGGATATATCGTTTTTTTGCTGTCCAGATTCCTTTGTCTGCAATAACTTCCCGAGCCATGAACATCTTTTGATCATATGCACCCATAAGTTCAGCAAGAGATTTATAAGACTTATTAATAAATGGTTCCAACTTATCAATTGCCACTTTATCCAAGAATTCGACCACTTTGCTAGTCTCTGGTGATTCACCAAAGACTTTGCTAACCAACGATTCAAAAGTGATGTAAACCGAATCTGTGTCAGACGCAATGACATAATCCACTTCATTAGTCTCAAGAATTTTGTTGAGATATACGTTAAGAGCTTTTTCAATCCATCGTATAGATAACTGACCAGAAGTTGTAATTGCAGTAGCGACCAACAAATCGAAATACCTAAACCAATTATTCCCAATAGCACCATACGCCGAGTTGAGAGATATCTTCTTCGCCATCTGGATATTGTTGTATCTTGAGATATCCTTGAGAAGAGACTTGTCCTTCGTATTCTCATATTCTTGTTGAGCCTGTAACATAAGCTTTTTATATTTGACACGATCATTATACATATTCTCCATAATCTCAGGAAGGAAACCACGTTTGTCTTTACGAAAGAAAGCACCATTTGGTGTCATACTATGTTTGGTATCATTTCTGACCTTACCATCTAAAATTTTATTCACCAGACCTTTTTGTTGTTTACTTGGTAGTAATGTTTCTGGTGATATATTATATTGCATTATCAAATGTGGATATAGTGAATTAAGGTCAAAAGACATAACCCATTTGTGTATACCTACTTGTGGGTCTTTCACATAGGCACCTTCAAATTGTTCTACTTTTTCTGCAGATTTTTTCTGAGGTATAACTATATTTTTATCTCTTAAATAATTATATATTAGAACATCCCAATAACGAACAGAACCAAGGACATCCATATAATTTACTTTACCTTCATAGGCCATCGTAAGAGCCAGTTCAATCAGTTTCATTTTATCTTCAAGCCTATCTACAATCTCAACGTCTTGAATGTTGTATTCAATAAATGATTGAAAGTCTTTTTGATACCAATCGCGAAAAGTATCATAAGGATTACCATCTTTACTTTCGCCCAGTTCTACCTTAGCAATATGGTCTAGTCGATAAGACTCTTGTGCAGTATAGGTAAATTTACGATATAAATCAAAATAATCTAGAGCAGAAACTCCTTGTATATTATAAACTTGATGTTGTCTACCCATCTGATAGACTTCTTTAGAATGAACACTACGCCATGGAGATAATCTTTTTAGTTCTTCCTCACCAAATAGTTTGATGATACGATTGCATAGATAAGGAATATCAAAGAACTCTGTATTCCAACCAGTAATAATATCAGGCTGATGTTTTTCCCAAAATGTAAGAAACTCTTTGAAAAGATGCGTTTCACTCTCACACTCAATATATGTAATATCCTCGCGGTCAGTAGTAAACTTACCAATACCAAACACAACGATTTTTTTATTTTGATGATTTTTAATTGTGATGGATAATAATTCTTCTTCTGCATCCTTTACATTAGGAAATCCATTCTCACATTGAACCTCAATATCAATTGTCACCATCAGAATTTTATCTAAATCCCAATCTATACGACCTTTGTAAATATCAGCAATATAATTATATGCAAACTGTGTATTACCATAAACCTGATCAGGCTGACTTTTATAGTTTTCTACCCATTCTTTTGCTTCTTTGATAGAATCAAATTCAGTAGGTAATACAGGTATACCATCCAGAGTTTTATATCCTGTATGTTTATTTACAGGAGAATATAGTGTTGGACGATATTTTATTTTAAAGTTTTGTCTTTGGCCATTTATAACGGCACGAACAAAAAGCTGATTGCCCCATTGGAGAACATTTGTATAAAAATTCATATATAGACTATAACAGGTTTTATTTTAATTGTCAAGGGATAATGGCGTAGTAATTACATATTTTTTCTGAGGAGTAATCATGACGTTTAGTTTATTCATAACATATCTATTCAATAAAACTTCAGTTCCCATATCTCCTCTAAAATTAAGTCCAAACATAAAATTATAAGAACTACCAGCAAAAGACATTTGTAATTCTACAACTGGACGTTCATCTTCACCGGCGCCAGTTTTAGCTTTATATTCCTTAATTAAATTTGTTGTAATAGTTTTTTTATTGAGAGTAAAAGTAATCTTCTTTCCATTTATTTTTATATCTTCTGCATGAAGAACAGATAATCTACCATTACCTGTATCAAACTTAGCAATAAGATCACCAAATGGTTTTATTGATACTACTTCATAATAACCACATTCTGTGGGAACAGTATACCTAGTTTTTGGATTCTTAAAATGTTCTAAAATTTCTTTAACTATATTTTTACCAGAAGCTTCTTCAATTCCTTCTGTGCCTGGCGAACTATTTACTTCTAACATATAAGGTGGTTTATTTTTAGGATCATTTGAAGGAATAAAATCTACAGCACTTAAAATACTACCAATAGATTTTACAGCCAATAAAGATTGTTCTGTTTCTAATTCTGAAAGATTATATTTTTTAACCTTTGCACCTTGAGAGTAATTACTTCTAAAATCACCCTCTAATACATCTCTTTGCATTGTTGCTACTATCTTACCATCAAGAATTATAACTCTCACATCAAAGTCTGTTTTAATATATTCCTGTATTAACAAGTCAGCCATTGGGTCTGACTTAAATATAAGTTGAACCACAGAGTTTAATGCTCTTTCTGATTCAACAAATAAAACACCAATACCCTTTGAGCCTCTTAGTGTTTTTAAAATGATTGGAAATTTTGTATCTAAATTTTCAAAAGATTTTTCTATAGAATCTTCATTTGGAACTAACACAGTTTTTGGTTGATTTAATCCATAATCCTTTAAACGAATATAAGAGCGATATTTATCAGCTGCAATAGATATTGATATTCTACTATTTATGCAACAAACACCAAGCCTCTCTAGTTCTGAAATCAAATCTAAAGAACTATCTTTAATTGGTGTACCACGAATAAACACCACTGTGGATGAATCTAACTCAAACCCTTTATCATCATCTATAGAATGTATAGTATGTTTACCATTATCATATTTAACATATGCTCCCTGTATAGAAATAACATAATTTGGTAAATTTAATTTGTCTGCTTCCTCTTTGATACGTTTAGAGGTTATGGACTTATCACCGCTATCTACAGAAAGAACAACAATACGATAATCATTATTTTTTTCTTCTGTAATAAAAGATTTAAACTGCTCTACCATTAAACTTCTTTCTTTTTACCTATATTATATTTCGGTTCTAAAATCCATTCAGACTTAGCTGAAAAAGAAATTACTTTTATTTGACTGAGGGGTGCTTGTTCTCCAAGTTCACCTAAGATTTCTACAAGACCCCAATCTTCGAGCAATTTAGCAATAGTATTACGTCTACCAATATCATTTACTGATATGTTTGTTTCTTTACCATCCAATGCAAACAGCTCTTTAAAATGGCAGCAATAATATCTTCCCTGTTTATGAAGAATGTGAGCGGATTGCCAGAGCTTACGTTCTTTCCTAGATGCTACTCCAATACGCGTTAGTGTTTCTCGTACTTTAAGGAAATCATCTGGTTCCTTTAACCCTACTTCGAGCATTTGCTCTTGTGTCCAATTAACTTGTTCCATGTCTTCCACCTTTATTTAATTTTTTCTTTATGGCAGAAATCTGTTCATCATTAAGTATTTCTAGAGCGGTTTTAGCTTTCTCATTACTATATCCATAATACTCTTTAACATACTCTAAATTATCTAATTTCTTCGCCTTCATCCAAGGAGTAAATCTCCTTCTTGGTCTTAGACTATTTATTAAAAAATCAAACTGAAGTTTTTTGTCTAGGTGGGGTAACTGGTTCATTTCATTAACTAATTGTATAGTATCAGGAAATGGAGACAGGCACTTATTAACGATGAATGGGGGATATTTCTTCTCCCATTCTTCATCTTCTGTATCTAAAAGATTTTCTTTGGTTTTATTAATTGCATTAAGATATTCTTTTAGTTCATACATTAGTCAGTAAAACCTTCACCATTTCTCCAATGGTGAAATCTATGACAAAATACAGCCCATAATAGGTGTGGTAAACTGTCGGCCTTGTAAGTACCACTTTTTACTTTTAATTCATACATTATTATTCACTTTCGTACATTTGAATACCACACAAGTTCTTAATTGATAGCACTCTCTAGATACTGGCATAGCAGAATGTAAAAGAGGTGCATCAAATACAACTAGACGATTACCTTTGTATTCTACTAATTCACCATCTATATATGTTCCACCACCATACTCTAGTTTCCAATCAAGTCTTGGATAATATATCATGGTGAAGTCTCCATCATCAGTATGTAAGTGTGGTTCAATACCATGAGTGTGAGCGTTCATATAGATTCTAAGATAAGTATCCACATCATATTTTTCTGAAAACTTATATTTATACATTGCAGTTTGAAATATACTATGGGCCCAACCATATCCAGCTTCTGTACATTCTTCTTCATTATGTCCACAAAGAATATGCCAATGTTTGTTTGGTGCTTTAGGTTGAGAAGAGTAATCATACTTCCAAGATAGTTGTTTAACTGAATCATCAATTAGAATAGCATTATGTTCTTCTAAAACATTATCATATACATCTATCATTTAAACTTAGCTCTGGCCATAATTTCTGTTAAACAGGCCATTGTGTTTATTTCTTGGTCTGCAACGAAAGCCGATTTATATTGGTACTCGCCCAAGACCACAACGCAATGAGGGATAGTAGAACCATCCACATACTCATAAAGATTATCATAAACGCTCCTGAGCAAACGAACAGTATCATTATCAAGACTATCGATAACCCATTTGCGAACATTTGTAAACTCCTTATCCTTCATAAACCGCATAAGTTCTTTTATATTTACATCGTTTATATTTACCAATATTCCAGCATCGATTTGACCAGAGACAGAATATCTTTGAAGTTCATTTAATATTCTTCTCCAATCTGGAAAATGATTATTAATAACTTCTGCAAGAACTCTTTTATCGTATTTAATTTGTTCTATATCAAGAATACTTATAAGTCTTTTCATGAACTCAGAAGCAAGAGTTTGTTTTTCAGATTTAGGAATAGAAAACTCAATAACACTACAACGAGAATGTAGTGGTTCAATCAATCGATTCTTGTAATTACAAGTAAGAATAAATCCACAGTTCTTGTGGAACTCTTCAATAAATCCGCGTAAAGCTGGTTGTGTAGATTGGGGATTTAGATAGTCTGCTTCATCAAGTATTAGATACTTCCTACCACCCTCTAGTGATACAGTAGAAGCAAAGTTTTTTATCTTGGTTCTAAGTACATCAATACCTGACTCTTCAGAGCCATTTATCATCATATAAGTTGCACCAATCTGTTCAAGTATAGCCTTTGCAATAGTTGTCTTACCTACACCTGGCTTACCTGATAAAATCAGATTTGGGATATTGTCACTTTCAACAAACTCTGTGAAAGTGTCTTTTAGATTTTTAGGAAGTATGCATGAACTTACATCTTTGGGCCGATATTCCTCTACCCACAAAAAATTTTCCATAATATAAATTCCTAACTTTAGGCTGCATAAGAAGATTCTGGTTCTAGAGCAATAAAATACTCAATATCAACATTAGAGTTAGAAAATCTACTAATATTTTTTGAAGAAACTTCAACATTATAAGAGCCAGGAAGTAGTTTTAAATTTTCAACCTTGAACCAAAATTTATAATCAACATCACTATCTGGAACATCTAATTCAGTTGCATAATCATTTGCAGTTGTATTCTTTTTATCAGTAACCCTAAGTTTACCTTTTTCAAGAACCATATCTGGAGCTCCAATAACAGAAGCAGCCTTTGTTATTTCTGCAAGAGATTCACTAGAAAAATCAAACTGAACTTCGTTTGATGGCATAGTAACATCTTTACTAGGTGAAGTGACTACAGATGGATCAGAATACCAATAAGTTAAAGATTTAGAAGAGCCCTCTTCTGTAATTACAACATAATCATCTTTAAAATCTAAATCTGGCTCTCCAAATAAAGACAATGCAGATAGAAACTCATTGAGGTCATATATCGCAAACTCTTTTATAAAGTCTTCTTCTACCTTTGCTTTTGCAACAATGTTTTTCATTGCTGACATAGTAGATATAGTACTACCTTCCTTAATTACAAGGTTTTGATTAATAGTTGAGAAATTTTTCAACACATTAATAGTTTGATTACTTAATTTCATTTTTCACTTTTCTCCATTATATCGTGATTATGTAAAGCTATAATACCATAGTGTATGACTTTTAACAAGTCCCTTTTATTATAACCGTCTTTTTTTCCATATCGTTGTGCATATTTCATGATGTTACCGATACAGAAACCTTCACCATGCCCACCATCTATAATAAACTCTGTAGCCTGAAACTGGTTCGTACTATAGTGTTCATCATAAGTTGAGTCGATGTACTCTTTTAATTCAGACAAAGCTTTGTCTTCATTATATTTGTAATCTATTTTATTACCCATTAAGATGAGCTTCTAATTCTTTTTTAGTATCAAAGACATTCCAGTTTACCGCTAATGAACGTCTTTCTCCATCTCCAAAAAAAGGAAATACTTGATGTTTTAACCAGTTTGGAAAAATTATTAAACGACCAGCAATAGGTTGCTCATAAGATTCTGTTACTGGTCTTAGCTGCAATATATCTTTGCGAGTAGTTGTGCCCCAAACCAGCTGTGTCCAACCATCACAAAGACCAGAGGCATTAGTCAAACCTTGTTTTGCAATATCGTCTTCAGTTACAGCTTTAATACAACTTGGAACTTTTAACCATAGAATACCACTAAGTCCAGCTTCTGTTTTAACTCCGTGATCGTGAAATGGATTGTAGTCTCCAGCATACGAGTGGTTTGTCCACAAATCAGAAATAACTGCTTTAGATATACGACTATATGCCTTTTGTATATATGCGGTAGCCATTGTATCTAAAAGGCCCTTTAGTTGTAAACCAACACCTTTACTACAATCAAATTCTAGTTGTGCAGACTTTTCATTCTCCTTTAACTGTCCTGCTAAATTCTTAGCATAATCAACATTATTTGGAATGGTATCTGTGTCGATGTACTCATTCACTTCATCAAGGATTGAAGGAGGAAGGTCTACACTAAAAATCTTTACAGCAGGTTCTTCTCTTACACTCCAATTTGCAGTTTCTATAAAATTTTCATATTTATCCATTTAACTTATCCTCTAGATTAAGACTCACTTTTGCATCTGGATTTTCTTTTAATTGAGTAATAACTTTTCCATACTCTCTGGTGTAATACCTATGTGCAGCAACAACATCCACATAGTTAAACCAACCAGTTATAATGATTTTAGTTTCTGTGGGAGATATTATACCTCTATGTGTATGTGTAAAATCAGGTGGCCAGATGGCGGTAAGTCCCTTCTTTGGTTGTAGTTTTTTCTCTTGATACAACCATTCTGTTCCACCACCGTCTGATACATCGTTTAGGTATGTCATAAAAGCTAATGCTCTTTGATTAGTTTGATACATACCTCTTTCACAATGCCACTTAGGAAATCCCTCGCCTGGCTCATAGTATTGAATATTCATTCCTTCTGCAAAACAAACTGGATACATGAACGCATCATACTTTTCTTTGTAACTTCCAAGAACTTGATTTACAAACTCCAAATAAGTTACTATAGTTTTATTTGTAGAGTTGGGAAAAATTGTAACGTCTGTAGATGTTTTAGAGTCAGGTCTAAGTCCACCACTAACAACACCTTTTTGTTTATACTCACTACTTTCATGATAATAGTCTATCAAATCATCACAGAGTGATGTATCAAGCATTTCTACGGTATGAATAAAATCAGTCATCATCTAACTTTACATGAATTATAACTCCACCAATATCCATAGGATAAATATCTTTTCTATTCCAATCATCGGGGATTCTATCAATAAAACTTTGATACTCTGATGGACTCATAATTTTCTCTAATTCGCCTTGAGTTTCAATAATATTCCAATTCATACCAAGAGAACGGCGTTCCCCAGCTCCATAAAATGGCATAACTTGGTGGTGTAACCATTTAGGAAAAATCCACATAGTGCCAACTTCAGGCTGTACATATTCTTCACATGGAGCCTTTAATCTATACAAATCTGATTTTGAACCTAGGCCCCATATCATATGATTCCAACCATCATATTGACCAACAGTTGTATTAAAATTAACTTTATGTTGACCACGATTTAATCTACGGGCCTCCATTTCTTCTGGTAACTTCAACCACAAAAATCCAGATAAACCAGCATACGTTGGTGTACTATGTTCATGTAGTGGATTATAATCACCACCATAACAATGATTACTCCAAACAGTATAACAATCTGCATAAGATTTTTTCTTATAACCATTGTTTAAAAATGATGTTCCAGCAGAATTTAAAATTGTTTTAAATTGAGTTCCAACTTCAGTAGTTAAATCCATTTCAAGTTGAGCTGATCTTTCGTCTTGTCTAAATTGGCCAACAAGTTGACTACCTTTAGTTTTAGCTTTAGGAATTGACTCTTTATCAATTTCTTCATTAATCTGATCTATAATTGATTTATCAAATTTAATCTTAGCGACCATATGATGAACAGCTGGTTCAATGGTCATATCCATTTTATCGTCACCATCTATACCTAGTAATGGTGGTACATTATTTTCTTCGCTCATGATATCTCCTTCATTTTATAATATAATAAGGGAAAAAGGAATAAAAGTCAATTCCCTTTTCCCAATTATTATAAGTTTATTTCACCTCAATGAGTCGAGGCTTCTTCTCTTCTGGAACAACACGTTCCAGATCAATGTAGAGCATACCATTTTCCAGATTTGCACCGTTCACAATAAGATCATCAGCAAGAGTAAACTTACGTTCAAACCTACGATAAGAAATTCCACGATAAACTGTCTCATCATCTTCGGAATTCTCTTTCACAGAACGAATTGAAAGTGTGCCATCAGCAACTTCCACCTGTATGTCCTCTTTACCGAATCCCGCTAATGCCATCTCAATGACATAAGTGTAGTCACCTTCCTTTCGTATGTTGTAAGGCGGGAATCCTGTTGACTGTATATTATTATCCGAATACCGATTGAGTGTATCAAACACTCTATCGAATCCTACAGCGTAGGGGGCTAGATGATTGAAATTGTCGAATAGACTTAGTGCTTTATTTGTAACCATTTTTTATCTCCTTTATT